>Ga0075015_100000295_pt1 | contig 16623 bp, 18 predicted proteins | sample AleBraG_ABR_2013_FD_71476 | JGI IMG/M metagenome (GOLD analysis project Ga0075015, IMG submission 71476) | Freshwater sediment microbial communities in response to fracking from Pennsylvania, USA - Alex Branch Run_MetaG_ABR_2013 | ecosystem: Environmental > Aquatic > Freshwater > Creek >...
CCCCTCGGCTGGCTACAGGCCGAACGCGGTCGTCAGACTGGGCGCGGTCGCTGCCTTGCCGAGCTCCGGAAGGCCCAGCAAGTCCTCGGTCGCTTTCAGCACCGAGTAGTGGTCCAGCTTTCCGCCATAGTTCACCGAATGCGTCCAGTGGCTCATCACCAGCAGCGGCACATGACAGTTGTCCACCGTGCTGTTCGTGCAGTCCGTACCGAAGACCTCACCGGTCGGGGTCCCCTCGTCCCAGGTCAAGAAGATGACCATGCTGCCGGACGTGAACTCGGAGCTGGTCAGCAGCGCGGGCAGCTGAGCCTGCAGCCAGGCCTGCCCCTGAAGGTTCGTACCGGTATGCATGTTGTCGTTCATGTTCGCTGCGATGAAGGAGAAAGCAGCCAGGCTGTGGTGGCTCAGGTCGCTGGCCAGCGTGCCGTAGGGCTGGTCGTTCGCCGTGCACGACGACGACGGGACGTCGTTGAAGTAGAGAACAGGATTGTGCTTCGGCTGGTACAGCCCGTCGGGGCTGGCAGTGCGGTCGCATACCGAAGGCATCGACTCCTCGTACACCCGCCAGCTCTCACCCTGGGTGAACAGGTCGGGGCCGCTCTGATGGCACTTCGTGCAGTCCGTGACGGGCAGCGACGCCAACGGAAGCCCACTCGTCAGCCCCAGATAGTTCGGAACCGAAGGATGGGTGATGGCCCAGTCGTTGTTGGCAGACCCGTAGGTAGTAGCCAGCGAGTTGATGTAGGCGTCCTTGGACACCCCGATGATCTTGTCGTAGGAGTGGTTCTCATCGACGATCCACACCACGTGCTTGATCGTCCCCGCGGGCGGCAGCGCCGTCGTCTTCACGGCACCGGCGAGCGCCGCCCCGGAAGGCCCCCAGGCAGCAACAAGCGCGGCACCCATCGCGACCAGCATCAGAACAACTGAACGAAGCCTCATCGACCCGATCCTCACCCGTAGGAGCGTCCAGGGCGCCATCCCGATCGAACGTGCGGTCACAGTGTCCACTCTCGCATCAGCGGTGTCATCCCGAAGCGGACTTCTCACATGAATATCGACGCTCCTCGGACTGAAATCGTTGACGTCGAAACGGGCCGTCCGCGGCGTCACCGTGGGGCGGCCGGGCGCACGCGACGCGGGCGAGGCCGGTGAGGAACGCCCGTCCGGCGTTGGCCGCGCCCGACGCTGGCGAAGGGCGCACGCCGCACTCTGGCCTACCCTGGCGGCTGGGCCGGCGGCCGGCGGCCGGCGGCCGGGGGACGGGGCCGCGGGCACGGGACCACCCTCGGCGACCCGTGCGGGTCGGCTGGGACAGCGATAGGGGAGGAAGATCCAGATGATGGCGTCCGAGCCTTCCTCGGGTGGCGGCGCAGCGTCCGATGGCGTTCCCGGCTACATCCGGGGCGGTGGCGGCGTCGCCGTCGGCCGGCGCCGCGCTGTTGCCGTGGTCGCAGCATCGGCCGTGCTGGTTCTGGCTGCGCTCTCCGGGATCCTCGCCGTCGAAGCAGCCCAGCAGTACCACCGCCTGCACCTGCTGACCACTGAAGGAATACCGGTGGCTGCGACGGTGACGAACTGCTACGGCGTCGCATCCGGAACCGGGATCACCGACGTGGGATTCAGCTGCAACGCGGCCTTCAGGATCGGTCAGCGTCACTACCGTTCGGCCCTCGACGGCACCACACACGTGTACCCGGTGGGCGCGTCGGTCCCAGCCGTCGCTGTCGCCTCTGACCCGACGATTCTTTACACCTCGGCGGCGGCCCGAACGATGTCGGCGTCGCTGAGTGTCTTTGTCGCGCCGGTGCTGCTTCTAGCGGCTGCGCTTACGGTCATGGTCGTAGCTCTGAGCCTGGTGCGGCCCGCGAGAACGAAACCGGAGCCCGGGCCCACGGCCGACCTTTAACAACGTTGAAACAGATGGCGCGCCGGATCGAAACACGCCCCTCCTAGTTTTCCGGGCCATCCGGTGCTGGCTGCGTGGCCGAACTGCCGGACCCCTGAGGAGGGGCCGATGCTGACTGAGATCGCGACAGCGGTGCACCTGGCCGTGAACACCTGTACCGCGACATCGCCGCCGACGGCCTGCCAGCCCTCCTGGCTCGACACCGGCAGCAACTCCTGGCAGCTGACCGCGGCCACATTCGTCGGCTTGATGAGCGTGCCTGGCCTAGCCGTCCTCTACGGGGGGCTGGTGCCCAAGAAGTGGGTTGTGAACACCATGTTCATGGCCTTCAGCGGCTTCGCCCTGGTGCTGGTCGTGTGGGTGCTATGGGGTTACAAGATGGGTTTCGGGTCGCCCATCGGCGGCGGCACCGCCGACACGTACACGTATACCTACGGCGGGAACTTCTTCAAGAACTTCTTCTCGAACTTTGTCGGCCATCCGGAGACTGCGCTCAACGGCCGCTGGCAGATCTCGCAGGCTCAGCTGCCGACGGGTACGGCCCTGCCCCTGTCACAAGCGTCGGCCTCGTTGTTCTACTTCCAGTTCGTCTTCGCAGCCATCACGCCGCTGCTGTTCCTCGGCAGCGTGCTCGGCCGCATCAAGGTCAAGGTGTGGATGATCTTCGTGCCGCTGTGGACCACCTTCGTCTACTCGGTCAACGCGATGCTGCTCTGGGGCGGAGGCTACTGGGCACACCAAGGTGCCCTGGACTACTCAGGCGGCTACGTCATTCACCTCGCCGCCGGAACTTCCGGGTTCGTCGCAGCGTGGGTGATCGGTCCACGGCTGGCCAGGGACCGACAGAAGTTCTTGCCCCACAGCCTTCCACTGGTCTCGATCGGCGCCGGCATCGTCTGGCTGGGCTGGAACGGCTTCAACGGAGGCGACCCCTACTTCGCCAGTGCCAATGCGGCGACCGCCGTGATGAACACCAACCTGGCGACCGTCGCTGCCCTGCTCACGTGGGTGCTGTGGGACATGTTCCTGGGCCGCGAGAAGAAGCCCACGTTCCTCGGCGCCGTCAACGGCATGATCGTGGGACTGGTCGCCATCACCCCGGCCGCCGGCTACGTCAACGGCCTAGGGGCCATGTTGTCGGCGATCATCGCGTCGACGATCGTGTGGATGGCATGGACGTATCTGCAGCCGATAGTGCTCCGTCACGTGGACGATGCGATGGGGGTCGTCTACACGCACGGTCTAGCCGGTCTGTGCGGAGGCCTGCTGGTCGGAATCTTCGCCGACCCCAGCGTCATCGTGTACCCGAAGACCGTCGCCGGTACCCCGTTCGCGGCCGCAGGGTGGCTTTACGGCAACCGGCACCTGTTCTTCACACAGCTGCTGGCGGCGCTCACCGTGATCGTCTGGGACGGGCTCGTGACGTTCCTGATCCTGAAGATCATCGGCCTGTTCACGTCGCTTCGCTACTCCGACGACATTCTTGAACTGGGCGACATCGCCATCCACGGCGAGGAGGCGTACCCCAACGACGAGGGATTCACCAGGGTGGGAAGCGGGTCGGCGCTGGCGACCGCCGGTGCAACATCGGTGAGCGAGGCGGATGCGTGATGGAGGCGGCGTCGACATGGTGAAGAACTCCCGCTCAACGGTGGCCGCGGCCCCGGCGACCCGATTCAGGCTCCCCGACGGCAGCCGGTCGGTCGAGTCACCGTGGGTGTGGCGCGGGTTCCTGTTCCTGGCCTTCATCGCTCTCGGACTGTGCCTGACCTTCGTGATGGGCGGCCAAAGCATGTTCGCGGTCGCCTGGGCCGTAATCACGGCGGGCTGGTTCGCAACGTCGATGTGGCTGTGGCGCAAGCACGTTCGGGCCGACGATGCCGCCTGGCAGGCCCGCCGTCCGGCAGCCAGATGAGGCTGGGTCGGGCCACCCGCATCTCTGACGCGACGGGAGGCCGACCATGCAGCTCATCACCGCCATCGTTCGCCCCTTCAAGGTTGGCCCGATCTGCGAGGCGCTCCAGACCTTCGGCTTCCGTGGGCTGACTGTGACCGAGGCCTCCGGCTTCGGAAAGCAGCGCGGACACACGGAGGTCTACCGCGGGTCTGAATACGCGTCGGAGTTCCAGCACAAGGTGAAGATCGAGATCGTGGCCCGCGACGAGGACGTCCACGACTTGGTCGACGTGATCTGCAAGGTCGCCTCCACCGGCCGGATCGGGGACGGCAAGATCTGGGTGACGTCGGTGCGAGAGCTCATCCGGATCCGGACTCGGGAGGCGGGGCTGGATGCCCTGGAGTAGCTGCGCGAGAACGTCATGCCCCACTCGAGGCGTCGCTGCCCGCGGAGCCAGCCGACGGCGATCACCGAGAGTGCTGCAGGACCATCAGCTTGCGGCGTCCGAGGGCACGGCCCGGGGCTCGTCCTCGAAGACAAGGGGAACGACCTTTCGAGGCATGATGCTCAGCACCAGCCACCCGGCCACCGCCACGCCGGCGAGCACGATGAATACGTTGTGGGTGGCGTCGAAGAGTGCCGCCCGGACAAACGCCTCGACTGCCGATGACTCGCTCGCTCCGCCACCCAGCACCAGGCGGGTGGCGTCCACGGTGGCGGGAAGCTTGCCGACCAGCGCATCGGGAGGGTGAGCGAAGCGGTTGGCCAAGGTGGCGTTCGCCACCGCACCCAAGACCGCGGCGCCGACCGCGCTGCCGATTGAACGGCTGAACATGTTGGTGCCCGTCACAACCCCGCGCCGATCCCACCCCACGACGGACTGGATCGCCACCACCACCGGGCTGTTGGTGAGCCCGAGTCCGGCGCCGACGACGAAGCACGCCCCGGCCACTTGCCACACCATCGAGTACGGCGACAGCAGCAGCATGGCAAGCATGCCCGCGACCACGATTCCACTGCCTGCCAGAGCGGTGTCGCGGAAGCCGACCCGCATGTACAGCCGGCCGGAGAAAGCAGCAGTCAGCGGCCAGCCCACCGTCAGCGCTGCCAGGGTGAACCCGGCTACCAAGGGACCGGTCCCCAGCACCCCCTGGACATAGGTGGGCACGAACGAGCTCAGGCCGATCAGCAGCGCCCCGATAGCGGCGGCCGCCAGGTTGCCGGAAACCAGCGTCCGTCGGGTGAAGACCCACAGCGGGAGTACCGGCTCTTTGGCGCGGCGCTCCACCAGCACGAATCCGACGGTCAGCACGACACCGAGGCTCAGCGTCAGAACGCTCCAGGTTGAGCTCCAAGCCCAGCCGACCCCGCCCTCGAGGAGCCCGAGGATCAGCAGCGAACAGCCACCGGTCAGCAGGCCGGCGCCGAGGAAGTCGATGCGGTGCTTGCGGGGCACGACGTCCTCACTGAAGTGCCGCAGCAGCATGACCGCGGCGACGATTCCGACTGGGATGTTCACGAAGAAGATCCACCGCCAGGACAGGTATTCCGAGAATACGCCGCCGAGGGTCGGCCCCAGCACGGACGCGATCCCCCAGACGCTGGCGATGTAGCCCTGGACGCGGGCCCTCTCCTCGACGCTGTACATGTCGCCGACGATGGTCATGCTCATCGGCTGGACAGCACCCGCCCCGACGCCCTGTACCGCCCGGAAGACGATCAGCGCCGGCATGCTCCACGCCAGGCCGCACAGCACCGACCCTATGAGGAACACCGAGATCCCCAGCAGCATCACCGGCCGCCGGCCCCGCATATCGGCGAACTTTCCGTACAGCGGGACGGTGACGGCCTGAGTGAGGAGGTAGATCGAGAACAGCCACGGGAACTGCGAGAAGCCGCCCAGCTGGCGCACGATCGACGGCACGGCCGTTGCGATGATTGTGCTGTCCAGCGCGACCAGCGCGACCGACAGCATCAGCGCGAGCAACACTGGTCCACGGTCGGAGCGCAGGCCGACCCCGGCGGGTCCGGTCGCTGCTGAGGTCACCAGGTCTCCTTCACGATCCGGCGGCGCTGGTCGGCGATGATCTCGACGCAACCCACAACCCTGCCACCTGCTGGCCAATTCCGCTGAGCAGATCCGGCCGACGCCGTCGTACGCTGTCCGGGTGACCCCAGAGGAGCTTTCCAACCTGGCGCATCTGCGTCGGGCACGTGACTTCATGGACCGCGAGTACGCCCGCCCGCTGGACGTCCCGGCCATGGCGCGGGCAGCGCTGATGTCGACCGCTCACTTCTCACGTCAGTTCCGCGCCGCCTACGGAGAGACCCCGTACAGCTACCTGATGACGCGCCGCATCGAGCGGGCCAAGTCGCTACTGCGCCACAGCGAGATGACCGTGACGCAGGTGTGTATGGCCGTTGGTTGCACCTCGCTGGGCTCCTTCAGCTCCCGCTTCACCGAGCTCGTGGGCCGGACCCCCACTGCCTACCGTGCGCAGGACCATGGCGCCACCGAGACGATGCCAACCTGCGTCGCGAAGGCGCGCACCCGGCCGAGCAGGATCAAAGAAGCACAGCCTGCGGGCGCCGTCTAGGGTCGCCGACATGACTGTTTCCCTCTCGCACTCGTTCATCCTCGTCAGCGACCCCGACGCGGCGCTGACCTTCTACCGCGACGTACTCGGCCTGGAGCTGCGCAATGACGTCTCCTCGGAGGCAGGTCGTTGGATCACCCTGTTCGCCCCGGACCACCCAGAGCTGGAGATCGTCCTGACCGAGCCCCACGCCGGCCGCCCCGGTGAGGACGGAGATGCGCTGCTGCGCCTGCTGACCAAGGGCTCACTCAACCAGGTGCTCTTCCGAGCTGAGAACCTGAACGCGACCTTCGACCAGGTCGCCAGCTCAGGCGCCGAGGTGCTCCAGGAGCCCGCCGACCGGCCATGGGGGGTCCGTGACGCCGCCTTTCGCGACCCCAGCGGTAACACGATCCGGATTTCGCAGGCTCCGTTGGCCTAGCCTTGGCACTCCCAACCCGAGGAGCATCCATGATCAGCAGCGTGGTGGTCAGCTACCAGCTCAGGCCGGAGGCCATGGACGAGCACGTCCGCCTGATCGAAGCGGTGTTTGCCCAGCTGCGGGAACAGCAGCCAGCCAACGTCGAGTACAAGGTGGTCCGGCTCGACGATGGTGTCTCCTTCCTGCACATCTCGACTGCGGACACCACCGACGGCAGCAACCCGTTGCCGACACTGTCTGCGTTCAAGGAGTTCGGGCGCGAGCTCTCGGACCGGGTGGCCACCGCGCCGGCCCCCACCGGGGCCACTTTGGTCGGCTCCTACGTCCCGGCCGACGGGGCTCTCGGCCAGGTGTAGGGCGCCGGGGCGTGCCTCGTCCACTGTCGGCGCGGACGTCCGTCTAGGCCCGTCCCGCCCCTGATGCGGCGGGGCGCACAGCCGTCGGGCGCCGCGGCACAAGCGGGACCGGAATGTGCCCGGGTCCCACTCTGGCCCGGAACACCCAGTAGGTCCAGGTCTGGTAGATCAGCACGAACGGGGTCATGACGGCCGCCACCCAGGTCATCACCATGAGGGTGTAATGCCCGCTGGAGGCGTTGGTGGTCGTCAAACTGAACAGCGGGCTGGTCGAGGAGACCATCACATGTGGGTACAAGGTGGCGAACAACGTGATCACCACCAGTCCAAGACACCCAGCCATGAGGGCGAACGCCCACCCTTCGCGCCCGCGCAGGCTCGCAAGCACCGACGCGACCAGGACCAGCGCCGCGAGCACAGTGGTCGCCCAGGACAGCGGTCGTCCGCTGTCGATCTGCGTCCACACCAGGAACACTGCGCCGGCGACCACGACTACTGGCGCCAGCCTGCGCACGACCGCGTTGGCGCGCTCGCGCACGTCGCCTTCGGACTTCAGGCCCAGGTAGTAGGCGCCATGAAGAGTGAACAGACCCAAGGTCACGACACCCCCGAGTAGCCCGTACGGGTTCAGCAGGGTCAACAAAGTTCCGGTGTACTCCTTGTGTGCATTGATAGGAACGCCGTGCACGATGTTGGCGAAGGCGACGCCCCACAGCAGCGCCGGCACCGCGGACCCCCAAAAGATCGCCTGGTCCCAGCCGGCGCGCCAGCGGGGGCTGTCGACTTTGCCCCGGTACTCGAAGGCGACCCCGCGGGCGATCAACGCGAGGAGGATGAGCAGCAGCGCCAGGTAGAAGCCGCTGAACAAGGTTGCGTACCACTCGGGGAACGCCGCGAACGTCGCGCCACCGGCGACCAGCAGCCACACCTCGTTGCCGTCCCAGACGGGGCCGATGGTGTTCACCATCACCCGCCTGTCGGTCTCGGTGCGCCCGAGGATCGGAAGCAAGATCCCCACCCCGAAGTCGAACCCCTCGAGGACGAAGTAGCCGATCCACAGGACTGCGATCAGTCCAAACCAGACGTCGGTGAGCTGCATGACCGTGCTTCCCCTCAGTACGCGAACGACAACGGACGCTGGTCGGACTCAGCCTCGAGGCCAGAGCCTGGCCCGCTGGAGTCGTCATGGTCGCTGGGAGCGGTCTCATCCAACGGGCCGGCCTTCGCGTAGCGGAGCATCAAGGTGAGCTCGACGACCGCCAGGGCGCCGTAGACCAAAGTGAATGCGATCAGCGAGAGCAGTACGCTGCTGGCCCCAACCGATGGGGACACCCCCGCCTGGGTCATCAGCCGGACTGCCGTGTTACCGGTCAGGTTCGGGGCGACGATCCACGGCTGACGTCCCATCTCGGTGAAGATCCAGCCGAACGAGTTCGCCAGGAACGGGGCGATCGCGCCAGCTATGGCCGCTCTGACCCACCAGCGGCTGGTCGGGGTCCGCCCGCGGCGGTAGAACCAGAGCCCGGCCAGGCCAGCGAGCACGGAGACCATGCCCAGGCCGATCATCAGCCGGAAGCTCCAGTAGGTGATCGGCAGGCTGGGAATGTAGTCGCCGGGGCCGAACCTTGCCTCCATTTGGGCCTGAAGGTCGTCGACGCCCTGAACCGTTCCGTTGGTGGAGTTGGTGGACAGGAAAGCAAGCAGTCCCGGCACAGTGACCGACTTGACGGCGTCACAGTTGGTGTTGATCGGGCCAAGGGCGAAGATGGAGAACCCAGCGCCAGTCTCGGTCTTGCACAGCGCCTCCGCGGCGGCCATCTTCATCGGCTGCTGCTTGGTCATGACCTGGGCTTGTAGGTGGCCGGAGATGGTTACGGCGACTCCTGCCAGCACCATGGTGACCAGCCCTACGCGAACGGTCCGGCGGAAGACCTCGACGTCGCTGGCGCGGCGTTCAGGGCGGGCCAGGTGCCATGCCGAGACCGCCACCACTACCGCTCCGGCCACCAGGAACGCCCCGGAGATTGTGTGCGGGAAGGTCACCATGAGAGTTTGGTTCGTGAGCAGGGCCCAGATGCTGTTCAACCGCGCGTGCCCGGTGACGGTGTCGTAGGTGACCCCGACGGGGTGCTGCATGAAGGAGTTCGCGGCCAGGATGAAGAACGCTGAGCCGTTGACTGCCAATGCCACCATCCAGATGCAGAACAGGTGCACCCGCTTGGACAGCACCTCCCAGCCGAAGATCCACAGCCCCAGGAACGTCGACTCGATGAAGAACGCCGCCAGCCCCTCGATAGCCAAAGGGGCGCCGAATACGTCGCCGACGAACCGTGAATAGGCGCTCCAGTTCATCCCGAACTGGAACTCCTGGACGATGCCGGTGACGACGCCGAGCGCGAAGTTGATCAGCAGGAGCTTGCCGAAGAACTTCGTCGCCCGGTACCACGCCGGGTTGCCGGTTCGAAACCAGGCGGTCTGCAGAATCGCGACCAGCGGCGCGAGCCCAATCGTGAGTGGTACGAAGAGGAAGTGGTAGACGGTCGTGATGCCGAACTGCCAGCGGGCAAGGTCAAGTGCGTTCACGGATTGAGCCTGACGGCGCCATGAACTGCACTCCAGGGACCTACGTCCCCGCTGGGTGGGACCTGGGGCCGTACCGCGTCGACCTATAAGTGGGTCCTCTTGGGTGCCGGGTTCCTTCGACGCAGGTCAACAGAAGGAGAAGTCGATGACGCCCTCAGGAGTGCGGCCCGCGGCCACGACCCGGGCCCAGCTGGAGACGGCGATTTACGCAGCGGGGCAGGCGCCGTCCATCCTCAACTGCCAGCCGTGGAGATTCCGGGTCACCGGGGACATCATCGACGTGTTCGCTGTCCCGGAGCGCTCGCCCCGCACACTCGACCCCACCGGTCGTGAGGTCTTCATCTCGCTGGGCGCCGCACTGCTCAACCTGCGCCTGGGGCTCGCCGCACTTGGCCGGGAGCCGGTCGTGCAGCTGATGCCGGATCCTGCGGTCCGCATCCATGCGGCGCGGGTACGTCTGGGCGGCCCGAGCGAGCTCAGCGTGTTCGAGCGGCCCCTCTACGACGCCATCGCCGCCCGGAGGTCGAGCCGGCAGCCGTTCAGCATGGACCAGGTGCCGCCGGAGGTTTTCATCCGCCTCCAGGACGCGGCAGCATCCGAAGGCATCTCCCTCGACGCCGCCGAAGGCTCGCACCGGGCCGCAGTCGTCGCTGTCCTGCATGAGGCTGACAGCGAGCAGCGCTCGAACCCGTCCGTGGTCGCGGAGGTGGCGTATTGGACCCAGGACCCATCGGCGGCAGTCGGGATCGACCCCGGCTCCCTTGGTCCGCGTCCTCGTGACCCCGGCGCAGCGGTCCGCGACCTGGGACTGGGGCGCAGCGATCCCAGCCGCGGCTCGGCCGACTTCGAAACCAATGCGATGCTGGCCGTTCTGCTCACCAGCGGCGACGGGCCCGTGGACTGGCTGCGCGCCGGCGTGGGTCTTGAACGAGTGCTTCTGGCGGCGACGTCCCAAGGGCTGGACGTCGGCCTCTTGTCCCATGGAACCGAGGTCGTTGATCTCAGACCGCTTATCCGTGACCCCGGCAGCAGGTGGCGGTTCCCCCAACTGGTTCTTCGTCTGGGCTACGCGGCGGCACCGATGCCGTCCAGTCGCCGACTTCCGGTGGCCGACATCGTAGAGTTCGCCGTCGATCTGACCTGACTGCCCTTGGCCGGTGTACGACAGTCACCCGACAGATGCCGCCGGGTGACTGGTTCCTCCCTACGGCCGTTCCTGGGTTGCGTCCGCGACCCGATCAGCCAGGACCCGATCAGCCAGGACCCGATCAGCCAAGACCTTCGTGCGACCGGGGCGCACCGGCCGTGTCGGTGCTCAGGTTGGGGTGACGTACAACGGCGACAGGGCAGTGCGCGTGGTGCAGCATGGCGTGGCTGACTGACCCGAGCAGCAGGGCGCGGAAGCCGTCGCGGCCCCGCGACCCGACTACCACCAGGTCGGCCCTGGTGGACGCCTCCACCAGTGTCGTGACTGGGTCGCCGTGGACGACCCTGCGTGCCAGGGTTACCGCTGGCAGCTTCTCGGTCCAGATTCGGATGCTCTCGTTGAGCACTCGCATCTCGGAGGCCGCGAACTCGTCGGCGACGACGGAGCCGGGGGTCTGGGCTGTGGCGGCGGGGGAGTCGAAGTAGGCCGACTGCCAGGCGTGGACGGCAGTCAGGCCCACCCCACGCATCGCGGCCTCCTCAAAGGCGAAGCCGAGCGCTTCGGTGGAGATGTCGGAGCCGTCCACACCGACGACCACTCCGGCGGCGCTTTGGGCTTGACCGGGGCGGGGCTGTTGTGACGGCCTGATCACCACTACGGGGCAGGACGCGTGGGTGGCGAGCTGCACGCTCGTGGACCCGACCAGCAGGTCGGAGAATCCTCCGAGTCCTCGCGAGCCCACGACCACCATCTCGCTGTCCGCGGACCCGGTCAGCAGCGCCACCGGGGGCGTTGCGTCCGTCAACTCAGTGTCCACAGTCACCTCGGGGGCCTGTGTGGCCGCGGCGGCGACGCCAGCGTCAAGGGTCTGCCGCCCGGCCTGTCGGCGGTCGTCCACGTCGGGCAGGGCGTAGGCACCGAACGGGGGGATCAGCTGCACCGTCGACGATGGGGCGGCGTAGACCAGACGGACCGGCGCGTGACGCATCCTGGCCTCCGCCAAGGCCCAACTGAGCGCCGCGTGGGCTCCGGTCGAGCCGTCGAACCCGACGACGATCGCCTTCGCGCCCATCATGACCTCCAAGTCTGTGCTGCGCTGCTGCACCTCCTTTCAGTCTTCCGGCGGCGTCGCCGGGCGCGGAAGAGAAGGAGGTCTGTCCACGGCAGGGACCTTGGGCCCGTAGTCTCGGGTCAGCGAGTGGGCCAGTGTTGCGCTGGCGACGCGGGTTGGCGAAGGAGACAGCAGTGACCGACGATGTGAGCCCTAAGCCCATCAGGGTCTTCCTCTTGGACGACCACGAAGTGGTCCGCCGCGGCGTTCAGGACCTGCTCGAGGCCGAGGACGACATTGTGGTCGTCGGTGAGGGGTCGACCGCTGCTGAGGCGCTGGCCAGAGTTCCGGCCCTTCGCCCGGACGTGGCGATCTTGGATGTGCGGCTGCCTGACGGGGACGGAGTGTCGGTGTGCCGTGAGCTGCGGTCGTCGATGCCGGAGCTCGCCTGCCTGATGCTCACCTCGTTCGCCGACGATGAGGCTTTGTTCGACGCGATCATGGCGGGGGCATCTGGTTACGTCCTGAAGCAGATCCGAGGAACCGATCTGACTGGGGCAGTGCGCGCCGTTGCGGCTGGTCAGTCGCTGCTCGATCCGCGGACCACAGCGCGCGTGATGGAGCGCCTGCGCGGCGCGCCACCCGCGAACGACCCGCTCAAGGGGCTTACCGATCGTGAGCGGGAGATCCTGGGTCTGATTGGTGACGGGCTCACCAACCGTCAGATCGGGGACCACCTGCATCTGGCGGAGAAGACAGTCAAGAACTACGTGTCCAACCTGTTCGCCAAGCTCGGGCTCGAGCGCCGTACCCAGGCCGCGGTTCTCGCGAGCGAGGTTCTACGAGGTGACCACCACACGGGGTGACCGCTTCACGGTGAACTGACGGCCTCGAAGGTCACAGTGTCGGCTTGCGGGGGGGCGGTCCTGCGCGCGGGGGTCCGACCCGGCGGCCGGAGACGATACTGGGGCGAAGGCGGATGAACTTGCCTCCGTCTGGCTCGACCCAGTGCGGGATCCTCAGGTTCGTGGCGTTTCTTTCGTCATCCGGGTCATCGACAACGCTGGCTAGGCCGGTGACGACCACACTCCAGCCGGCCCGTTCGTCCTCGTCGAACGAGTCGACTTCGAAGGCGATCACGGTTCCTTTCACGGCGGCAGCCAATTTGGTGCCTGCAGAGCTCCGGAAGACGATCGTGCCGTTGTCGACGGCGTAGGCGACGGGCAGTGCGGTCGGCATGGCCTGCTCGGTGAGGATGACGCGACCGATACCCTCCGAGGCCAGCAGCTCCATGCACGCCTCAGGGTCCAGTGGATGCGTCGCCGCGCTGTCCCTCATTGACTCACCATCGGCGGGTCCTGTCTCCGGGTCCAGGGACCAAGGACCTGCCCTCTGCTTCTGGCGGTGGCAGCGGTCAGTTGCCCAGCGGGGCCTGCCAAAGGATCTCTGTCCCGCTGTCGGCAAGCGCCGCGGCGGCGAAGGAGCCGCCGTGTCGGGCGGCTCGCTCGGCCAGGTTGGTCAGTCCGCTGCGCCGCCCTTCGGAGGGCAGGCCGATGCCGTCATCGCGGAGGCGAAGGGTGACCTGGCGGGAGTCCGCAGTCACGACCACTTCCACGTGCGTGGCTTTCGCGTGGCGGGCGACGTTCGAGAGGCCCTCGGTGAGCACGGCGACGAGGTCAGGGGCCAGCCCGGAGGGCACCTGGGTGTCAACTGGCCCGTCGAACCGCACTGAGGGGGCGAAGCCGAGGCTGGTCGCGGCGAAGTCGGCGGCCTCCAGTAGCTGCCCACGCAGGTGCCCGGCCGTTGCCCGCGTGGGGGTCTGCAGGGCGTAGATCGCGGAGCGGATCTCGCGGATCGTGGTATCGAGCTCGTCGACAACACCCCGGACCCGGATCACGGCGGCCTCGTTGTCCAGCAGCCGGGCCAGGCTCTCCAGCGCCATGCCGCTGGCGAAGAGCCGCTGGATCACCAGGTCATGCAGGTCCCTGGCGATGCGGTCCCGGTCTTCGTAGAGGTGGACGCGTTCGCCTTCTCGTCTGGCCTCGGCGAGCTGCAGCGCCACAGCGGCGTGCCCGGCAAAGACTTCGAGGGTCTGTGCCGCCTGGGGGGAGAACGGCCTGCTCCCGGCGTCCATGACGACCGCGAGGACTCCGCGGACGCCACCGGAGTCGCGTAGCTGAACGAGCATGGTCGAGCCTGTCGCTTCGTCCAGCGCGGCACCCAGCGGATCTCCAGCCTCCAGTCGGACCAAGGTGAGCAGATCGGTACCTGCGAAGGCCCGACCGAGAGATGTTCCTTCGACGGCGATGGCCAGGCCTTGGAGCCGGTCGGCGCCGTGGCCGTCGCTGACCTCGACGACCAGCGAGTGGCCGGCTGTTGGCAGAGCGATGAATGTGGTGCGGGCCTCGGCGATCTCGCGTGCTCTTTGGGCGACGGCGCGAAGGGCCTCCTCCGGTTCGGTTCCGGACAGCAGCGAGGTAGTGACCTCGGCTGACGCCTGGAGCCAGCGTTCGCGCCGCCGGGCGTCGTCGTAGAGGCGTGCGTTTTCGACTGCGACGCCGGCGGCGGTGGCGAGGGCGACCACGACCCGCTCGTCGTCCTCGTCGAACTCGCCGCCGCCACGTTTCTGCGTCAGGTAGAGATTGCCGAAGACCTCGTCGCGGACGCGGACCGGAACGCCGAGGAAGCTCGTCATGGGGGGGTGACCGGGCGGGAAGCCGAAGGCGGAAGGATGGTCGGACAGGTTCGCTAGGCGCAGCGTGTGAGGGTCTCGGATGAGCAGCCCGAGGATCCCCCGGCCCGCCGGCAGCGCCCCGATCTGGCTGCGCTGTTCCTCGTCTATACCGACGGTGAGGAACTGCGAGAGCCGTTCGCCCTCGCCGATCACACCCAGAGCCCCGTAGGTGGCATCCACCAAGGTCACCGCAGCTTCGATGATTCGGTACAGGACAGCGTTCAGGTCCAGCTCGCTGCCCACCGCGACGATCGCCTCGAGCAGGCTGTGTGAGCGGTCGCGGACATTGAGGATCTCGCGCAGCCGCACCTCGAGCTCGGCGAGAAGCTCGTCGAGCTGCAGGTTGGGCAGCGAGCGGCTCAACGGCTTGCCCTGGTCGGTGGGTCCGTCCACGCGGCCAGCCTGTCAGGGTTCTTCCTCAGCCGACACCACCTCCCATGATCCGGGGCTTTCGCCCCTGCCGTCAGCGGCACCGGGCGAGCAGTATCGGCGGCGTCGGCCAACGTCGCGAGGAGGTCGCCGTGTCTGCACCGCAGCTCGCACCACGCACACCAGCCGCCGTGTCGAAGGCGGCGGCTGAGGATGATCCGCGGCTGGCCCGCGAGGTGATGACCGCACCGGTTGTTACCGTCGGAGCTCATGAGTCGCTGTGGTCGGCTTGGACGATGCTCCATGGCTACGGTCTGCGGCACGTTGTCGTCGTCTCTGGCAGCCGGTGCGTCGGAGTGCTCGATGACCGGCAGATAGCGCTTCAGTGGCCGTTGGGTGCCCTTAGGGAAAACCCCGTCACAGCAGGTGAGCTGGTGCGAGCACGCCTTCGTTGTGTGCAGGGAGACACCCCCGTCTGTGTTGTAGCTCAGATCATGCTGGACGAGTGCACCGATGCCGTACCGGTGGTCGACTCCCGCGGCGAGATCCACGGGCTCGTCACGGTGACTGATCTGCTCACCCTCCTGGCCCGGGACGAAGGTCACCCTAAGTAGGGGACCACGGCCTCTGAGAATTCCTCACCCGAGGTACGAACCTCAGAAGGTCGGTTTCGACCACTGCCCGGGCGATCACTCCCGGGCCCTAGTACGGGAGATCACCATGCGCCGCAAGACTTTCGACACACTCGCATCGGGCGCGGGGCTTCTGATCGCAGTCGTCCTGCTCATCGCAGGTGCGCTAGGACTGTGGGCCTACTCGTTCGCCAACAGCCAGGTGCACGACCAGCTCGCAGCTCAGCAGATCTACTTCCCACCGGCGGGCAGCTCGGCCATCGCCGGGCCGCAGTTCGCGGCGTTGCAGCAGTACGCCGGCCAGCAGCTCACAACTGGCGCGCAGGCCGAGGCCTACGCGAACCACTTCATTGCCGTGCACTTGTCCGAGGTCGCGGGTGGTAAGACCTACTCCCAGGTCAGCGCCGCTGCGATGGCCGCACCCACCAACACCGTTCTGGCTGGCCAGGTGGAGACACTGTTCAAGGGCACCACGCTTCGCGGGATGCTGCTGAACGCGTACGCGTTCTGGAAGATCGGACAGATTGCCCTGATCGCCTCCATCGTGTGCTTCGTTTCAGCGATCGCCCTGCTGGTGCTGTCAGCTTTCGGTATGGTGCACGCACGCCGTGTCCCCGTCGAGGCTGAGATCCTGGCGCCGCGAGTGGCAGTGCCAGTGCCCGCCGTAGTGTGACTGACCTGCACTGACGCTCCGCGTCAAGGTTGGCCCGGTTCTTCCGATACAATGAGTGGAGCAACCCACCTAGAGGTTGTCCGGGACGCGCAAGCGCCCGGTCCGCCGCCCCGCCCCCGTCTGGGGGCCGGCAGCTGATCCACCGCCCGTCTCCGCTGCAGTCACGCGTCGTAGACGGGTCCGAACGGAAGGACTCGTGATGAACGAGAAGGACTACGGTCCCTGGGACGACTAGGGACCAACGAAAGGCCCCC
>Ga0075015_100000296_pt1 | contig 16607 bp, 18 predicted proteins | sample AleBraG_ABR_2013_FD_71476 | JGI IMG/M metagenome (GOLD analysis project Ga0075015, IMG submission 71476) | Freshwater sediment microbial communities in response to fracking from Pennsylvania, USA - Alex Branch Run_MetaG_ABR_2013 | ecosystem: Environmental > Aquatic > Freshwater > Creek >...
GAAAAATGGCCATGATGGCCTTGTGCCCCGCCGAATCCAAGCGGCGCTAGTAGCTCTCGTCGATCCCTGATGGGCAAGTGCTGTCCGCGCCCCGGCCAGGATGTTCCGGCTGGCCCGGATCGAAACTGACGGGCTCGTGTCCCGCGAGTTCCTCAGCGCGCCCTTCGGATTGAGATTGTTTTGGCTTATTCACCGTTTTCCTCCTTGCTGTTGGTTTTGAATCCAGCGGATGACCTGGTCTTGGTAGAAGATCAGTCTGCTGTTGGCCTTGAAACGGAAGTGCGGAATTCCTCTCGGAATGAGGGTCTGCCTTACGGTCCAAGGCGAACAGCCGATGAGCACAGCGACCTCGTGAATTCCGAGCGGCGGGCCTAGCTCGGATGGCGTGTACTTCCCATGAAGCGGGCCGAAGCCAGGGCAAGGAAGTGGCCCTGGGTGGCCCACATTCGCGCCAAATTGCCCCTTGCAATGCCCTTGGTAGTATTGCAAGGGGTAAACGGCCGAAAAGGGTCGTAAGAGCACGGAGTTGCGCGGATTGTCTACCCGGGCCTTCGGTGAGCAAGCGGGCTTCTTTGAATCTGAATGAGGAAGTTTAATGATCATGATCGTCACGATTGGAACGCCGTAATAATTGGGAAATGAAACGCTGTATGAAGTGCGGAAGGCACATATAGAGATACCAAGAGATACCAAGAGATACCAGAGGAATGCCAGCATCAGGCCGACAAGCGTGAACTGAAATAGAAGCTGCGGACTGCTAACCAAGGCGTTGATGAAGCCAATCAGGAACAGCAGCGTGACGCCGAGGAGAGCGATGCCGGGCCGAGCCAACAGCAGAGCTACGAGTGGAGCAAGCCACATCCGAATACGGGGATGCGGCGTAGAGAGCTCTCGGGAGCCGCATTGGCTGCAGATCTCCGCGTTGCGGGGATTGGAGTGGCGATGTGGGCAGAGCTTGAAATTGTCCGCAGAAGTTGCAGAACATCGGTTCGCCTGAGGTGATGCGATGGCACTGGTTGCAATAGCGCATGGGAGTATTAGACGAGCGAATGGCGGTGATCTCCCATTGGACGGAGCCAGATGGGCGACCAAATGCCATCGCGGTTAATGTTGTCAAGGGTCGTAAACCAGAAGATCTTGTCGGTGGACTTCAAGATGCTGGAGCGAATGTTCTGAAGCCGCCCTTCGGAGTTGACGGCCACCAGCACGCGAAACCGCGGCTGGTGAAATCGTTTCGCGAATTCTCCGGAAACGGCCAGTTGGAGGTACCACGCAGTCTTCTGCTGCCACACTTTCAAGGCTTCAGTGCCGAGATCAACTTCCAGAAATGCCGCACGCACCCTATCGCCCGTGTTCAGCTCCACGTAGGCGTCCGGGGTGAGCTTGATGGTTTCTGAAATTGGTTGCTGAAACGAGAGCCACCGGCGCAGGCTGAGACCCGGCGCGAGTCGGTATTTCACCGCCAGATAGACCTGGTTGATGCCTGTTTGATGCGCGACGAAGGTATCGCCAACCGCCAACCGACCTGCCGGACGATTGATACCCCCGAGCTTTGCAGCGATGAGCTCGGTCCTTTGGGCGAAAGAGTGTACACCGCTTTGCGCCCGTGCGCGAGACCTCCTAACTAAGAAGAATCGGCGGAGAAGACTGGCGCGCGTAAGTGCCAGCAGCAGCATATTGACGGCGGTGGTGGTGCGGAAGCCAGCCACAACCTTCGTCATCTCGCGGTCGATGATGCGCATGACGCTGAGTTCGGACAGGAGGTGGCGGTCACGATCCGCCACCACGATTCGTGAGAACTTTTGTCTAGTCCCAGCCATTGAGCGCCTCCTCGGACCGGTCTCCTGGTGTCGCCGGCGAATCTCAGCTTCGATATCGCTACGCCGTCTCGCCCATCGTGCCCGGCAGCGGTTGTACAAATCGGTGGAGTCGGCGTCCGACTCGGCGACGTTCCGCACGAGCACTTCCTGGGGCCGGTGCGAGCCGCTCTTGACCACCATGTGACGCTTGGGCAGATTTTTTAGACGTTTCGGCAAGATGTTTGCCGCCGTCAAGCGCTGACGACAGCTTGTCGGCGGTATTTGGTTGATTCTATTGGTCGGGGCGGGGCGATTTGAACGCCCGACCCCCTGCGCCCAAGGCAGGTGCGCTACCAGGCTGCGCTACGCCCCGACTAACGTTCTCATTATAGCGTCCGGGCCGGGGGTGGCTCCGAAAATGAGAATCGCGCAATGCCCAGCCCTTGCGAGCCGAAGTTGCGCGATTATAAATTCCAAGCCGATTGAAAAGAGGATTAGCTCTTCTTTTCGGTGCTGGCGTTGACGTCGGTCTTCTTGGACTTCTTGGATTTCTTGGTCTTCTTGACCTTGGCGGTTTTGGTGGTGTCGGCGGGCTTGTCCTCAGCGAACATCGCCGTCGCGCCGGTCAGCAGCGAAAGGCCGAGCATCAGAGTCATGATCTTTTTCATCTGTCGTGGGGTCTCCTAGGAATTAAGTTTGAAGTCTGAAACTTCCATTCCATAGTGGCAGGGCAACATGAAATCACCCTTAACCCGCAGTTAAAATCGATTCATTTGGCCGCAAGCTTTTTCCGGATCGACTCTGCGTCTTTTGCCTCAGGGTTTAGTTGCAAGTACTTAGAGTAGGCTTCCTGCGCCGCCTTGCGGTCCTTCAGCTTTTCCTCGGTTTCCGCCAAACGCAGAAACGCGTCTGCAAAGCTGGGATTCCACTGGGTTGCCTCGCGAAAACGGTTGGCCGCGGCGCGGTAGCTCTTCTTTTTGAAGTAGTACTCGCCAATGCGCAGTTCCTTGCTGGCCTGCAACGGATTGAACGAGTATTCTTTCGGTTTGAGCGACGTGTCTTCTTCCGGCGGCTCTTCCTCTTTTGGCGGCGGCGAGGACTGTTGTTGCCCAAGCAACGTAAGGCCGAGAACCAGCGCTAAGAGCCAGGCGCGTATCACCTTTTCAGTATACGGCGGAAGAGTGTGATCATGTCCCCAAAAGCCTGATCGGTACACTCGGGATCGTAGCGGGCGCCTTCATCGCGCATAAAAGCGTGATCGGCCGGATAGAGATGCCGGGTATAGCGCACGTCCGCGTTCCGCAGGGCTGCGTCGATTTTGTCGCGGCCTTCACTGGGCACATGCGGATCGTTGGTCCCAAATACCATCAGCAACTCCCCAGCAATCTCGCCGGCGCGCTGCAACGAGCCCGCATCGGCATCCTTTCCCAACGCGCCATCGTGAATACCGGTGCCGTAAAAACAAACTGTCGCGAGCACGTCTGGCTGTAGCGCAGCGCGAAATGCGAGATGCCCGCCGATGCAGAAGCCCATGGCGCCAATCTGTCCGGTTCGTACCTTGGAATGACGACTCAACCAGTCCAATCCTGTGCGGCAATCGGCGTCGAAGTGCGCGACCGGAGTTTTCTGAGCGTTTTCCAGGCCGCGGGTGCGCCCGGCGTCATCGAACGGGATCACCGTGCCGGCCGGTTCGGTCCGATGATAAATCTCCGGCACTGCCACCACAAAGCCGTAACCCGCCAAGCGAATGCAGGATCGCAGCATTGGCCCAGTGAGTTGAAAGATATCGGAGTAACACCAGATGCCGGGAAACTGCCCTGGCGCAACGGGTGCTGCCACAAACAGGCGCATCGGCGTTTGTTCCGCCGGTATGTCAACGTATTCAGTGGTTACGAGCATGGTTTCTATTCTTCCACGTTACTATCGCAGTAGCACTCGTGGAGTTTTCCAACATACTGGTCCGCGCCACTAATTGGGTCGGGGACGCTGTAATGTGTTTGCCGGCGCTTACCGCGATTCGTGAGCGCTTTCCGCAGGCTCGGATCACCATCCTGGCCAAACCCTGGGTGGCCGGCCTTTATGAGCGCGAAACATTTGCCGATGAAGTGATTTTGTATCATCCGCGCAAACGCCGCGAACTCGTGCGCGGCCTGCGAGAGCGCGGTTTCGATTCCGCCATTCTGCTGCAGAACGCGCTGGAAGCCGCGCTTATCGCCTTTCTGGCGCGCATCCCCACTCGCATTGGATATAACCGCGATGCCCGTGGCTTTCTCCTCACCAACTCGATTCCAGTTCCGCGCCCCGGCGACATTCCTCGCCACGAACGTTTTTATTACCTGGAGCTGCTGCGCCGCGCCGGCATCCTCGATCGACTTCCGGAGAGTGGGTTGATTCGCCTCACGCGGCCGCCGGTGAAGGTGAAGCGGGAACGCGTGGTGGGCGTTAGCCCGGGCGCGGCTTACGGCACCGCCAAACGTTGGCTGCCGGAACGTTTTGCCGAAGCTGCCGTGCGGATTGCCGGCCAACGCAATGCTTCTATCGCTCTTTTCGGCTCTTCTGACGAACGCGGTCTTTGCGAACAGATTGCCGCAGCGCTGGGGGATCACCCTCATCGGAACTACGCGGGTGAGACCACGCTGGCTGAGTTCATCGAACTAGCTGCGGCGTGCGAAGTGTTTTTGACCAACGACTCCGGCGCAATGCACATTGCTTCGGCCCTGGGAGTGCCAACCGTGGCCATCTTCGGCGCCACCGACGACGTAGGCACTGGACCCGCCGGTTTGAACGCGCGCATCGTGCGGGAGAAAGTGGATTGCAGTCCTTGTCTTTTGAGAGCATGTCCTATCGACCACCGATGCATGACGCTGGTGACGGTGGATCGCGTCGCCCAAGAAGCGTTGAGACTGCTCGAGGGCAGCCAGTAATTTTATGAATGGCCCGCAAATATTGGTTGTCCGTCTCGGCGCCATGGGCGACGTCATTCATGCTCTACCTGCCGTGGCGAGCCTGAAAGAAGGTCTGCCCCACGCCAGCATTAGCTGGATTGTTGAGCCCCGTTGGGCGGCGTTGTTGGTAGGCAACCCTTGCCTAGACCAGGTCATTCTGCTGGACCGCACCCGCCTGCGGTCGAGTTTGCGCTCTCTGCGGAGTGAGCATTTCGATTCCGTCATCGATTTCCAAGGCCTGATTAAGTCCGCCGTGATTGCCTCGCTGGCCCGCGCGGAACGCATCTATGGGTTTGACCGGCGGGCTGCGCGCGAATCCGCGGCATCCTGGTTTTATTCGCACCGAATGTCGCCGCGAAGCAATCATGCCGTGGATCGCAACCTCGAACTCGCCGCCAGCGCCGGCGCGACCAGCCTGCGTAAACATTTCCCGCTTCCCTCGGGTTTTGCGGAAGGAGCGCTTCCTGAGCAGCCATTTGTTCTGGCGAACCCGCTGGCGGGTTGGGGCGCCAAGCAGTGGCCGCTCGAGTATTTCGCTCAACTCGGTGAACGACTGCAAAGGGAAACCGGAATGACGCTGGTGCTCAACGCGTCCCATCCGATTGAAGTTCCCAATACGCTGTCCCACGATTCCACACTCGCCGGACTGATTTACGCCACTCGCCGTGCCTCCGCAATCATCGGTGTGGACAGCGGCCCGCTCCATCTGGCGGCCGCACTCGGTAAACCCGGTGTGGCGATTTACGGGCCCACGGACCCAGATCGAAATGGACCCTACGGCGACAGCATCACGGTGTTGCGCAGCCCGAACGCGATCACGACCTACAAACGCACTCCGGAGCCCGCTGCGTCCATGCGAGAAATCACGCCCGACATGGTATTCGCCGCGCTGGAGAAGCTAGTTCCATGGGAGTCCCGAACGCAACGCCACTGATGAACTGGTTTCCCAAACCCTATGCCGACCGGGTGGCCAAACTGCGCGTGCCATTTGGCTTTGTCCTGGTAGTCGCATTCGCCTGGTTTGCTCACCCCACCCTTCCATCCTTAGCAGCCGGCCTGCCGGTATCGGTAGCCGGGCTTGCGCTGCGCGCCTGGGCCGCGGGCCATCTGGAGAAGAACCGGGACCTCGCCCGCAGCGGGCCGTACGCCTACGTGCGCAATCCTTTATATATCGGAACGCTTCTGGTGGCCGCCGGTTTGGTGATCGCCGCGCGTCAATGGGGCTTGGCGCTGCTGTTCGCCGCCGTGTTCCTGCTCATCTATCTGCCGGTGATTCAACTGGAAGAACAGCATCTGCGAAATCTGTTTCCCGACTTCGGCGACTATGCCAGGCGCGTGCCGGCCCTGCGGCCCACATTGCATCCGCTCGCGTCCGCAAAGCCGTTTCGCGCCAGCTTGTATGTCTACAATCGCGAGTACGAGGCACTGCTCGGTTTCGCCGCCGGAGCCGCCCTGTTGTGTGCCAAGGTTTTTCTCTAGTGCGAAAGAGAGTCGAACGAAAGCTCCGCAAACGCCTGCGCTGCCTGCGGCGCACCTACCCGACGCTGGTCTTTGCCAATCTGAACCGAATCCTCCTGGACCCGAAAGCCGGGTGGCTCATCCGGGGAACCGCGGCACAGGTGCTGGCATTGGCCGACGCCAGAGGTACGGTCGCCAGCCTGCTGAATCGGTTCTTTACCCAAACAGACAAAATCGAGTTGTGGGAGACAGCACTCACCATTGAACACTTCGGCGATCGCGCAGCAGTTCGCCCGCTTATCGGCGCACTTTCCGATAGCAATCGCGATCGCCGGCGGGCAGCAGCGCGCGCACTTGGCTGGATTCCGAGGGCTGGAAACCGCGCCGCCAAAGCGCTGATCCAGGTCCTGCTGGACAAGTCCCAACCTCAACCCGTATGTGTGGAGGCGGCTCACTCGCTTGCGTATTCCAAATGTGGGCAGGCGATTCCAGCTCTCACATCGGTTCTTGGCGAGCCGGACGTCGAGATTCGTTTCTGGGCTGTGCTTGCACTTGGTGGCATTGGACGATCGCTACGCCTCAAGCGGGGAGGCTACAAGTGGACCCCTGGCGTGGCAGATCCCCAGTTAGTCAACGCACTGGAAAGGATGCTGTCGAACAACGAAGTTCCGCCAGGAAACTGGTGGTCGGTCGGCCGGGAAGCGCTCGGCAGGTTGGGAGAACTGGAACCGAAGTTTGAAGAGGAGCTCGATTTAGAAACGCAGCGCGTTTTACTTGATCCAAATTCGTCACCAGAAGATCGCCGCTGGGCGGAAGGCTATTCGCGTTAGCGCCCGCTTTTCCGCACATGCCAGCAGACTCCTCCTGGGTCGATGATGTGCATCTCGCGGCCCCACGGAAAATCGGTGGGAGCGCGTACCTTAACGCCGAAAAACGCAACCGGTAAATCCTTGGCTTCCAGTTCCGACCAGTACACGTCCAGGTCGGCAACCTCGAAAACGATCATCTGATTCTTCTGCCACTCGGGAACATCAATGTCCTGCAGCAGGAAGTAAGCGCCGCCGAAGCGCAAGGCCGCGAGTCCATCCTGACGCCACACCTGTTCAAAGCCAAGCGCGGCAAAAAACTCCAGCGAGCGGGCAAAATGGGGGCCGGAGGGCACAAAGGGGTAGAGCGTACTTGCAGTGGTGTTCATTTTTTTACTCCCGGCAAATGCCGCGCTTGCTGCTGCGAATGAAAGACACCAGATGCCGCGTGTGCTCCGTCGGCACTTCGGATTCAATGCGGGCCAACGCCTCTTCCAGCTTCAATCCGGAACGATACAGCAGTTTGTAAGCCTGTTTCAAGGCGTCCACTTGCTGGTGCGTGAAGCCCGCACGACGAAGCCCGACCAAGTTGAGTCCTTTGGCGGCGATATCGAAATCCGCGTACAGGAAGAATGGCGGAGCATCGCTGTTCACGCGGACGTTGCCGGCAATCATGGCCAGACGCCCGATTTTTGAATACTGATGCACCACCACGCCACCGGAAATAAACGCCTCATCTTCCACTTCCACATGGCCGGCCACCAACGCACAACTGGCGATCACGACATTGCTTCCGATTCTGCAGTTGTGAGCGATATGGCCGGACGTCATGATGTAGTTGTCGCTGCCAAGTTCGGTGACGCTTTCCGGTTGCGTGCCGCGCGAGATGGTGTAGTGCTCGCGAATCCTGTTGCGATCTCCGATCCGCAAATAGCTTCTCGCGCCGGCAAAGTTCTTGTCGAGAGGATCGGTTCCCAGAACGGTGCCAGCCGAAATCTCATTGTGGTCCCCCATCGTCGTCCAGCGTTTGACATACACGTAGGGTTCCAGCAAGCAGTTGGCACCGATGCAAACGTCCCGCTCGATCACGCAGTACTCTCCGATGACGCACTCTGGCCCGATCACCGCCTCCGGGTGAATGCGCGCGGTGGATGCGATCTTCGCCATGAGACTAAACGCCGCGTGTCCGGACGCTCAGGAATTCCGCGCCCGCATACACGACCGATAACGGCAGCGGGCATCGCACGCTGCTCAGATAACAGCGCGACGTGGTTCCCACGGCATCGGCGGAAAGCCAGTGGCCGGATGGCCGCCGTTGGAACACCTCAATGCGGGCTTCATATTGGGAGATGAGTGCATATTCGGTGAGCGATGGCAACTTTCGGTACTGGGTGAATTTGAATCCGCGCAGGTGCGCTTCGGTGGATTTCGAGAACACTTCCAGCACGACAGACGGGTTTAGCAGCGTGTCGCGCTTTTCGTCCAAATATTGCGGCTCACCGTAAACGATTGCGACGTCCGGATAGGTGAACGGGCCTTGCGGGCTGACCTGAACCCGAACATTGCTGCCAACAAACACGCTGGCGTGATCCTTGAGCGCGGGCTCCAGATGGAAAGCGACGTTGCACGCGATCAGGGCATGATCGAAGTTGGCGCCATCCATCGCCCAGATCTGGCCATGGTAATATTCTTGCTTCTTTGCCGAAGCGCGGTCGTAGACGAGATACTCTTCCGGCGTCAAATGCATATCTTTACAACGGCCATTTCTTGCGTCCTTCGGCTGTCGTCCTCTTGATGAATTCGGCTTCTTCGCCCAGGTAAGGCGCGCCATCGGCGCGAAATACCTCGTGGAACCAGACGGCAGGCTCGCGGCCCACGTACGGCTTTTGCCACGAATCCCAGGGAAGGTTGGTTTGCGTTTTACCGGCCACCAATCCCCAATTGATTACGGCCACCCGGTATTTCAAAGCGATGGGCATCGTGCCTTGAAAGGTACTTCCCACGCCGCGAGCCATGTACTCCGTGCACAGAATGGGCCGCTTGTAGGTCTGCAACATCTTGACCCGCTCGGCGAACTTCTCCCCGGAGCTGTAGCTGTGAAACGTAAGTACATCGGATTGTTCAATCTGAGTTCTTTCCACCGCGGTCAATCGTTCGAGTGAAGACCAATTGCCATTCCAGACTCCACTGGTCAACGGTTGCGTGGGCATTGCCGATCGAGCCCAACTGTAAACCATGGGCAGCAACTGCGCCACCAGCTTCACTTTGTCTTTGGGTTCCAACGGGCCGTAGCTGCCCGAATTCAGGTTGTCCGGTTCGTTCCATAAGTCCCACGCCAGAACCCGCCGGTCTCTTGCAAAGGCTCCAATGACGCCTTCGGTGTAAGCTTTGAGCCGTGCGTACTGCGAGGAATCCGGAAGCGCCTTGGCGCCGGGGCTCTGAACCCAGCCCGAGTTGTGAATGCCGGGACGCGGGTCCCGCTGCTTGCCCAAAACCGGCATTGGATCCCAGCACGAATCGAACAGTACGAACATCGGACGGATTCCATGTTTCTGTGCAATTGTTAAGAATGTGTCCATCCGCTTGCGGAAGCCGGGCGCGTCCTGCTGCCACAACAGATCGTGCAAAAACACACGCATCGTGTTCATGCCGAGCGATTCCGCCCAACCCAGTTCGAGATCGATCCGCTTGGGATCGAAGGTCTCCGCCTGCCACATCTCGAGCTGATTGATCGCGGATGCGGGAATATAGTTTGCGCCCACCAGCCAGGGCTGCTGCCGGTACCAATCGGCTGCTTGCTTCTCCGTCCATCGCTGTTCAGCGGCCACCAGCGCCACGACACTCAACAGGAGTGCAATGATAGTTTGGAACTTCACGTATAGTCATGATACTCACACGCACTAACTTTTTCGCGTGCTTTGCGTTTGGCGCCGTTCTCAACGCACAAGCAACCCTCCCAGTCGTCAAGCAGCCGTTTGGTAGAACCGCCAGTGGAACGCCGGTTCAACTCTATACGCTCAAGAATCACAACGGCATGAGTGTGTCGATTACCAACTACGGCGCCACCGTGGTTTCCTTGACGGCGCCGGATCGAGATGGCAAGTTTGCCGATGTCGCGCTTGGTTGCGATAACGTACACGACTACGAGAAGCAGGATGCACATCTCGGCGGTTTGGTAGGCCGCTACGCGAACCGCATTGGGCATGCAAAATTCACGCTCAAGGGTGTCGAGTTCCATACGCCGAAAAACGACGGTGACAATACACTTCACTCCGGGAAAGGTTTTGACCGGCATGTGTGGAGCGCCAAAGTCGCGCCCCAGCCCGAAGGCGCGGCGCTGGAATTGACCTATACAAGCAAGGATGGCGAAGAGGGTTTCCCCGGAAATCTGGCTGTGAAGGTAGTGTACCGGCTCACGGATCGCAACGAACTGAACATCGACTACACCGCGACCACCGATAAGACCACGGTTGTGAACTTGACAAATCACAGTTACTTCAACCTGGCAGGTGAGGGCCAGGGCGACATACTGCAACACCAAGTAACGATCAACGCCGATCGTTTCACGCCGGTGGACGCCGGCTTGATACCGGACGGAACCTTCGTTACTGTCCAGGGTACGCCGCTCGACTTCACCACCGCGACGGCTATTGGAGCGCGAATCGAGGATCACAATGCGCAGTTGGTTCTCGGCCACGGTTATGACCATAATTGGGTTCTGAACAAGCGCGAGGGCGAGTTGAGTCTGGCTGCCCAAGCTTATGAACCGCAAAGCGGCCGGTTGATGGAAGTGTGGACCACCGAGCCCGGGCTGCAGTTCTATACCGGCAACTTTCTGGACGGCTCCATCCACGGTAAGGGCGCCAAGACCTATCCGCGCCGCAGCGGTTTCTGCATGGAGACGCAGCATTTTCCGGATTCGCCGAACAAGCCCAACTTCCCCAGCACAACGCTGAACCCGGGTGCGACTTACCGGACGACGACCAGTTATCGATTCTCCAGCCGGTAATCTGCGGGGGGGTACCTGCCGAAAGGCGGCTTTCCGAGCCGCCGCCGGATTCCATCCCGCCCGACATGCCGAAAACACCGACCCGGACCAGCCATTAATTAAGTTTCCCTCCCGCGATGTTTGCGCTTGACAGTGTACTAGTTAACTAGTACACTGTTGGCAGATGGGAACGGCCATCCGGTTTCGATTAGATCTTCGTAGCGGCGTTCCGGCATACCGCCAGATCATCGATCAGGTGCTGGGCGGCATCGCGGCCGGTTCGTTGCAGGCGGGCGACCAGTTGCCCACCGTGCGCCAACTCGCCGTGGACCTATCGGTAAACCCGAATACCGTGGTTCGCGCCTATCGCGAATTGGAAATTCGCGGAGTGCTGGACACACAGCAAGGCACCGGTACGTTCATATCCGCTCGCAAAGTGAAACAACCCGATGCCGAACGAACGCGGCGGTTCAACCAGATGTTACTGGAATGGGTCGCTCGTGCCGGAGCGGAAGGTTTCACCGTAACCGAAATCGTTGAGCGCTTGATGGAATTGCAAGGCAAGGAGAAAAGCAATGCCTGACCTCTTGAATATCAATCGCAGATTCGCTGCCAAATCGCGGCCAAAGGTGAGCCCCTTGGCCTTCCTTCTGTTTTTCGCGTGCCTGCTTGCAGGCGTTGCGGGAACCGCCGCTTTGAACAACCCGGCGCCGATCATCTTGGGCGGCTTGATTGGCGCCTTCCTCCTGCTTTCGCTGAAGGTCGCCGACCAGTGGGAGAAAGTGGCTGTGCTGCGTCTGGGAAAGTACGCCGGCCTGCGCGGCCCGGGTCTGTTTTGGATCGTGCCCTTTATTGACGAGGTGACCCAATTCGTGGACCAGCGCGTCCGCGTCACCGATGTCAGCGCCGAATCCGCACTCACCCGGGACACGGTTCCGGTGAATGTGGACGCGATCGTGTTCTGGCTGGTGTGGAACGCGGAAAAGTGCCTCCTAGAGGTGTCCGATTTCCAGACCGCCATCGGGCTCAGCGCGCAAACTGCCTTGCGCGAGTCGATTGGCCGTCACGAACTGGCGCAGATGATCACCGAACGCGAGACGCTGGGACGCGAACTGCAGCGGATCCTGGACGAGAAAACCAACCCCTGGGGCATCACTGTCCAATCGGTTGAGATCCGCGACGTTCACATCCCGCAAGCGCTGGAAGACGCCATGTCCCGCCAGGCTCAAGCCGAACGAGAACGCCAGGCCCGCATCATACTGGGGACCGCCGAAGCGGAGATTGCCGGCAAATTCTCTGAGGCTTCTCTTCTCTACCAGAACAACCCGACCGCTTTGCACCTGCGAGCCATGAACATGCTGTATGAGGCGATCAAAGAGAAAGGCTCCATGGTCATTGTGCCCTCATCGGCCGTGGAAACCATGGGACTGGGCGGCATGCTCGGTACCGCAGCCATTTCCCAGCAAGTACAGTGATGTGCGGGCTACCGCTTGCTTAATGTGAGAGCGTTGCCGCTGTTCATAAACTGAGCCTGTGTCACTTGGCACAGGCTTTAGCCTGCACTGTACAGCCGGGTAGCTCTTGGGCACACGGCCGAGTAGCTATTGGCTTCCGGATCGGACTCCACCACGATGCGGAGCTTCATAGTTCCAGCGCGGCGTCAACCGAAGGTTCCTTACAACGGAATATTGCCGTGTTTCTTCTTCGGCATCGTATCCACCTTATTCCGCAGCATCCGCAGCGCACGGATCACTTTCGGCCGCGTCTCATGCGGTTCAATCACGTCGTCAATAAAGCCGCGCTCCGCGGCGATAAACGGATTGGCGAAGCGATCCTTGAACTCTTCCACTTTCTGTTTCCGCGCGGCCTCCTGATCCGGGGCGGCCATCAATTCGCGCCGATACACGATGTTTACCGCGCCATCGGCGCCCATCACCGCGATCTCGGCCGTCGGATACGCCAGATTCACATCGGTCCGCAAATGTTTGGAACCCATCACGCAATAGGCGCCACCGTAGGCTTTGCGAGTGATGATGGTGATCTTCGGCACGGTGGCTTCGGCGTAGGCATACAGCAGCTTGGCGCCGTGCCGGATGATCCCGCCAAACTCCTGATCGGTGCCCGGCAGAAAGCCCGGCACATCCTCGAACGTCAGAATGGGAATATTGAACGCATCGCAAAACCGAACAAAGCGCGCTCCCTTGGTGGAGGAATTGATGTCCAGACAGCCGGCCAGAAACGCCGGCTGATTCGCGACAATACCCACGGTCCGTCCTTCCATCCGGCCATAACCCACCACGATGTTCTTCGCCCAATGTTCGTGAATCTCGAAAAACACACCGTCATCCACCACGCGGTGAATAATGTCTTTGATGTCGTAGGGAATGCTCGATTCGGCCGGAACCATCGAGTCCAGTTCCGCATCGGCGCGATCGGGCGAATCGTCGCTCCGCTTCACCGGCGCATCGTCGAGATTGTTCGAAGGCAGATAGGACATGAGCTCGCGAATCATGCGTAAGCAAGCAGAGTCATCCGGCGCCATAAAATTCGCCACGCCGCTGATGGTGTTGTGCGTCTCCGCCCCGCCGAGCTTTTCTTTGCTGACGTCCTCATGGGTCACGGTTCGAATCACATCCGGCCCCGTCACGAACATGTGACTCGTTTTATCCACCATAAACGTAAAGTCCGTCAGTGCCGGCGAGTACACCGCTCCGCCGGCGCACGGGCCCATGATGGCTGAAATCTGCGGAATCACGCCACTGGCCAAGGTGTTCCGCAAGAAGATATCGGCGTACCCTGCTAACGAAAGCACGCCCTCCTGAATCCGCGCGCCGCCGGAATCGTTGAGCCCGATCACCGGCGCTCCGTTCTTGAGGGCCAAGTCCATGATCTTGCAAATTTTCTGCGCGTTCGCCTCAGACAGCGAACCGCCGAAAACCGTGAAATCCTGCGCAAACACGTAGACGTGGCGCCCGTGAATCTGGCCGTAGCCGGTGATGAAACCGTCGCCGTCGACCACCTGCTCGTCCATTCCGAAGTCGCGCGCGCGATGACGGACCAGTTTGTCCATCTCCTCGAACGTCCCTTCGTCCAGCAGCAGATCGATACGCTCCCTTGCCGCCAGCTTGCCTTCCTGGTGCTGCTTCGCTCTTCGCTCTTCGCCCCCGCCCGCTTCGGCAATCGCATGCCGGCGGCGAACTTCTGCAAATCGATCAGTTGCCATCAACGATCTAGTATCTCGCAGTCAGCTCGAATAGCCTTCGCGAGTGTGAATTTCGGCGTTGGGAAAGCGGCTGCGGGCGTCCGGCGTCAAGGTCACACGGACACGGCGGAACGTGCCGGGCGTGGACGGCGGCTCCGCGTACGTTAGCGTGTATCGCGCCCGAATCCGTTCCACCATCTCGCGGAAAGTCAGTTCGGGCTGGTCTACGCGGATCGCTTCCCCGCCGGTCGCCTCCGCCAGATGATAAACGTCGGCAGGCGTGTAATCCTTGTTCTCGTACCGGCCGGGCTCACTCGGACGAGGCCGGATTGCGCGCCCCACTAACAGGCCATTCAAAACGGTGTCAGCTTTGTTCAACTCGCGAATCACCTGGCCGTCTGTCAGTTGATAGCTCAGGCTGAGATTGTCGGTCAGAATCAGAATTGCACGCCGCCCCTTGGGTCCCGCGTTCTCGCTCATGTATTGCGCGGCAGACACTACCGCCGCATTGATCAGAGTGCCCGCGCCAACGTCGTGGTCCTCCACCGCATGAGCGATCTGTCGCGCGCTTTCGGCAATGTTGTCGCTGAACTCCTGATGCACTTCCGCACGCTTGCTAAAGACCATGATCGCGACGCGATCCATCGGCCGCAGCACTCCCAGAGCTTCACGAGCGGTCTGCGCCATCTGCGCAATATATTTGGTCATGCTGCCGCTGATATCGAGCAGCAGAAGAAGGTTCAGCGGCTCTTTTTCGTGCGCGAAATAGCTGATGGCTTGCGGCTGCCCTTCATCGGTGATGAGGAAATCCTCCTTCTTCAACCCCTGCACCGGCTGCTTGCCGTCCTGCACCTGCACATCGAGCCGCACGTCCGTCACGCCGGCCCGAAAGACCGCGTCTTGCGCGGCTGCGGGAGAACCGAGTAGTACGATGAGAGTCGCAGTGATCAAAAACGTGATTGCCGGCACTGCTGGCCACATCGACCATGGCAAAAGCGCCCTGGTGCGGGCGCTCACGGGTATCGAACCCGATCGGCTGAAAGAAGAAAAAGAGCGCGGCATCTCGATTGAGTTAGGTTTCGCGCACTTGGATCTTTCGCCCAATTTGCGCGTCGGATTTGTGGACGTGCCGGGGCATGAACGGTTTATCAAGAACATGCTCGCCGGAGTTGGCGGCATCGATTTTGTGTTGTTTGTCATCGCAGCGGACGAATCCATCAAACCACAAACGCGCGAGCACTTCGACATTTGCCGGCTGCTGGGCATCTCCAGCGGAATTGTGGTGCTGACCAAAGCGGATTTGGTGGATGAGGACATCTTGGAGTTGGTGCGTCTTGAAGTAGACGAGTTTGTCAAGGGATCGTTTCTGGAAACCGCACCGGTGGTGCCCGTTAGTTCTGTGACGGGGGCTGGCATTCCGGAGTTACGTGCGGAAATTTGCAAGCTGGCGCTGGCGGTGCGGGAAAAAGACAGCACTCAATATTTCCGGTTGCCCATCGATCGCGCGTTCTCCATGCGTGGATTCGGCACCGTGGTCACCGGCACGCTGATTTCCGGCGCCGTGAAGCCGGAGCAAGATTTGGAATTGTTTCCCGGTGGACGGCGGCTGCGCGTGCGCGGCGTTCAGGTGCACGGACAAAGTGTGCCGCGAGCCACCGCGGGACAGCGGGCCGCGTTGAATCTGGCCGGCGTTGAGACCGGAGACCTGCGGCGCGGCATGATGTTGGCCGAATGCGGCCGATTCCAGGAAACGCGCCAGATCGACTGCAGCTTCGAATTGCTGGCCTCCGCCAAGCCTTTAAAGCATCGCGCGCCGGTGCATTTTCATGCCGGCACGGCCGAAGTGGAGGCCGAGGCGCGCCTTCTCGATCGTACCGACGCGATGCAGCCGGGCAGCTCCGGGTATGTCCGGCTACTCTTGCGCGAACCGCTCCTATTGTTGCCCGGCGACCCCTTCATCGTGCGTATGTTCTCGCCCGTGGTCACCATCGGCGGCGGCACGGTCCTGGATATCGCGCCGCCCAGGCGCAGCGGCATCGAGCGGCTGAAGATTCTTGAGGGTTCCGATCTACCCGCACAGGTTTCCCTGCTGGTGCGCGAATCCAAACATGGCCTCAGCCTGCGCGACCTGGTCGCTCGCACCGGCCGGCTGGAGAGCGATGTTCGTAAAGCGGCCAGCAACCTGATCGTCGCCGAGTCCTGGCTTTTCGATCCTGCTTGGGTGAACACGCAAACAGAAAGCATCCAGACCGTTCTGAAGCTGTTTCATCGGCAGAACCCGCTTCTGCCCGGCTTGTCCAAGGAAGACGTGCGCAGCCGCATTCTGCCGAATGCTCCGCCCTTCTTGCTCGATGTTGTGCTGGCCCGCGCCAAGACCGTTGCCGTTTCCGGCGAACTGCTGCATCTGAG
>Ga0075015_100000297_pt1 | contig 16561 bp, 16 predicted proteins | sample AleBraG_ABR_2013_FD_71476 | JGI IMG/M metagenome (GOLD analysis project Ga0075015, IMG submission 71476) | Freshwater sediment microbial communities in response to fracking from Pennsylvania, USA - Alex Branch Run_MetaG_ABR_2013 | ecosystem: Environmental > Aquatic > Freshwater > Creek >...
CGCGCGCCGAGACGGCCTCGACCATGAGGCGGTAGGCGTCGCAGGCGGCGAAGGCCTCGATCCGTTCGACGCCCTTCTCGACCACCTGCAGCGTCGACGGCTCGCGCCACGAGGTGAAGGCCGGGTGCGGCAGCCCGAGGGTGAGGTCGGACGCCGTGACGGTCCAGCCCTGCGACTCGGGCCGCTGGAAGGACGCGAGGATGCTCGCCCGGCCACGGGCCGAGACGAGGGTCGCCGACGTCGTGAGGTCGACCCCGGTGGGTCCGCGGTGCTGATGCGCCACAGGCACGCGCACGTCCTCGCCGAGGGCCATCATCGCGGCCGCTATCGCGTAGCAGCCGACGTCGAGGAGAGCTCCGCCGCCGCGCACCGGGTCGAGCCGGTAGTTGTCGGCCGGGACTCCAGGGAAGGTGAACCAGGTCTCGACGTCGATCGGGCCCTCGACGTGGTGCAGGAGTGCCTCGACGCGCCTGGTCCGTGGGTGCCATCTGTTCCAGGAGGCCTCGACGAGCATGGTCCCCGTGACCCGCGCCGCACTGCTCATGTCGGCCACCTGCGCCGCATCCAGGCCCAGCGGCTTCTCGCACAGGACGTGCTTGCCCGCCTCCAGGGCTGTGATCACCCACCGGAGGTGGTCGTCGTTCGGCAGCGAGACGTAGACCGCATCGACGTCCTGCGCCTCGCACACCGACGCGTAGGAGCCCACCGCGCGGACCGGCTCGAGCAGGGCAGCGCGCCGCACGTCGCGCGCGGCGACGGCCTGGAGCACCGCACCGGCCGCTTCGTGCACGGCCGGCGCCACAGCTCGCGACGCCACGAAGCCGGCACCGAGGAAGCCCCACCTCACCGGCGGCGGCGACGTCATCGCGGAACGATCGGGCGGCCGGACTCCTCGGCCGAGAGTGTCGCGGCCTCCATCACGGCCAGGACGCGCCGCGACTGCGCTCCCGTGACGCTCATCGGGAGTCCGAGCCGCACGTGGTCCGCGAGCTCCCGGTGGAACGAGTACGGCGCCGCTGCGGGAGTCGCGAGCTGCGTGAGGCTGCCGTCGGAGCCGTGCAGCTCGAGCAGCGGTGGGGAGTCCGCCGGCGCGAGCACGTCCTCGACGAGGGTCCCGATGTCGTTGCGGGACACGATCTTCTCCGTGCGCCAACGACCGACGATGGCGCCTCGCGTGCCCAGGACGTACCAGCGTGGCTTGAGTGCCGCGGCCAGGTCCGAGTGGACGAACTCGGCCTCCGTCCCGTCGAGGAACCGGATGCTCACGCGCGAGTGGTCGGCATTGGTCACGTCGAACCAGCGCCGCTTGTGGGTCGCGGCGGTGACGTGCTCGATCCCAGTGGGGACGAGGTCGAGGATCTGGTCGAGCACGTGCGAACCCCAGTCGTAGAACGCCCCGCCGGACATGGCCTCGTCGGAGTGCCACAGGTTGCACGGGTGGCCGTACCCGCCGACGAACGTCTCGACGTGGAAGACGTCGCCGAGCGCCCCCGACCTGACGGCGCGGCGCACCGCGAGATGGTCGGGGTCGAAGCGTCGGTTCTGGTAGACGACGGCGACCCGGCCCTGGGCATCGGCCTCCGCCAGGACGGTGTCGGCCTCCTCGGTGCGGATCGCGAACGGCTTCTCCACGACCACGTGCTTGCCCGCGCGGATGGCGCGCAGCGCCCAGTCGGCGTGCGTGCTCGGCGGGGTCGACACGACGACGAGATCCACGTCGTCGCGCGCGATGAGCGCGTCCGCGTCCCCGGTGGTGACGGTCCCGGGGGCCGCGGCCTCGGCCGCGTCGCGCCGCGCCGCGGAGCTGTCGCACACCGCGGTCAGTGCCAGCCCGTCGACGGCACGCACCGCGCGACTGTGCTCGTGGCCGATCGCGCCGTAGCCGAGCAGCCCGACGCGGAGCGGCGCCGGAGCAGAGTCTGCGCAGGCCACACCGACGAGCTCGAGCAGGGCGCGCGTCGCGACCCGGTCACCCGCCGTCCCCGGCCCGGTGCCGACGGTGAGGACGCCCGTGCTGGTGCGGGCCCGCCAGGTCGTGATGGGGTGCTCGACGAGGCCGACCTGCGCCGCGCGCAGCACCTCGACGTCGTCGGCGATCTTGTCGATCAGCGTCACCCGGTCCTCCACGTGGTCGTGCGGACCGAGGTGGTCGTCGCCGGCGTGCGCATGGCCGGACAACGACGATGCGCCCGCGCCGCGTCCACGCACCCGGATGTCATGGACGGCCGTCCGGCCCGCGGCGTAGACCCCGGCCGCCTCGGCGAGGGCCCGCTCCGGGTCGGCGTCGGTCAGGGTCGGACCCGCGAGCACGACGCGGACCCCCGGATCGGCGACGATGCGCACCTGCTCCCGCGACAGCGGGCGATCGGCCCAGACGAGGACCACGTCGGCATCACCGGGGTCGGCGACGCCGGATCCGGCCGCTGCGAGCTGCGCCCGCAGGGCGTGCACCGACGTGCGGAGGCCGTGGTCGTCGAGCTCGACGATCCAGGCGAGGCGGGTCACACGTCGACGGTAGGGGTCCGAGGCTCGCCGGGCGACCTCACCGCCCCGCGCCAGCGCGGCGGCCGTCGTGCCAGACGAACCAGACCGCACCGCTGAACCGCGTCATAGGTTGCTCGTCGTGCGACGCGGTGGGTCTCGTTCCGGAGGGCGGCGCGCCGGAAGATGGGGTGCCTGGGTGCCCGACCTGCCCGGGCCCAGCCCATCGGTGGCATCGAAGTGGCTCCTGCAGACTAGACATTGGCATCACTATGGTGCCATTGTGGTGCCATGGAGCTCATGCCCTACCTGACCGACCTGCGCAGCCAGCTCGTCGCGGCCGCCGAGCCGGGTGGTCCCGAGGCACGCGACCTCGCCGACCGGCTCGCCGCCGTGCTCGAGGCGACCTTCCGGCTGGCGATGCTCGACGCGTTGTCCGCGGCGACGGCGGAGATCACCCAGGAGCTGGCACCGGTGTCCGTCGAGCTGCGGCTGCGCGGTCGCGACCCGGAGTTCGTCGTCATCGTGCCGCCCGAGCGCGCGGTCACGGAGCGCTCGGTCATCGAGCCCCCGAGCGCCCCGACCTCGGGCGAGGACGACGCGATGACCCGGATCAACCTGCGCCTGGGCCAGGACCTCAAGGACCGCGTCGAGGACGCCGCGAAGGCGTCGGGCATGTCGGTCAACTCCTGGCTCGTGCGCGCCGCTGCTGCTGCGCTCACCGAGCGCCCGCCGACCGGCTCGCCGACCTGGACGTCGGCGCGCGGCTCCGACCACTACCGCGGTTGGGCGCGCTGACCCGGCCGCGCCGGGCACGCACCCGATCCACCCATCGCACCGGAGGACCCGACATGACCAGCTTCCCGACCACCGGCCCCGTCACGGCGTCGATCGACCTGCAGTGGGGCGACATCCGCGTCGTCACCGGCGACGGTGGCACCACCGTCGAGGTGACCCCGACGGACCCGTCGAACGAGAAGGACCGTCGCGCGGCGGACGACACCGTGGTGTCATGCAGCGACGGTCGCCTGCAGGTCGTCGGACCGAGGAACCGTACCGGGGTGTTCAACAAGAGGTACGGATCCGTGCGTGTCTCGGTTCTGCTCGCGACCGGATCCGAGCTCGACGCCGACACCGGTCTAGGCACGATCACCGTCGACGGCGCACTCGGTGCGTGCCGGGCGAAGACATCCGCAGGCGATGTCCAGGTGCAGGACGCGTCCACGGCGGACCTCCGGACCGGCATGGGCCTGGTGGCCGCGCGGGACATCGCCGGCGACGCGTTCGTCAGGACCGGGTCCGGTGCCGTGCGGATCGACCGGATCGGCGGCCGCGCCGAGGTGAAGAACTCGAACGGCGACACGCGGATCGGTGAGAGCGTGGGGCCGCTAAGGGTCAAGTCGGCCAACGGGAACATCGCGGTGGAACGCGCGCGCGACGACGTCGTCGCCACCACGGCGAACGGCAACCTGAGCATCGGCAGCGCCTGGGGCGGGGCTGTGCAGCTCAAGACCTCGCTGGGTCGTATCGACGTCGGCATCCCCAGCGGCACGGCGGCGCTGCTCGACCTGAGCACCACGTTCGGGGTCGTGCACAACGAGCTCGGCGCAGCGGCACAGCCGGCAGCGGGCGACCGGACCGTCGAGGTCCGCGCGCAGACGAGTGCCGGCGACATCGACGTTGTGCGCGTTCTCGACGAGACGTGACCGGAGCGGGCTCATGACCTTGGCACCGACCGCCACGGCGGCCATCTCGACGTGCGGTCTGCGCAAGTCCTTCGGCGGCCTCACCGTGCTCGACGGGGTCGACTTCTCCGTGGACCCGGGCACCGTGTTCGCCCTGCTCGGCTCGAACGGAGCGGGCAAGACCACGGTGGTGCGGATCCTCTCGACGCTGCTCAAGGCGGACTCGGGGGCGGCCACCGTCGTCGGCTTCGACGTCACTGCTCAGCCGGAGCGCGTGCGGGAGTCGATCAGCCTCACCGGCCAGTTCGCGGCCGTGGACGAGATCCTCACCGGGCGCGAGAACCTGATCCTGATGGCCCGCCTGTGGCACCTCAAGGATCGCGCCCGGCTCGCGGGCGACCTGCTGGAGCGCTTCGCGCTCACCGACGCGGCGGACCGCCGCGTCGGGACGTACTCAGGGGGCATGCGCCGCCGCCTCGACCTCGCGATGAGCCTCATCGGCGATCCACCGGTGCTCTTCCTGGACGAGCCGACCACCGGGCTCGACCCTGAGGCACGCCTCGAGGTGTGGGCCAGCATCCGGGAGCTCGCCGGACGGGGCACCACCGTGCTGCTCACCACCCAGTACCTCGACGAGGCCGAGCAGCTGGCCGACCGGATCGCGATCCTGCACGAGGGACGGATCATCGCGAACGGCACGCTCGCGGAGCTCCAGGCGCTCCTCCCGCCCGCCATGGTCGAGTACGTCAAGAAGGAGCCGACACTCGAGGACGTGTTTCTCGCCATCGTCGGTCGTGGCGGCGCGGGAGGCGGCGTCGATGACGCGGCCGAAGCTAGGACGAGGGAGGAACCGCGATGACCTCGCACATGGTGGGCGACACGGCTGCCCTGACCGCGCGCTCGTTGCGTCACATCATGCGCAGCCCGGACACCATCATCACCACCACGGTGATGCCGATCGCGTTCCTGCTGATGTTCGTCTACGTCTTCGGCGGCGCGATCGAGACCGGGTCGGCGCCCTACATCGACTACCTGCTCCCCGGGATCCTGCTCATCACGATCGCGTCGAGCATCGCCTACACGGCATTCCGGATCTTCATGGACGTGACGAGCGGGATCTTCGAGCGCTTCCAGTCCATGCCGATCGCGCGGTCGTCGGTGCTGTGGGCGCACGTGCTGACGTCCATGGTCGCGAGCGCGATCTCGGTCGCCGTCGTGGTTCTCGTCGCGCTGGTCATGGGCTTCCGCTCAGGCGCGGGCGTGCTGGCGTGGCTCGCCATCGCCGGCATCCTGATCCTCCTCGCCCTCGCGTTGACCTGGCTCGCCGTCATCGCCGGCCTGTCCGCCAAGACCATCGACGGCGCGAGCGCGTTCTCCTACCCGATCATCTTCCTGCCGTTCGTGAGCTCGGCGTTCGTGCTCACGGCGACGATGCCCGGCCCGGTGCGCGCGTTCGCGGAGAACCAGCCGGTGACGCCGATCGTCGATACGGTCCGCGACCTGTACTCGCAGCAGCCGGTCAGCACCGGCATCTGGGTCGCCCTCGCCTGGTGCCTGGGCCTCCTGGTGGTCGCCTACCTCCTCGCCATGGCCGCCTACCACCGCAAGACCGCGTGACCCGCGACTAGGGTCGAGTCCGAGGCGCCCAGCGGTGGGCTCCGGACGCGGGAGCGGTGAGTCGGGTGAGCGCTCGGTTCGAGGTGCTCGACGTGAGCCCTACGCCGCTCGGTGACGTGACGCTCTGGCGCCGCCTCGACCCGACCACCGGCGGCGACGTGTTCGAGGTGAAGCTCGGTGACGAGTACCTGATGTCGAGCCGCTTCACCGTCGCCGAGACCGAGGTGGCACGGATCGCGCTCGACGCGCTGCCGGACGGCCACCTCGATGTCGTCGTCGGCGGCCTCGGCCTCGGCTACACCGCCCAGCGGGTGCTCGACGACCCGCGGGTTCGTTCGCTCGTCGTGGTCGACGCGCTCGAGGCCGTGATCGGCTGGCACGAGAGAGGTCTCGTCCCGGTCAGCGTCTCGTCGTCGGGCGATGCGCGCTGCCGGCTCGTCCATGGCGACTTCTTCGCGATGAACGCCGGCTCGGGCTTCGACCCCGACCAGCCAGGGCGGCTCTTCGACGCGATCGTCGTCGACATCGACCACTCGCCGCGGCACCTGCTCAACCCGGGCAACGCCGCGTTCTACGCCGAGCCGGGGGTCCGCCGGCTGTCCGCGCGGCTCCGACCCGGCGGGGTCTTCACACTCTGGTCGAACGACCCGCCGGACGACGTCTACCTCGAGGTGCTGCGCGCCGTGTTCGACGACGTCGGCTGCGAGGTCGTGCGCTTCGACAACCCGCTCCAGGGCCGTGAGGCGACCAACTCGGTGTACCTCGCTCGCTGATGGATCGGGCGCCGGCGGCGAACTGAGCGGTGAGGCGGATCTGCCATGGCCCCGGAGGGTCAGAACCTGATCGGTGGACTCGGCCGTGACCGACCCTCGGGTGGGTCGTCGTCGATGGCTGACTCGAGTCGCTCGTCGGTCCCGTTCAGCTATGTGGTCCTGACCTCACACGTGGACCGATCAGTGCGGGGATCCAGGTGGCGAAGGGGGGACGAGTCCTGACGAGCGTTGGTGGACAGCACATGGTGCGGATCAACTCCCCGCAGCTGGCGTGCGGCCTCCTCGCATCGGGCGGACTGCCTGTCGGAGAACTTCGCGATGTCCATGTGTGCTCTCGGTACGTGGGCGAACGGTGATCCACCCCCGCCTGCGCTGACTGTGCAGGCCGGGATCGGGGTCTCGTCGTCGATCCAGCCGCAGAACGGGAGGCGTCGGTGGCGGATGTCGGATCGGCTAGCGTTCAGGGGAGCGGCGGGCCCGACCGCGACCGAGAGGCATCGTGATGTTCCGACAGGTCGTGTCCATCCGGTGGGCTGAGGGCGTGACGCCCGAGGCCAAGCAGGGGTATCGCGATGCACTGGCCGGGCTGCGGGCGATCCCGGAGCTGCTCGCGCTCGTCTGCGGCGACGACGCCCGCCACTTCGAGGGCAACTTCGACCTCGTGGCGGTGATGGACTTCGCCGACTTCGCCTCCGCGCGTGTCTACGTGGAGCACCCGCTGCACCAGGCCTGGGTCCGCGACCATGCCATCAAGGTCGTGGGGGAACGCGTCGTCGTGCAGCACGACTGGACGTCGGTGGCAGCCGGCGGCTGACAGACTCCGGGCATGCAGATCCAGATTCCCGGCGTCCCCGACCTCGCGTGGTTCCCGCAGGAAGGAGCCGCGACGTACGACCCGGAGACCGGTGTCCTCGAGTCAACCGCCGCGTCGATGACCGACTGGGCCAACGACTCCCTCGGGATCGAGCGGCAACACCGGGCGTGCGCCCTGGGCTTCCCCGCCTCGGGCGACTTCTCGCTCTCCGCCCGGGTGCGCGTGGCTGGCAGCGGTACGACGTACGACGCGGGCGCGCTGGCCGTGTGGGTCGACGCCGACCACTGGGCGAAGCTGTGCTTCGAGTTCTCACCTGCCAGCGAGCGCATGGTCGTGAGCGTCGTCACGAACGACTGGTCCGACGACTGCAACTCGACCGTCCTGGTCGGCGACGAGGTCTACTACCGCCTGTCGCGCACGGGGTCGGCGTTCGCGTTCCACTACTCGCTCGACGGCGAGGCCTGGAGCTTCGTGCGGCTCTTCCGGCTGGCCGTCGATGCGGGTGCCCGGGTCGGGTTCCTGTCCCAGGCTCCGATGGGCGAGGTCTGCGTGGCACGCTTCGACCGCATTCACTACGTGGAGCACGCTCCGCGCGATCTGCGTGACGGCAGCTGATCCGGTCGTGAGATCGGCACCGACGGTGGGGTCATGAACGACGAGTGGCGCGACGCGCGACGCGAGGCGGCCGACGCCCAGGCCGTCCGCGCCGCGCGCCAACGGGCCGACGAGGTGGCGCGTGCCCGTGAGCTGGTCGTCGGCTTCGTCGACGAGGCCCGACGCCGCAACCTCGTCGTGTCACCGCTGCTCGTGCGCGCCGGAGACTCGCCGTCGACGTATCGCAGCGGCCTGCTCGGCTGGTACCTGCGTCGCGACGGCTCGCTTGGGGTGACCGAGGACGCCGAGATGTACGTGCTCACCGCCCCTCGCAGCCTGCGAGCGCGGCTGTCCGGCGTCGACCTCGTCCCGATCGAGCCGCGCCTGCAGGCGGGCATCGGCGCCCGCGACGGCGAGTCGGTCGCGCTCGCGACGCTGCTCGAGCTTCGCCTCGCAGCGGGCGACGAGTGGCCGGTCGTGCGCTGAGCGCCGGTCAGTCGAGCAGGGCCGACGGGTCGTCGGGTGCGTCGGCCGAGCAGTCGACCAGCGCGTCGTAGGGAACGTGGTCGAGCGCAGCGATGTTGGTCGCGCGCAGCACGACCGGCGCCTTCACGCCTGCGGCGTAGGACTCGAACCACCGGCTCGCGCACACAGCCCAGCGGTCGCCGGGGACCAGCCCCGGGAACCCGTACTGCGGCACCGGCGTGGAGAGGTCGTTGCCGAGCTGGCGCTGGTGGTCGAGGAACTCGGTGGTGACCACGGCGCACACGGTGTGCGAGCCGACGTCCTCGGGGCCCGTCGTGCAGTGGCCGTCGCGGTAGAACCCCGTGACGGGCTCGAGGCTGCACACCTCGAGGGGGTCGCCGTGCACGTTGGCCTGCAGCTCCATGGGCACAGCCTAGGCGCGCCGAGCCCCGGCCCCGGCGTGGTTCGACCTACGTCGCGAGGGTGTGCCCGTCGAACGTCACCCGGGTCCACGACGCCGGCACGTGGGTGTCGTTGACGCCGTGCGGGCTCGCTGCCCACCCGAGGCTCACCGTCTCGCCCGGCCTGCGCGTGGCGACGTGCTGGAAGCGCCCCAGGAAGATCGACCACTCGTCGCCCGGCGTTGGTGGCAGCGAGCGCCCGTGAGCGAGGTCGGCGAGCGACGTCCAGGGGATCCGCACCGTCGCGCTCCAGCCACGGTCGATGCGCGTCGGGTCGTTGATCTCGCCGTCGACGTGCACCGCGACGTCGAGCCCGGGGAGGTCGTAGTCGAGGAAGGCCCACCTCGTTCCCCGCGGGTGGTTCCCCGTCCAGAAACTCGAGCGGCTTCGCTCGTGGTCGCCGCCGAAGCTGTGCGCGCGAGGGGAGTGGACGTCGAATCGCGGCTCGTCCCAGCGGGATCCGGGGCGGTGAGCGTCGCGCCACACGAAGAGCACCTCGTAGAGCGTGCCGAGCGCGTTGAGCTCGAGCTCGTAGTAGGCGTCGACGCCGTCGATGAACATCTCGAGGTCGTTCTCGAAGAACAGCAGCGAGTCGCGCTCGGTCATGGTGGCCGACACGAGCGGCTCCTGGGCCTCGAAGCCGACGTAGAGGTGCTCGTCGTCCCAGAGGACCCTGGCGACGGTGTCGTAGAGCGCCGGACCGCCGCTCCCGATGTCGACGAAGCGCTGGGTGGGTGGTGCCGCTCGCCAGATCTCGCAGTCCACCCGCCCGTCGGGTTCGAGGGCACGCGGAGTGCGGTAGGCGACGTAGGGGAGGCCCGCCCAGCCGTAGCTGTCGTCGCTTGTCGTCATGGCAGGACGCTATCGGTCGGAGTCACCGCGCCCGGACCGTATCGTGGCGGACATGACGACAACCCGTCTGGTCTGCGTCGGCGACTCCTTCACCGAGGGGATGTGCGACGACCTGCGCCCGGACGGCCACCATGTCGGCTGGGCCGACCGCACCGCAGCGGCGCTCGCCGCGCGAGCGTCCGACGACGGTGTCTGGTACGCCAACCTCGCGGTGCGCGGCAAGCTCCTCGACGGCGTCGTCGTCGAGCAGCTCCCGGTGGCGATGTCGCTCGTGCCGACCGTCATCACCTTCCACGCCGGACCCAACGACGTGCTGAGGCGCGGCACCGACCTGCCCGACCTGTTCCGTCGCTACGACGATGCTGTCGCGCAGGCCGCCTCCGGCGGAGCAACGGTCGTGCTGTTCACGTCCATCGGACGTGCCGGTGGCAGCGGACGCGTCGCCACGCTGCTGGCCGAGCGCTTCGGCCGCTTCAACGACAACGTGCGTGCGACGGCGGCTCGCCGTGGTGCCCTCGTCGTGGACCTCGAGCTCGTCGACGTCCTCACCGACCGCCGGGTCTGGCACACGGATCGCCTGCACCTCGATCCCGACGGGCATCGTCGGGTCGCTGCCGCGACCCTCGAGGTGCTCGGCGTCGACGATCCCGGGCTCCTCGGCGGCGAGCCGGGGTGGTGGCGACTGCCGCTCCCGCCGAAGCCGCCGACGTCTCGTCGGGCCGACCTCGCCGCCGACGCAGCGTGGGTGCGCGAACACCTGCTGCCGTGGGTGGGCCGGCGCTTGCGCGGCGTCTCGAGCGGCGACGGCCGCGAACCCAAGGACACCGCGCTACGGCAGGTGCTCGCGGCCGGCACCGAGCTCGACGCGCACGCGGACGGGCGCGGACGCGATGCCTGAGCCGGCTTGGGTGGAGCACGCCGTCTGGTGGCACGTGTTCCCACTGGGCTTCCTCGGTGCCGAGAAGGAGCGGCTGGGTGCCGAGGGCGACGTCCAGCACCGGCTCCGTCGACTTGCGGGCTGGCTCGACTACCTCGTCGAGCTCGGTGCGTCGGGGTTGCTGCTCGGCCCGGTGTTCGAGTCGTCGACTCACGGCTACGACACCGTCGACCACCTGGCGATCGACCGACGGCTCGGCGACGCGTCCGACTTCGACTCGCTGGTGGGCGCTGCGCACGAGCGAGGCGTGCGCGTGCTGCTCGATGGTGTCTTCAACCACGTGGGGCGCGACTTCGGGCAGTTCCAGGACGCCCTGCGCGATGGCCCTGAATCGCCAGCGGCGCAGTGGTTCCGCCTGTCCTGGACCGGCGGCGACGAACCCGACTACGACCACTTCGAGGGGCATCGCTCGCTCGTCACGCTGAATCACGCATCGCCGGCGGTCGTCGACCATGTCGTCGAGGTGATGTGCCACTGGCTCGACCGCGGGGCCGACGGCTGGCGGCTCGACGCGGCGTACGCCGTGCCGGCGACCTTCTGGGCCGCGGTGCTGCCGCGGGTGCGCGAGCGGCATCCGGACGCCTACATCGTCGGCGAGGTGCTGCACGGCGACTACGCCGACTACGTCGCGGCCGCCGGACTCGACTCGGTGACGCAGTACGAGCTCTGGAAGTCGATCTGGAGCTCGCTCAACGACCGCAACTTCCACGAGCTCGCGTGGACCGTCTCCCGCCACGACGCGCTCCTCGACACCTTCGTGCCGCTCACGTTCGTCGGCAACCACGACGTCACGCGCATCGCGAGCAGGCTGACGACTCCTGAGCACCTCGCGTACGCCCTGGTCGTGCTGCTCACCGTGGCGGGGACGCCGTGCGTCTACTACGGCGACGAGCAAGGCTTCCACGGGGTGAAGGAGGACCGCGTCGGCGGTGACGACGCTGTCCGCCCGGTGTTCCCCGTCGACGCCTCGGAGCTCTCGGACCTCGGCGCACCGGTGCTCGACCTGCATCGTCGGCTCATCGCGCTGCGCCGTCGTCATCCGTGGCTGCACAGTGCGCGCACCACGGTCGAGCAGGTGACCAACGACGTGGTCGTCTACGTCAGCCGTCGCGGCGACGACTCGATGACGGTGGTGCTGAACGTCGCCGACACCGAGTGCACCGTGCCGGTTGCCGACGTCGTGCAGGTGCTCGAGGGTGCGGCTGTGCTCGCCCGCGTCGGGGGAGCGGCGACGGCCACGGTGGCCGCTCACGGGTGGGCCGTGCTCAGCGGCTGACCGGGTCGAGTGCGCCGCTCATGGCTGCAGGCCGCGTCGCAGCATCGACCAGCAGGCATCAGCCGTGACGCGGCGCTGGTCGGCGGGGGTCTTCGCGACGAGCGCCGCCATCATGCCGATCGCGAGCAGCACCTCGGCCGTCGTGGTGCGCCGGCGCAGCGCCCCTCGGCGTCGGGCGTCCCGCACCGCGTCGTCGAGGGCCGCGGAGACCCGGGCGGTGACCGCGTCGAGCCGTTCGTCGCCGTCGGTCGCGGTCACGATCTCGACGAACGCCACCGACTCGATGGTCTGCTCGGTGATGAGCGCCAGCAGGGCGTCGAGGCGGACCCCGTCCTGCGCCGCGAGCTCCTCGAGCTGCGCGAGGTTGTCCTCGAAGGCGGCCAGCGCCAGGCTCATCCGGTCGGGGAAGTGGCGGTAGAGGCTGCCCTGACCGACGCCTGCCCGCCTCGCGACGGCGCTCAGCGGGGCGTCGATGCCCTGCTCGCCGAACACGACGACGGCCGCGGCGACGAGGGCGCGGCGATTCTCCGCAGCCGCGCCCGGTCCCCGGTTCGCAGGTCTCGCCACCGTCATGCTCGAAGCGTAGCGGCCAACCGGACACAACTGTCCGGTTGCTCGGTAGACTGGCGCCAGCGTCGCGCGCGATCCGGTCCGCGCGGGCGGCCCGAGAACTCGAGGAGTGGCCATGCAGATCGCAGACAAGGTGTTCGTCGTCACCGGTGGGGGCAACGGCATCGGGCGCGAGGTCGTCCTCCAGCTGATCCGCCGCGGTGCCCGTGTCGCGGCGGTCGACCTCAGCGCCGAGGGGCTGGCCGAGACAGTGCGCCTCGCTGCGGCTCCCGAGGGACGGCTCACGACGCACGCCGTGAGCGTCTCCGACCGCGCTGCCGTCGAGGCGCTGCCCGATCAGGTGATCGCGGCGCACGGCCAGGTCGACGGCGTGCTCAACATCGCCGGGATCATCCAGCGGTTCGTCCACGTCGAGGAGCTCTCGATCGAGGAGATCGAGAAGGTCATGGCGGTGAACTTCTGGGGCACGCTCTACATGGACAAGACGTTCCTGCCGCTCCTCAAGGCGCGACCGGAGGCCGCGCTGCTCAACGTGTCGAGCATGGGTGGTCTCGTCCCCGTGCCCGGCCAGGGTGCCTACGGCGCGAGCAAGGGCGCCGTGAAGCTGCTGACCGAGACGCTCTACGCCGAGCTGCGCGGGACCAACGTCGCGGTGACGGTCGTGTTCCCCGGCGGTGTCGGCACGAACATCACGGGCAACTCCGGCGTCGAGGTGCCCGGTGGCGCCGCGGCGATGGAGGGTGGCAAGGCCCCCAAGGTCACGGCACCGGACGACGCAGCACGCCAGATCGTCGGCGCCGTGGCGGAGGGCAAGTTCCGGCTGCTCATCGGCAGCGACGCCAAGATGCTCGACCGGCTCTCGCGATTCTCGCCCACTCGCGCGATCACCACGGTCGCCGACCAGATGAAGAAGATGCTCGGGATCTGACCGATCAGGACGACAGGTCGCGCAGCGCGGGAAGCTCGGCGGCGAGGCCCTCCATCCATGCCTCGTCGCCCCGGTAGGGCTCGGTGGGTCGCGGCCAGGCGAGGACGACGTCGGTGAAGCCGAGCGACGCCGCGCGCCCGATGACGTCGACGATCTCGGCGACGCCGCTCGCGCGCCCGACCGCCTCCTCGATGTTGAGGAGCCGCACGAAGTCGGACGCCAACGCGGTCTCACGCGTCGCGGCGACACCGTCGAACGTCGTCACCGCCTGCGTGACGCTGGTCCACCACTCCTCGGCCGACAGGCCCTGGTGCGACAGGCCGTTGGTGACCCAGCCCTCGGCTCGCGACTGAGCGAGCCGCATGCCGCGAGGGCCGTTGGCCGCCACCACCAGCGGGGGTCGCGGACTCTGCACCGGGCCAGGGATCATCCGCGCGTCGACCGCCGCGTAGTACTCGCCCGTCCAGTCCGTGACAGGCTGGCTCAGCAGCAGTCCGAGCAGCTCGACGAACTCCTCGAAGCGGTCCGCTCGCCGTCGGGGATCGAGCTGCGGCCATCCCAGGACCGACGCGTCGTGGCCGGCGGTGCCGGCGCCGATCGCGACGGTGAGGCGCCCCTGCGACATCGAGTCCAGGGTCATGAGGTCCTTGGCGAACGGCACAGGGTGACGCAGGTTGGGCGAGGCCACTAGCGTCCCGAGCCGGATCGTGCTGGTGCTGAGCGCGGCGGCGACGAGGGTCGGGATCGTGGCGTGCCAGGGACCGTCGGCCATCGTGCGCCAGGCGAGGTGGTCGTAGGTCCAGGCGGTGTCGAAGCCGAGCTCCTCCGAGCGCTGCCAGCGCAAGCGGTCGACGGTCCAGTCGTGCTCCGGCAGCAGGACGACCCCGACCCTCATGTCGCCGCTCCCGACAGGCGGACGCCGGGATCGGCGATCGACACGGCTGCGCCTCGACGCAGCGGCTCGTAGGTGAGCTCGTCGAGGTCTGCCCACTCGAAGCGGTCGCGCAGGTCGGCGAGGTAGTGCACGTACGTCTCGTTCTCGACGTAGTTTGCGTTGCGCGGCGTGTCGAGGTAGGCCACGCCGCCGCGCAGGTCGGGGTCGTCGGTGCGCTTGAGCTCCGCGAGCTCCTGCCGGTGCACGCCGGTCTCGCGTGCGCGGATGTCGATGACGACCATCTGCGCCATCTCGTCGAAGCGCGTGTAGGCGGCACCGGCGAACTCGATGAGCCCGAGGACGTAGAGGCTGTCGAGCTCGCGGGAGAACACGTTGAGGTAGAGCATCGGGTGCCCCTGGTTCCACGACAGCAACGACGGGTCGATGAACGGCACGACGTGCTGGTAGCCGGTCGCGAGCAGGATGACGTCGACCTGCTCCTCCGTGCCGTCGACGAACCTCGCCCCGCTCGGCGTCAGCTCCGCGACGTCCGGCTTGGCGACCAGGTCGCCGTGCTGGAGGTAGTGGAGCACCTGCGTGTTCATGATCGGGTGCGTCGTGAGCAGGTCGTGGTCCGGTGCGGGGAGACCGAGACGGGTGAGGTCGCCGACCAGCGCGTCGACGAGCTCGGTGGCGTCTCCCGACAGGCTCACTCCGCGCGGCGGGTCGATGGCGCCGGAGAGGACGGCGTCGGTCGGGAGCCCGAAGATGTGCTTGGGCACGAAGCGGTAGCCGCGGCGGACCGAGAAGAACGCCTGGTCGGCGTGGCGTGCCGCATCGCACGCGATGTCGACGCCGGAGTTGCCGGCACCGACCACGAGGACGCGCTTGCCGCGCAGCTCGAGGCCGTCGCGGAAGGTCACCGAGTGGCGCAGGTCCCCGGTGTAGTCGTCCTGCCCCGCCAGCTCGGGCACGTTCGGGTGCCAGGTGACGCCGGGTGCCGCGAGGAGTCCGTCGTACTCGTGCGTCTCGCCGGTCGAGAGCATGACGCGCCAGCGGTCACCGGGCAGCGGCTCGGCCCTGGTGACTCCGACACCGAGCGTGACGTGGTCGTAGAGCCCGAAGTCGCGGGCGAAGGCGCGGACGTAGTCGCGGATCTGACGCCACGACGGGTAGTCGGGGTAGTCGGCGGGCATCGGGTAGCCGACGAAGGCGGAGGTGTACTTCGAGCTGATGAAGTGCGCGCTCTCGTACATGGGGCTGCCCGGGCTGTCCATGTCCCAGATGCCGCCGACGTCGGTGTGCCGCTCGTACCAGTCGAACGGAACGCCCTCGGCGAGCAGCGCACGCGCCATGACGAGCCCCGCGGGGCCGGCGCCGACCAGGCAGTACCGACGGGTGTAGCTGACGGCCGGCGCGGCGACCTTGCGGCGACCGCGCACCCGTGACTGCGCGATCGCGGCGTACGTCGCCGGCCGGCGACGCCGCAGCACGAGCGCCATCACGACGCCGGCGATCGCGACGGCGACGAGGACGAACGGCACCGAGTTCACGAGCACGTCGGTGGACCCGGTGAGCGTGGGGTAGTGGGTGATCGCCATGACGAATGCCGTGACGAGGCCGAAGAAGCCTATGGCCGGGGCGATCACGCACTTCCAGAGCTCGCGGTCGTTGCGTCCCCAGAAGAACGCGACGACGGCGAGGGACGCGGCTGCCTGCAGCGCGATGATCCCGAGCGTGCCGACGCCGATGAGGCTGGGCACCATGACGACGAACGGGTCTCCGCCCGAGACCGCGAAGCCACCGACGACCACGACCGTCAGCACCGTGATCGTGATGCTCGCGATGTGCGGGCTGAGGTGGTTCGGGTGGTAGTGGCCGAGCCGGCGGGGGAGCACCTTCTCGCGGCCGAGGGCGAACATGTAGCGCCCGGTGGCGTTGTGCAGGGCGAGGTAGCCGGCGAGCACGCTGGTGCAGAGGAGCACGGCCGAGATGTCGTAGAGGGCCTCGCCGCCATAGGACTTGATGAGGTTGAAGACGAACTCGCCCTGCTCGCTGCCGGCGACCGCAGCCGCCTGCGACACGCCCGCGGCCCCGATGATGATCCAGCTGGTGAGGACGTAGAAGACGCCGATCGATGCGACGGCGATGTAGGTGGCGCGCGGGATGCTGCGCTCGGGGTCCTTGGTCTCCTCGCCGTAGAGCGCCGCCGACTCGAACCCCACGAAGCTGAA
>Ga0075015_100000298_pt1 | contig 16542 bp, 18 predicted proteins | sample AleBraG_ABR_2013_FD_71476 | JGI IMG/M metagenome (GOLD analysis project Ga0075015, IMG submission 71476) | Freshwater sediment microbial communities in response to fracking from Pennsylvania, USA - Alex Branch Run_MetaG_ABR_2013 | ecosystem: Environmental > Aquatic > Freshwater > Creek >...
CATTCTCTGGCAATACGAGGTCCGCCCCGGCTGCGAAGACCGCTTCCGGAAAATCTATGGCCCGACCGGCGACTGGGCTCGCCATTGTCCTTAAGCTCAATGTATTACGGGACATTCCTCCAGCAAGACACCAAGCATCCCAACTGCTACGGCACGCTCGATCTCTGGGTCTACCCCGCCGCCTTCGAGGCCTTCAAGGCCGAGCATACCCGCGAGTACGCCGCTCTCGATCGGGAATGCGAAGAACTCACTTTGTCAGAGAAAAGAATCGGCGGATTCGAACGACCAGAATAACCTGCGCGCCTGGTCGTCAACGCGTAGTAAACAGATGTCCCAGCTTTTCCTTCTTCGTCTTCATGTACTCTTCCGCATACGGCTGACTGGCCACTTCGCAAGGGACGCGTTCCGTCACCTTCACTCCCGCCCGTTCCAGCGCCGCCACCTTGTCCGGATTATTCGAAAGCAGCCGCACTTCTTTCAATCCGAGCGCTTTCAGAATCCCCGCCGGTAGTGCAAATTCGCGATGGTCCGCCTTGAACCCCAACTTCTCATTGGCCTCAACCGTATCCAGCCCCTCATCCTGCAAGGCATAGGCCTTCAGCTTCGCCATCAGACCAATGCCGCGTCCTTCCTGCTGCTCGTACACCAGCACCCCTGCGCCGGCGGCCGCAATCATGGCCAGCGCCATTTCCAGTTGCGCCCGGCAATCGCAGCGCAACGACCCGAACACGTCGCCCGTGAGGCACTGCGAGTGAATCCGCACCAGGGGCGCTCGTGACGTCATGTCGCCCATCACCAGCGCGACCGCATCCTCTGCCCGCCCGCCAAACCGCCCTTCGAATCCATAGATACGGAAATGCCCCCAACGCGTAGGGAAGTCGGCTTCGGCAACTTTCTTGATTGCGCTCGCTGCACTCACACTGCCATTATAGCGACCGCCTCCAGCAACCGCCCCTTGGTCGCGCTGACTCTCCTGCTTCCCGCCCCCTACCGGGTGTTGCTACAATCAGACACGAATCCCGGATTCCCCTCGTGGGGCTATAGCTCAGTTGGGAGAGCGCATCGTTCGCAACGATGAGGTCGTCGGTTCGAGCCCGACTAGCTCCACCAAATTTTGGCTCAATGTTTTCAATGGTTTCAACAGAGCCGCATTTGGTTTGTACAATTTTTGTACAACCGAGCAAACTCAGGAATCGCAGCATCTCTCCTAAAGGGAGCGAAAAAGATGCTGACGGTTTACACCCGCCACTCGCAAGAATGCCCACACCGCGACGACATCGCATGGCGTCGTTGCCGCTGCCCCAAGTGGATTCAGGGCACGCCCAGCGAAGATCACGAGTTCCTTCGCACCAGCGCAGCAACGCGCACCTGGGAGCAGGCCGAAGAGAAAGCCCGCAAGCTTGAAGAAGAGGCGCGGCCCGGTGCGCGCAAGACAGCACCCGCGATCACCATTGAGGAGGCGGTTGCAGCCTATCGCGCCGACGAAGCCGCCCGCTGCCTGTCGAAGTCAACCACGAATCAGAGCAAGACTCTCTTTCAATTTCACTTGCTTGCTTGGGCCAAGGACGTGGGCCTCTCTCTGCTCAGAGAACTCACGACTCCAAATCTGGTGAAGTTTCGTGCAACGTGGGGCAATGGCCCGAATACCACTCGCCGCAAACATGAACGTCTGATCGGCTTTTTCGAGTTCTGCATCGGCAACGATTGGCTCGACAAGAATCCGGCTCTCAAGATGAAGAAGGCCGAGGAGAAGCGCGTACCAACGGACTATTTCACCCGCGAAGAATTTCAGCGTATTGAGGACGCGACCTTCGCCTATGGAGATTGGCGCGGAGGCCGCGACTTTCGCTACCGCCCGGAACGAATGCGTGCCCTGATTCTCTTGATGCGCTGGTCTGGGCTTGCAATCCGAGATGCCGTATCTGTCGAAAAGGACAAGCTAAGCGCTGATGGAAAGCTCTTCTTGTACAGGGCCAAAACCGGAGTTCCGGTTCGTGTCCCGCTTCCTCCTGAGCTTGCGAAACTCTTGCGCTCACTGCCGACCGCGAACCCGAACTATTTCTTCTGGAGTGGCAACGGTGACCCCGAAACCGCGAAAAAGGGATGGCAGCGCGCACTTCGCCGGCTATTCAAGCGAGCGAAGATCAAGAAACCAGATGGCACGGCGAAACGTTGCCACCCTCACATGTTCCGCGACACCTTCGCCGTGGAATTGCTGCTCTCAGGAGTTCCGATTGACCAGGTCTCGCTCCTGTTAGGACACAGCAGCGTGAAGGTCACGGAAAAGCACTACTCGCCATTCGTGAAAGCGCGGCAGGAACAGCTTGAGAACAGCGTGAAACTCAGCTGGCAAGTGCACAGCGAATGGCTTGGTCGGGCCGGCGAATCAACCGGTCACATCAACTGATCTTTTCGTTGCACAATAATTGGTACGCTGGCGATTTCGGGCTTGCCTACCATCCGAACACAATCGAGTTCCGTATGGCTGTCAGTCGCTTATCGTTGGAAAGCCGGCAAGCCGACACGCTCTGATGTCCCGTATTGGGGGCTGGCCGAAGAAGCGTCTGTACTCGCGGCTGAACTGGCTCGCGCTTTCATAGCCCACCTCGAACGCCGCACTCGCGGCATCGAGTCCGTCGTTTAGCATCCGCTCGCGGGCGGCATTTAGTCGGAGCTGTTTCTGATATTGCAGCGGACTCATTGCTGTCAAGGCGCGAAACTGATGATGCAGGGTTGACATGCCCATGCGCGCCACCGCTGCGAGTTCCTCTAAACGCAAAGGTTTCTTGAAGTTCGCTCTTAGCCAGCCGATGGCCTTTGCCGTTCTGTTGCTTTGGTCGCCCAACGTGGCGATGGCGCGGAGACGCTGTCCCTGCGGGCCTCGAAGCAAGCGATACACGATTTCGCGTTGAATCATAATACTGAAGAACGGTATGTCCCCCGGAGTGTCTAGGAGGCCCACGAGGCGAGTACATGCGCTCAGTAACTCGTCCGTCGTTTTCCCAATTGCAATGCCATGCGTGTGGGAGGACAGGACAGATTCAGGCAATTCGTGTTGGCTCAGGATTTCTCTCACAACGGAGATTTCGAGCGCCAAGCGCAATGCGAGGAAGGGCTCCTCTTCGCTCGCGCTGACGATTTGGCTGACAACGGGGACATCAACCGATGCCAGCACAAAGGAGGATTCGTCGCATATGTAGGTTGTCCCGCCGAGATTTATGCGTTTTCGTCCTTGAACTAAAACGGTGAGACTGGGCTCGTAGACGACGGGATTGCAGGCATTGGGCGCGGTCCTTCGGTACAGATTTAGAGCTGGAATGGCAGTTGCATAGTCGCCTGCTTTTGGAGCATGTTCGGCAATCTTGCGCGCCAGTTCTGTCCGCATCTCCGGTGCCGGTGATGATTGCTTCCTTTTCGTAGTCCTCTGATTTCCAGCCTGTCTCACGTAATACTCCGTTTACACATATAGAGTAGCGCCGAAAACCGAGTGCGTCTGCACAAAATCTCCACCAGCGACACGATTAGGCAATCATTTTGCAGGATTGGGCTACCGCTCAAACTCTAACTTTCCGTACCGTAGGGAAAGACAAAGCAAGAGATGGCTGGGTAACGGAAACGCGTCCCTGGCAGGAAAGGTTGTAAATCAACAACTGGGGCGCGGCAAAGGGCGCAATAGAGGAGAAACAAGATGAAAACGCGAAAACTCGGAAACTTAGAGGTCTCGGAAATGGGATTTGGGTGCATGAGTATCAGCGCCAACTACGGACCCGCCGCAGACAAAAACCAGGGCATTGAGGTCATTCGTGCAGCCCACGACAAAGGCGTCACGTTCTTCGATACAGCCGAAGTCTACGGCCCATATGCAAACGAAGAACTTGTTGGAGAAGCACTCGCACCGATTCGCGACAAGGTCGCTATCGCAAGCAAATTTGGCTTCGACAACGAGAATGGCGGCACTCTTAACAGCCAACCAAAGCACATCAGGAAAGTGGTTGAAGAGTCACTGAAGCGCCTCAGAACCGACCGCATCGATCTTTATTACCAGCACCGTGTCGATCCAAAAGTGCCAATCGAAGATGTAGCTGGCGCTGTTAAGGATCTGATCAGAGCAGGCAAAGTTTTGCACTTCGGTCTTTCTGAGGCGAGTGCGAAAACAATCCGCCGAGCGCATACGGTTCAACCGGTGACCGCTGTTCAAACTGAGTACTCACTGATGCAAAGAGACCCGGAAAAGTACGGTGTGCTCGCTACTTGTGAGGAGTTGGGAATCGGCTTCGTCCCATGGGGTCCGGTTGGACAAGGGTACCTTACTCGGAAAATAGATGGTCGAACGAAGTTCGACCCGAAAATGGACATGCGATCTGGCTTCCCACGTTTTTCTCCTGAAAACATATCGGCAAATATGCCGATCGTTGATTTGATCAAACGGTTCGCTGAAAAGAAGAATGCGACACCGGCTCAACTTTCACTGGCCTGGGTGCTTGCGCAAAAGCCATTCATTGTTCCCATTCCCGGCACACGCAACATCGATCACTTAAGCGAGAACTTGGGAGCAATCGACGTTCAACTGTCGCCTTCGGATCTTCGCGATATCGACACCGCTGTCTCTAAAATCAAAGTGCACGGTGGGCGGATGAATGAAGAACAAATGAAGGTAGTTGACCAAACAGTGTGACCTTTAACGAAACTAGACAATCTTGAAAGGTGATCAGCATGACCATCGAAACAAACAAACGCATCATGCACCGTTTCACGGAGTTCATTAACACCGCCAGTGAGAAATTAGCCGCGGAACTCATTTCGCCGAACGCGGTATTCCATGTTCCGGGGCGTCCTGAGCTCGTGCAGGGCCCAGCTGGGTATCTCGAAATCATTGGAATGATGCGAAGCGGGTTCCCGGACATCCAGTGGAGCCTGGAAGAGATGATTGCCGAAGGTGACCAGGTGGCTGCACGCTTCACCATGCGTGGCACGCACCAAGGCGTCTTCTTTGGCGTTCCGCCAACAGGTAAGAAGATCGCCGTATCGGCGATGAATTTCTATCGGCTGTCTGGTGGGCAATTCGTCGAGGAGCGTGGGCAACCTGATCTCCTTGGGTTATTGCAGCAGATTGGCGCGGTGCCAAAATAACCCTTTTTTGTTTTGAAACCGCACCTTCTACCGCCAAGTTGCCAATCCATCAGCTTGCTTTCCGAAGTTTACGATGCACGCGCAGCATGACACTCTCAGGAATTCTTAAGGTCAGATAGCGGCGTTTCCTCAAGTTGCCTGTGTTCCCGAAAGCGATGATGCCGGGTTCGTTTTCAAACATCTTGCGCACGGTTCTTGTGCTCAGTCCCCACAGTTCTCCGATTTGCTCCAGTGAATAGTGCTTTTCCATCGCCTTGTCTGGAGCGGACTGATCTGAAACACTCTGCGGGCGTATTGCTGGTGGGAAGGAAGACTCAAAAGTGCTCATTGGAATGCCTCATCCTCACGGAAATACGTGATTGCGATGCCGAGTGGGTTCGCCTGAATCAAATCGTTCGGGACCGAATCGCGAAAGAGAAAGACGAAGTGCGCGGTATAGAGCTTTCGCTTGATCTCGACATGCTCGGCCGGAGAGTAGGCGATCTCATAGAAATCAACCGTGGCCTTATAGGGAGCCGAGCGTAAGTCCTCAATCGACACCTTCCCTACGTCAATGTCGATATCTGGGGCGCTGGAATCCTGGAGATAGCCCTCGACTGTGTGATTCTTGCGATATGCCTCAGCCACGCTATTCGCGAGCTGGGCTTCCATGAAGAGCAGCGACTTCTTAAAATTGTCGCGCATCGTGTAACGATTGCGGCTGTAGTAGAGCCGGCAGAAATCGCTCAGGAAATATTTGATCTCCGCGTCCTGGGGCTTGTAACCGAGAGTGTCGTATTTGACGGCCTCCGCTCTGCCGATGTCATTGATGCGGATGACGAGGGGCTTGAAGTTCTGGAACATGCGTACCGTTCTAACGTTTGCATAGATCAGACCTGCCGAGACCAGAGTCATTGCCAGCAGCGCGAGCTTCAAATACGTGTTCGTGACAATGGCGTCCCCGAACTGCTCGGCATAGAGTTGCTTTGCGGCATTGAAATTGGCGTCCTGTTTTCCTTCTGTGCTCATGGCCTCTACCCCCGACTGATATAAGCGATCATTGCCGCCGCCAACCCAGAGTCCGCTCCCGCAGCTCCGCTGAAGAGGTGGTTCGTCAAAGCGGGAATCTTGAGGAGCCCGTATATGGCGATCAGCAGGAAGATGAACATCGCAGGGAATGCGGTCATCCACTGTTCGACCGTCATTCCGCCGGTATCAATCGCGAAGAAGGCCAGTAGGAGCTTTCCGAAGATGTACACGAACGCGCTGGCCACGACCTGATAGAACGAGTACTGAAGAAAAGCCTTGAACCAGCCCCAGAAAAGCCAATCCATCTTGGGGACGACGAGAAACGGAACGAACACCGGCCCGACCAACAACAACACGGCTTGGGCGATCAATCCAAAGCCGATAATCATCAAAACAACTGCCTGGATCGTCGCTAGAATCACGTACAGGACAACGAACGTCAGTGTTTCGTGGAAATTGATGGCGCTGGGCTGTTCCATCCCTTGCTCAACCTCAGTCACCTTGGTTTCAATGAGCCGCGCCTGATCCATGCCAATACTGTTTGAAAGGGAGGACGCCTCTTGCATGATTAGATCGGGGAAACTCATACCGAAGCCTGGGATCGGCGTGCTGTAGTACTTGACCATCGCAAAACAGAAGGCGATGACCAGCAGCAAGCGGCTGAATCGTGCGAAGTTGAATCCCTCGCCACCTTCAGCGCTTGAGAGGGCTGACTGCACTCCAAACCACGCAATAAGGATCGTCGCAAAGCCCCGGAAGAGGTTCTGGCCCATTCCAACGAACAGGTCGAGCTTCGAAGTCATCAGGCCTCGAATGATGTCTTCGAGGGAGGTGAGCGGATCTTGAACGGGAGCAAACATTTCATACTCCCGCGTTACCGGCCCGTAGGCGTTTGAATCTGTGTCGGGATGGAGCCAGTGAAACTCATGGTGTCTGAGAAGTGCTGTTGCCGATACAGCTCAGTGTTGATGGTGCCAACGCCCGTCGTGCGGTTGCGTTCGGTCGTCACAAGTTGCTGTTCCAGCAGCGATGCCAAAAGCTTGTTTGTGTCCTGCATGGTGCGAACAAGCAACATGCTGGCGGCATTGATCTTGTTCAGGACCGCGACCTGTGTATTGAGATCAGAGTCGGACGACAGCGAGTCGTCTTCGAGTTGCTTGATGTGCGTCTCAAGTTGCTGAGCATGGTTCCGCATCTCGCCGATTGTGGCCATGCTGTTAACCGTGGAGCCATCTGATAACTCTTCCAGCCCATACGAACGCTTGAGGCCTTCGAAGGTGTTCACTCCGGTTGGATCGCTCAGAGACCTATTGATCTGCCCGTAGCCCTGCTGCGCGACGCTGTAAGTTCCCGAGTTGATGCCATTGACCCAGCGGGACGTGTTGCCGAGCGTGTTGGCCGCGCTCAGGTTCGTCCAGAGCGTAGGAATGGCGCGATACCGGGCCACCATGTTCTGGAGTTGGCGAGCCTGAGACTGGATAAACATGAATTGCTGCATGTGGACGTTGTACGACTGCTGAAGCTGCTGCAATTGCTTCTGCAATTGCAGATAGCGCAGCACGGCATTGTGGTAGTTGGTTGGGTCGTAGACGATCCCACTACCAAACTGAGCGAAAACGGGGCTGACTGAGAAAGTTAGCAGAAGCGATATCAATGCGATTTTGCGTTTCATAGGTACTCCTTAAATGTCCGAAGGCATTTCGTGTTGTGAGTAGTCGGGAACGAGAAGGTCTTGCATGAGGTACACCTTCACGCGGTGTCCTTCTCGAATGGTGATCGTTGGGAGCAGGTTCAGAAACCTGTCCAGAATGTGCATTGACGACTGCGAGAGGCTTGTGGCTACGCCCTGTCGGTAAGCATCTGCCGGAGTCTCGGCTAGTCCGAGACTCGTTGTGTTTGTGCCGACTTCGGCCAGCCCCCCGATCGCGCCAACCGCGATGGATGCGCCAAATATTTGCAGGTAGTGATGATTAACTTTGTCCTTGAGACCAGTTTCGCCAATCTGGTTCAAGCCCTGGAATTGATCGAGGTCAACGGAGTAGCCGTCCGGCATGATGAGGCGATGAAAGACGACAGCAAGGCGCGTCTGCCCGAAGCCCTCGACTCGCTTCGTTTGTCCCATGACTTTTGTGCCGGCAGGGATGAGCAGGCGCTGTCCATCATGCGAGTAGATGCCATTGGTCATCATGCAAATGACAGGACCGCTAAAGTCACCGTTCAATCTCGTGACCAGTGTGGTCTCAAGAACGGTTCCTTCAAAGACAACGTAGTCTTTGCCGCTCGACTGATTGAAATTCGGATTGCTCCTCTTCTTCGACGGCTCTTCAGAATTGGCGGACGGTTGCGATGCCTGCGGCACGCCATTGGCAGGGGGAGTTGGGGGAGGGTTCGGCATCACAAGGGCTGATAAATCCATCGCCAATTGCGCTGTCGGGTCCGCAGCCGTTTTGGTCGGGTCGCCAGCCTGTGGCGCGCGGTAGCTCAGGAACACATTGGACGCGAAACGCGCCATGTACTCCCGACGACGCAAATCTTGTTTGATCGGATCTTGCTCCGTGGGCGGAGCGGAGCCTTGATTCGCCAAAGCCGTGCTCGTGTCATCCACTCGTCCGGGCTGCTGGCCGAAGAGACGTTGTGCCGGAGTAAGAGGCGTCTGCTGGTCGCGCCGTTCCTGCTCAAGGCGCGACGCGATTTCTGCAGGGCTGAGTCCAGCGACCGTTTCCGTCTTTGGAGTGTCCTGCTTTTGTGATGACTTCGCGCCTTTTGCCGGCCCCGAGACCCAAAGCATGATCATGATGACGGCGGTCAGACCCATCACAACCCAAGTCTGAGCATTCTTGGGCAAGACGCCCGGAGCCGGTTTTCGCTTGTCCTGAACGTTGGGCACCAGATTCTGATTTTCGTTGACCTGCGACATGGCACTACTCCTGCCTCTTGAAATCCATGCGGTGCTTACCGATCACGAGATAACCGGAGTCAAGGATCTTCGGTACGACATAAACGCCGTTCCGCAGATCAAAGTTGATGAGATTCGGTGAGCCGTCCTTCACCTCATATAGCGTGGGCTTCTCTTGTGCGGCGGAGCGGATGTAGGTGAACCTGTCGTCGTGATAAATCACCGAAACGAGGAACGGCTTTTTGTCTTTGTCGAAAGAGTAGTCAAACTTCAGTTTGTTGACTGGATAGTCTGCCCGGAAGGTTTCCTTATCCCGTTCCGCCCGAGTAGCGGCAATTGCCGCTTGCACACGCGTCGCGTCCACGTCACTCGATGGCACGAACTTGGGAGGAGCATTCATGGCCTGGACGATGGATTGGTCTTTGGGCTCGATGAAGACCTTTATGTCGGGATCGTCGCTTTCCCCGACTTCCTTCACGAGGAACGAATACACGTTGCCCAACGCGGTAATCAGCGTCACGTCCGTGCTCGTCCCTTGCTTGGCCGGTTTGATGTAGCAGAAATTCTGGGTTCCTTCGACGACCCAAAAATCCTTGTCTCCGGTCACAAAGTCGAGAATCTTTTCGTTCTGAGGCAGGACGATCAGCGTCGTATAGCGGAGCTTGGCCTTGATCAGGACGATGTCCTTGGCTGCGTATTTGACCGTTCGTGCCTCGCGATTCTGAGCCGCAGCCAAAAGCGCGAGGAACGCGAGGAAACTGATTGTGATTGCTCGATTCATAGTGAACTCCTTGCCAAGACCTCCAAACCTTTCTCAAAGCCATGTTCGCGAAAAGCCTGCTCGCGCCTGAAACTCTCATTCGGGTCGCTCGTGTACAGCCAGTAGCTCTTTTCATCAACCTCAAGGTTGACGACCTTGGCCAGATCGGGCCGCTTTACCAATGCCTGTCGCTTGGGAATCAGGGTCGAAATCATCTCGATCTCGTTGTCATTCAAGTGAAAGGTGTTCCGGTACAGTTCGCGATCCATGTCCGGGTTCGCCAGAAAAATCTTGGTTGCACAGCTTTCAATTACGACGTTCACAATCTCCGACTTGTCCAACTCATCGAGCGATTGCGTTGACAGGATCATGGCGGCATTTTTCTTGCGCCAGGTCTTCAGGGCTTCCACGATGTAATTGCGAATTGCCGGATGCCCGAAGAACCGCCAAGCCTCGTCAATGAAGAACGCCTTGAACTTCGTGACAGCCCCCGAGCTGTAGATGAATGCATTCGCCCGATGCAGGATGTAGAAGAGCAGAGGCTCAATCAGTCCGGGGTAGCGGTCCATCCCCTCGAAATCGAAACACTGAAAGTGCGAAAGCGTCAGCGTATCGTTCTCGTTGTCGAAGACGTGCTCGTATTGCCCGCCCCGCACCCACTTCTCCAGCCGATTGGCCAACGATTTCTGCAACGTGTTCGCCAGGACGCCCAGGGTCCGCAAGTTCGCCGGCAGGATGTATAGGTTCTGGATCTGTCCGAAGAGATCTTTTTCTTCGGCCTGCGTCAGAGGAATCACGCCACGGCCTTCGGCGAGCACCTTGACGAAAGAGAAAAGAAAGTTCAGGTTCTCAGGTGTCAGCTCCAGTGAAAACGGATTGATCGTAAATTCCGAATGCTCCGCGCTGACCTTTAGATAAGCGCCGCCAAAGAGCTGCGTAACACTGCGAAAACTCCCTCCCAGATCGAAAATAAACGTGTAGGGGTCGTACTTCTGTAGATTCGTGATCAGGAAGTTTAGGAAAAACGACTTGCCCGATCCCGTTCGGCCCAGGACAACGGTGTGAGCCGTGTCCTGATAGTGCAAGTTCAGGAAGTAAGGCGTTCCGTGATTCGTCTCAAGCACCGCCAAGTATTCGGCTTTTAGGTGCTTGTTATGTCGCTCCCCGGTGTGCAGCGTGAACAGGAACGAATAATCGGCGTAGTTTGCGTTTAGCAACCAGAGATAACGAAGATTGAAATGGCGGTTTCCCGGAACTGTCGCGAAGAACGCATTCAGCAAGTTGTACCGTTCCTCGAACAACAAACCATCGTGCATGGAGAACACTTTGTAAAATTCCGCGCACGCCTTTTCGACGGCAGATAAGTCCTTGTCGTAAACGACAACCGTGAGCGAGAACTCCCCGAAGTAGTTCCCATTAAGCTCGATTTCCTTCAGACACTCGCCAAGGCTGCGGACGAGCGATTCCTTGGAGTCGTCCACCAGCAGTTCGCCCGGATTCGTTGAGCCGTCGGCCTTGAGTTGGCTAAAGAGCGAAGTCTTGCTGTTGTGAAAGTGACGCCGCATCGACTGAATCCGCTTGCGGGCGGCCGTATTGTCCTGGGCCTTCCACTCCGTAACGATGTGGTAGCTGGCCCCGACTTCCAGCAATTGCCGGAGAATCCGGGGCCAGCTCTGCGCGGTGGGCTCTTTTAGGGAGAGGGCTTTCACGTAGCAGTCATCGATCAGGAGATGTCCCGGATAACACTCAAGCGCCGAATCAGCCAGGAAGTAATCCACATGCGTGTCATATTTCAGCCGCGCATCCGCAGTCTTGGCAGGGGAGAAGTTCAGGAGCCTTTTCAGAACCTTGAAGGCCTCCTGCTTGTCACACGCTTCAATCGCCACAAAATCACTGAGCTGAAGAATGAGGCTACGAACTTGATGCCGCAACGTGCGGTGTTGCCTGTCAATTGCGCTGCCGATCAATAGGGTTTGCTTCCTACTGCTGAGAAAGCCCCTCAGCTCTTCTAGCCCCTCCTTCGGCTCCGAAGCGAGCCTCGCAATCGCGCCGGTGATGCTGTGATGATGCGCCATTCCTTCGTAGAGGATTACGTAGTAAATCTGGAGGGAGTACAGTTCGCCGGCCTTCCTCTCAAAGTAGGCTGTGCGGTCATCAACCGCTTGCCTCACGACCGGGTTGTCATACTCCCCATGCGGGATCGTCTCTCCACTGGACTTGAAGAGGATCTGATAGACGCGGTACTGCGGCCCCAGAAGCCGGAGAGCCGATTCCAGGCGTTTGGTCAAACTGTCAGTCTGCTTGTGATCCAAACACTCGTAATCGACTCCCTCGACTCTGAGTACAACGCCAACGTCACCGCCTTTGGTCAAAAAGACCTGCTCATCCAGAAAGCCAAAGATCGCCACATGCTCATTAAGAGCGCCGGTCTCCTTGTAGCTCTTGACGATCTTTGAAAGCCTAAGCATGTTCAATCACCCGAAGATTCGGCTCGAAGAACTTCGCAGGGTCATACTCACGACGGAACTTACCCGAGTTGAGCAGGATTCGAAGGATTTGGGGGTCCGTCCGCGTCGCCCACTGGGCCAGTAGGAAGAGGCAGCCGAAGAGCAATATGCCGCCAAACAAACTGCCGAAAAGGTTGAAAGCCGCCGCGCCCATAATGAGCGCAACGAAGAACAGCTTTCGTTCCGCGCCCAGAATCGTGAGTGGTTTGTTGATCGCCTTGTGAGTGGCATTGATGCGGCGTTCCGTCGGCATTGCCATCTCCTACGATCCCGGAAAGAGCCAGGACAGAAAGTTCACCGCTGCGATTGCCATTCCAATTCCGAAGACAATCCCGGCAAACATCCGCTTGTTTCCGCCTTCACCGAAGGCAAACATCAAACCGCCAACCACGATTGCCACAAGGCTCAGGCCCTTCGCAATCGGGCCAGTGAAGGCGGTTTGAAGCTGCTGGACGGCGTTTTCCCACGGACTGTTGCCGGATTGCAGAAAGATCAGCGTGAGCATCAGGTTCATAAGTCACATCCTGAAACGTGCATTCTTGCTGCACGTATGAACACTCAGACGCGGCAGAGATGCTGAAAGTTCTACGTTCGCGGGCGAAATGCGGCTTTGGTCCACGCAGTTTAAGGAAATTGATTACGTTGAAAGCCTCGCGTGGCGGGCCATACGGCGGCATCAGTCTCCGGCTGGCCGACGTTTTGACAATTCGGAGACATTTAAAGTCTTACTTGAGATGTCCGGAGCGCATCGAACCTACCAGGTGTCTAAGTGAATAGCGCCTTGTCGAGGCGCGTTCGAGCGCGAGCAGCGTCAGTCGAGAAGTTTATGACGTGCGCCACAGCAACTCTTCGCGTGCCGCTGGGTTCTTACTGGTTTGTCCATTGCCCGCCCTGCGTCTGTCTGGGCAACTCCCACAAACAATCAGCAACTCTCGTCTCGCAAACGGGTTGGCAATTGTTGTGTTCGTGTCTCTTTCAGGCAAGAAAAATCTGGGGATTGAATCGGAGGTGCTTTTGACGACCGCACAGGTTACTCAAAAGTTTAACGGCGATGAGACTGATCGAGATCTTAGAAAACCGCAAAGAGGCCCTGAAAGTTGCTGAGGTGGCAAAAATGCTGGGCGTTACGCCACAGCACATCTACAAGATGGCCAAGGCTGGACTGATCCCTTGCTTCCACGTTAAGGGCGCAGTCCGCTTTTGCCCCGCAGAGCTTGCAGAATGGATCAAACAGGAAATCGAACAGGCGAACCGGAAACGCAACGGGTCGAGTGAAGGGAGCGGTATGAACTGCCGCACATGAAATCACCGGGACAGCTGACAATTCGGGCTTATCTCGTGGCCCGTCCCCATGTCAACTCGGACTCGCCTGATCGTGTGAGCGCGAAAACTTAGCGTTCCATAGCGTTTCGAACTGGGAAGAAAAGAAATTAAACAGGCGCGGGTCCTCCTCCTGATTGAGCAAGAAAATTGGACGGTCTCTTGCCGGAATGCTGAACGGATACAGTTCCACCTGGATTGTCGACTTAGTCGCATCTCTCTCAACCATTACGAGACTGAATGGCGGCGCAACAGTAGACAATCTGAGTTGGCAGCTGTGCGGAAAGCGCTGTACCAACATACTCAACCCTGTCAGGGCGTCGCGCATGTGCGCTCGATAGGCGTCAACACTGTTCGACTCATACGAGACAGCGGCACTGAGGAATTCCGCTGCATCAGTATCGGGATCCGTCATAATGAAGCGAAGTTGGCACCCCCCTTGTGCAAGTTGCTCGAATAAGTTCTTGTATTCGTTTACAAGTCGGAAAAGTGAGCCGCCCGAAATGGCTATTCGCTTCGCACCAATCAACCGCGTCTCTAGCGGAGGGAGGTCACGCCGCGACACCACGAGGCTGTCTAACCCGACGTTTTCATTCGCCAGTACCTGCTCAAGGCGTGAGTCTATGTTCTTGAGTTGATTACGCAAGAACCGCCCCTCCATGAGTTTCTCTGTCACCAATGACGTGCCAATCAGCGCGAGGAGAGCTAAAATCGCCTGGAAAAAATGTACTTGGGAAAGATCGACCACCGATGAGACTATCGCGATGGTCGCACTTCCTAGAACGGTGACGATGGCGGGTCCATTGCTAAGCAGCCAAGCCAAAGAACTCCATATTGACCGTTCGCTTTTAGTGATTGCTTGAACGTTCATAGAATTTGTCCTCACCAGATTTCATGAGCTATGGCAACCATGAAGGCCGCGACCGACTTCGAATCCACGAGTTGGCCTGTCCGGATCATCTTCTGAACGTCAGACACTTGGAGAATTTCCACCTGCAATAACTCCTCTTTTTCGGTCGGAGCAGGCTGGCGGTCAATCTGGCCATATACCGCAAAGACGTGCACGACCTCGGTTGAAAAATGAGGCGCCGTAAGAAACCATCCAAGCTCTCGCACCTCGCTTGCATTGAAGCCTGCCTCCTCTAGCAGCTCGCGGCGCACTGCGGTTGCGGCATTTTCTCTCGGCTCAAGTCGGCCCGCTGGGAATTCGAGTAGTAGCCTATCAATCGCAGGCCGGTGCTGCCGTATTAGAACAAGGCGGCCATCCGCCAAGATCGGGATCGCGAGTGCGACCTCGGGTCGCGTGACAATCTCGAACCTTTGTCGTACGGAACGCACTTCGCGCCAAACCACGCGCACTGAAAGGCTATCCCCCTCAAACGCATTACTCATTGCGGCTCACCCCACCCCTGGCAGGAGTGCAAAGGAAAGCGACCCAGAACTTTGCCCGCTCGCGTTCATCGGTAGTGACTCTGTCGGTAATCACCAATCCGTTCTCTTCAAGAAGTTCTCGGAACTGCTGTTCCGTCCATCGAGATCGATAACGCGCGACACGATGAAGGTAGTCCATTTTGACTTCGAGAGATTCACCTGGTTCGGAGGAGACGGAAGTATTTGCGAACACCACTCCGCCTGGGCGGGTCCATCTCGCGATTCGGTGCACGAGATTCCCAGCGTCAATTCGCGGAAAGAGGTGCAGGAACGCCCCTGCATAGATTCCATCAAAGGAGTTTGCAGGAAAGTCCAGACGCTGGATATCAGCAACAATCATAAGAGCGTTCGGAGCGCGACGACAAGCCACTTCTGCCATTCGGGGGGAGATCTCCACACCCACTGAATCTTGAGCTACTTTTCCCAAAGCTGAGAGTATTTCTCCCGAGCCTGGTCCGAGTTCCAGGACCCTCCGTACGGGTTCTGCAAGCCTTGAAGTCAAAAGGTGCGCAAGGAAGTCTGGTGACTCTTGAGTCGGACCTGGTGATGTCGATCGTTCTTGGTACTCATCCGCAAGAAGATCGTACGCGAGACGGTTAAGTTCAGCATATATCCGCTCCGGGTGACAAAGCTCAGCCGTGTATAGTAACTCGTGGTGGCCGGTTCCCTTAGCGCTTCGGCGAAAGCCACGCAGCTCTAGGTACCTGACGACGTCTTCATGACCCGGCAGGACCGCAATAAAAACAACATCTACTTCGTGATCAATTGCTTTTGAGAAAACCTGCGACAAAAGAAGATCCGCTGTGCCCCGATACTCAGCTTCTGGCGCTACCTTGAACGTAGATATCTTGAGCCCATACCGCGAGGGGCCGAACGGATCTTCGCCGTACTTAAGAATGGCAATTCCTGCATAAGCTCCAGAGAGCGATTTAACAATGAGTGCGCACCGTTCACTCCCTGATGCGGAGTTGCGCGTTCGCCATTCCTCATGATCAGGATAGTCGATCTTGATTGAATCGAAGATGGGATCACTGAAGTTGATTTCTTGGAAAGAAATAACTTCGCAGCCTGCTGGGTTAGTCATTGCTGCCTCCAGCAGTCATACACAAAGAATCGTTTTGGTCTTTCAGATCGAATCGGCATTCCTTCTCGGCTTACGACTTCTCTTGGTGCTCTCCAGATAGCCCGGCTGCTTCATCTTGTTTCCGGGTAGTGCCGCGACACCACGTCAATCCTCATGACACCAAGCGTATACCAGACAAACTTCTTAGAGCCTCTAACAAAACCCTGATCCCTCCGATCGTTCACGGTACACCGACTGGTGTTTTGGCCAGCACAATCGGCTGGTAGAACCCACTCTCAGCCGGGAAGAACCAGCGAGCGCCGATAAATCCCGCTTGTTCGAGAACGCTAGTCATTTCGGCCCGTAGCAGAGCGCAGTAGGTCGAGACGTAATGCTGACTTTCCCAGCCGTCTGAGGTCTCTCTGGT
>Ga0075015_100000300_pt1 | contig 16498 bp, 10 predicted proteins | sample AleBraG_ABR_2013_FD_71476 | JGI IMG/M metagenome (GOLD analysis project Ga0075015, IMG submission 71476) | Freshwater sediment microbial communities in response to fracking from Pennsylvania, USA - Alex Branch Run_MetaG_ABR_2013 | ecosystem: Environmental > Aquatic > Freshwater > Creek >...
TCCCGGGCCAGCGGTCCTTCGACCTCGGCGACCTCGCGCCCCGGTTCCTCGGCCGCGAGCTCGGCTCCGTCGACTCCTCGGCGGCGTCGCAGCTGAGCTTCGACACCGACGAGGACGACGTCCGCGCGAGCACGCTCGGGCTTCACGCGCGCGCGACCCTCGACCTCGCCGACGCGCTGGAGCAGGAGCTCGAGACCCGGGGCGGCACCACGCTCATGCGCGAGGTGGAGCTGCCGCTGCTCCACGTGCTCGCCGACCTCGAGCAGGCCGGCATCGCCGCCGACGTTGTCCACCTCGAGGGTCTGGACTCCGAGTTCGCGGAGTCGATGCGCACGGCCGAGACGGCCGCGCACGAGCTGGCCGGCCGATCGTTCAACCTCGGCTCGCCCAAACAGCTGCAGGAGATCCTCTTCGGCGAGCGAGGCCTGCCGACCACCAAGAAGATCAAGACCGGCTTCACCACCGACGCCGACGCGCTCCTGGACCTGTTCGCGAAGACCGGTGACCCGCTGCTCGAGCAGCTGCTGCGCTGGCGCGACGTCTCCAAGCTGCGCCAGACCGTCACCGGGCTGCTGGCGTCGGTATCCGACGACGGGCGCATCCACACCACCTTCAACCAGATGGTGGCAGCGACCGGTCGGCTGTCCTCGCAGGACCCCAACCTGCAGAACATCCCGATCCGCACCGACGAGGGCCGGCGCATCCGCAGCGGCTTCGTGGTCGGACCCGGCTACGAGTGCCTGCTCACCGCCGACTACTCCCAGATCGAGATGCGCCTCATGGCCCACCTCTCGGAGGACGCCGGGCTCATCGAGGCGTTCCACTCCGGCGAGGACCTGCACACCACGGTGGCCTCCCGCGTGTTCGGGGTGGAGCCCTCCGAGGTCGACCCCGAGATGCGGCGCAAGATCAAGGCGATGTCCTACGGCCTGGCCTACGGACTCTCTCCCTTCGGGCTGGCCCAGCAACTCGGGATCGAGACCTCCGAGGCGAGCCGGCTGATCGAGGAGTACTTCCTGCGGTTCGGGGGGGTACGCGACTACCTCCACGAGGTCGTCGAGCGGGCGCGTGGCACCGGGTACACCGAGACGATGCTCGGCCGTCGCCGCTACCTCCCGGACCTGACCAGCGATGTCCGCCAGCGGCGCGAGATGGCCGAGCGGATGGCGCTCAACGCCCCGATCCAGGGATCGGCGGCCGACATCGTCAAGGTGGCGATGCTGCGGGTCGACGCGGCCCTGCACGAGGCCGGGCTCGCCTCCCGGATGCTGCTGCAGGTCCACGACGAGCTCGTCCTCGAGGTCGCTGCGGGGGAGCTCAAGCAGGTGGAGGCCGTGGTCCGGGACGGCATGGGCGGAGCCGTCCCGCTCACCGTGCCCCTCGACGTCTCGGTCGGTGTCGGGCGCACCTGGGAGGACGCCGGGCACTGATCGGTGCCTCGATCCGTACTCGCCGGTAACAGTTCGCGCGCCCAGCGCGCTGCACGGCCCCACCCATGCCACTATCCGTGGCCATGACCCTCCGTGCCCCGCGCCGCCCCCTCATCGGCGCCCTGCTGGCCACCTCCGTCCTCGTGCTGACCGCGTGCGGGTCGCAAGGCCCGGAGATCCCCCGGGCCCGGGTGGCCTCCACCAACGTCGCGTTCAACGGCTGCGACAAGGTCAAGTGCACCGACACCCTCAACGGGGCCGCGTACCAGATCAAGATGCCGACGTCGTGGAACGGCACCCTCCTGCTCTACAGCCACGGCTACCGCTACGCCCAGCCCGCGCCGCCGGACTTCACGCCGGTCGAGACCACGGCCGAGTCGGCGCCCGACGACCAGACCGCGCAGAAGCTGCTCAGCGAGGGCTACGCGCTCGCGGGCTCGGCGTACAAGAGCAACGGCTGGGCGGTGCAGGACGGTGTCGCCGCGGCCGAGGACCTGCACCAGTTCTTCGTCGACAACATCGGCCAGCCCTACCGCACCGAGGTCTGGGGCGACTCCCTGGGCGGGCTCATCACCCAGATGATCGCCGAGAAGCACCCCGAGTGGGTCGACGGCGCCGCGCCGCTGTGCGGCGTCATGGCCGGAGTCGTGCCGAACATGAACCTCGCCCTCGACGTCTCCTACGCCGTGAAGACGCTCGTCTACCCGCAGATGAAGCTCACCGGGTACTCCTCCTACCAGGAGGCGGTCGCGAACTGGACCGGCGCGACGAAGGCGCTCATCGCCGCCGCCAGCGACACCGCGGGCGGCGGCACGGCGAAGATCCTCTACATCGCCGCACTCGTCGACGCCCCGAGCCAGACCCTGCACTACGACGGGTCCTCCATCGAGTCAAAGGTGAAGGCGACCGTCGAGGCGCTGGCCACCGACCTCGGCTACGCCACGTTCGCGCGCTACGACCTCGAGCAGCGCTTCGGCGGCAACCCGTCAGGCAACGACTCGACCGACTACTCCGCGCGGATCTCCGACCCCGAGCGCTCGCTCATCGACGCGGTGACCGCGGGCGCCACCGACAAGTTCAACGCCCAGCTGGCTGCCGGCGCGAAGGTGACCGCGGACCCCGCCGCGGAAGCCAAGGCGCTCGCGGAGGGTGGTGACCCGAAGGCCACGATCACCCGCCCCGAGATCACCCTGCACACGGCGGCGGACCCGCTGGTCATCTCGCAGAACCAAACCTTCTTCCGCAACCGCTACGACGCAGCACTGAAGGCGGGCACCGCGACGGCCGGGCTCGTCCAGCTGTTCACCGTCGCCCCGGCGACCTACCCGCAGAGCCCCGGGGCGCCCTACGGCGCGGGGCACTGCAACTTCACGCCGCAGTCCAACGTCGCCGTCGTGGACCTACTCACAAACTGGGTGCAGAACGGGGTCTTCCCGGGCACCGCGGGCGTTCAGGCCGCCATGGGCGACAGCAGCGGGTACAGCCCGGCGTGGACCCCGGGCCCCTGGCCGGATCCCACCGCGAAGTAGGACCCGCGGCGCAACGATCGTGTGAGCGGCCGCCGCCGACGCTGCGGCCCCTCACACGTCGACCGGCGCCTGGTCGGTGTCCGCACGCCGGGGCACGACCACCCCGGCGGCGCACAGTAGTACCGAGGCCAGCACGAGCACCCAGGCGAGCGCGACGGGCCCGCGCCCGATGCCCGCGGCGAGGACGGCGACGAGCGCCACAGCCCCCCACACCAGCCAGACCGCGTTCCGGTCCCGGGAGGCGAGCCGGTCGAAGACGACGAGGTAGGCCAGCGATTCGAGGACTCCGACGAGCACGAACAGCCACGCGTGGTTCGCGGCGACGTCGTAGCCCTCGCCCAGCACCGGGGGCACCACCGCCGGTCCGAGCAGGACCGCTCCCAGGACCATCAGCACGCCCAGGGACGCCACCAGGCGCGCGGCCCTGGGCAGGGCCCCAGGCTCGCGCGCCGACATCTGCGGGAAGGCCGCCACCACGACTGCCTGCGGCAGCCAGAAGGCGATCTTGACCAGGATCGCGCCGGCGGCGTACTGGCCGGCCTGCTCCGCCGGCTGCAGGGCGCGCGCCAGCAACACGTCGAAGGAGGTGAAGGTGAACATCGCGAGCAGGGCATGGGCGACGTGGAGCGTCTCCCGGGACATCGCACGCGAGGGAGCGACCGCCGTCAAGCGGCCGACGCCCCCGAGCCCGGTCACGACCCACCAGGCGACGACCGATCCGACCAGCATGCCAAGCGCGGCCGCCCTGACGTCGTGCCGGACGAGGAGGGCGAGCAGCGCCAGCCCCGTCCGCACGCCGGTCAGCACGGCGTACTGAGCCGCCAGCGGCGCGAAACGCCGTGCCCCCTGGACCACCCCCAGCGCCACCCCGGACGCCGTGACCGGCAGGAGGACCAGGGCGACCGCGGCGACCGCCACCACGTCGAGGTGGAGCACAGCCGCGATCACGGGCGCCACGAGCAGGGCGGCGCCGGCCTCGACGGCTCCGAACCGCAGCCCGAGCGGGTCGAGGGCCGCGGGGGAGTCCACGCCCACGGAGGTCCGTCGCGACGCGACCGTCTGCACGGCCAGGGCCACGACGTTGCCGATCAACAGCAGCCCGAGCAGGGCGCTGAGCTCGCCGTAGCCCGAGGGTCCGAGCAGTCGTGCGCCCGCCACGCTCAGGACGTAGCCGAGCGTCTGTCCGACGGCGAGACCGAGAGCGACGAGCGTGCTACCGGTCAGCAGCGACCGACGGCCGGAGCGGCCCCGGTCGTCGGTCGGCGCGCCGGGGGCCACACGGTCTCCTAGCCTTCGGTGACGGGGGACGCGCCACAATAGGCCGACGTCGGACCCCAGGCGTGAGGAGTGCCGGTGCCCTCGAGGGCGGACCAGGCGGGCCGGTTCGCCCCGGTGCTGCGCGGCGGCGTGCTCGCGCTGCTGGTCGTCCTGCTGCTCGGACCGAGTCTGCGTCCCGGTTTCACGCTCATCCGCGACCAGGTCTTCGTGCCCGACCAGACGCTGCTCCCGTGGATGCTGGGACTCGGCGCCGGACTGCCGCGGTCGGTGCCCCAGGACGCCGTCGTCGCGCTGCTGTCGGGTCCCGTCCCGGGCTGGGTCCTGGAGAAGGCCGCCCTGGTCGGCGCCCTCGCGCTGCTGGGATCCGGTGTCTCACGGCTGCTGGGGCCAGCGGGCACAGGCGCGCGCATCGTCGGGATCGTCGTGTCGGTCTGGTCGGCGTTCGTCGTCGAGCGTCTACTCCTCGGTCACTGGTCCCTGCTCCTGGCCGTCGGCGCGCTGCCCTGGCTGCTCGACGCGGCCCGGCGCGCGCGGTGCGGGCAGCGTGGCACCTGGTCGAGCTGGACGCTGTGGCTGCTGCTCGCCTCGCTCACCGTCACCGGGAGCGTGCTGGCCCTCGCAGCGTCCCTCCCGGTGGCCGTGGGGCCCGGGTCTCGGCTCCCGACGGCCCGACGCTGGGCCTGGCTCGGCACCGGGATGGTCGCCACGTTGCCATGGCTGGTCCCCGCCCTGATCCTGCCGGGCGGCGCAGACGGGACCGCGGGCCCCGGCTCCGAGGTCTTCGACCTACGCGCCGAGAGCCCGCTGGGAGCGCTGGTCACGGCTCTCGGGACCGGCGGGGTGTGGAACGCCGAAGCGGTTCCCGCCAGTCGCGGCTCGTTCCTGGCACCGCTGCTCACGGCGGTCCTACTCGTGCTTGCTGCGCTCGGCGCCCGGCGCACCGTGGCGCTGCTCGGGCGAGCGGCCGCCCTCACTCTCACCGCCCTGGCGCTGCTCGGCGTCGTGTGGGCAGTCGCGGGGACCCTGGACGCGCTGGCTCCGGCGGTCTCCTGGGTGGTCGCGACCGTCCCGGGCGGTGGGCTGCTGCGCGACGCCCAGAAGTGGCTGGCACCCTGGCTGCTCCTGCTCGCTGTGTCGTCGGCCCTGGGCGCTGACGCCGTGGCCCGGCGCCTGGCCGAACGGACCGACCGCACCGCCGGAGGCGCCCTGCTCGTGGGCCTCGCCCTGCTGGCGGTGCTGGGCCTGCCGGACGCCGTCTGGGGCGTGGGCGGACAGCTCGCGTCGGTGGCCTACCCGACGGACTACGCCGTCGTCCGCGACCGGCTCGCGACCGAGCCGCTCCCGGGCGACGCGGTGAGCCTGCCGTGGCAGACCTTCCGACGCTTCCCGTGGAACGACTCGCGCACCGTGCTGGACCCCGTCCCACGCGCCATGACGCGGACCGTCGTCGCGTCCGACTCGCTCGTCGTCAGCTCGCACGGGCGGCTGGTCACCATCAGCGGCGAGGACCCACGCGCCGCCCAGATCACGGCCGCACTGGCCGCTCACCACCCGTTGGGACCCGCACTGCGGGAGCTCGGGATCTCCTGGGCGGTGGTGGCCACCGACGTCCCGGACGCCACGGCCGACCTGCCCTCCGACGCGGTCCTGGTTTCTCCGGGCGTGCACCTGGCGCTCTACCGCCTCGCTGCCGCGACCCCCGTGGGTCGACCCGCGGGCACCGACGCCGTCCTCGTGGCGGACCTCGTGGCGGCCCTCGTGCTGGTCTGGGCCACGTGCGCCCGCGTGGGCGCCGCGAACCTGCGGCGGCGTCGGTCGCAAGACGCGGGCACCGGGACTACCGGCTGGTAGGGTCGGCGTACGTCGAGCCTCAAGGAGCATCCATGCCCGGTCTCATCGCAGTCATCATCGCCGCCGTGGTCGGCGTGGTCGTCGGTGTCGGCGGAGGCATCGCGCTCGTGCAGTCGCAGGGCGGCGGCTCGTTCCCGCAGCAGAACCCCGGCTCGATCGTCGTCTACGGCAACAATTGACGGCTCACCACCCGGTCACACTCGAGGCGGTCACCCCTCCGGGGTGACCGCCTCGAGTGTGACCGGCTCCGACGCGTGGTGGACATGTGCCGGGGCCACCGGCACCACCGGAGCGGGCCGGCCGGCCGCTTCGGCCAGGACCTTCGCGAACAGTCGGGCCGTCGTGTCCCAAGCGAACTCATCGGCGCGGGCTGCGGCCGCGGTGCCGAGGCGTCGGCGCAGCTCAGGATTGCCGAGCAAGGTGGCCACGGCCGTCGTGAGTTCGTCCACGTCGTCGACGAGGACACCGGTCACGTGGTCCACGACGGACTCGGTCACCCCGCCGGCGTAGCGATACGCGATCGTCGGGACGCGGTAGCCCGCGGCCTCCAGCACCACTAGCCCCCATCCCTCCTTCAGCGAGGGGAGGACGAGGACCCAGGCCTCCGCGAGGTGCCGGTGCTTGGTCTCCTCGTCCACGAAGCCCACGAAGTCGACGAGGCCGGCCACCCCGAGCCGATCCGCCTCCACGCGCAGTTCCTCGGCCCACCAGCCGTCGCCCACCACCCGAACCCGTAGTCCGGGCACGGTCGCGCGCAGCCGTGCCGCGACCGCCAGCACGTGCTCGACCTGCTTGTGCGGAACGAGGCGGCCCAGCACCAGCAGCGTGGGGTCCGCGGCGGGTGCAGGATCAAGGCGCGGGGCCTCAACCCCGTTGTGGACCACCGTGATCGCGTCGGCGTCGACACCGAGGCCGATCAGCTCACGACGTGTCACGTCGGACACTGCGACGTAGCGCGAGTGGCGATAGACCCGCGGACCGACGCGCGACTCCAGGAACCACCCGATGCGCGAGCGCGCCGGCCCGTAGACCACCGGCCACTGCTCGCGGTGCACATGGTGCACGAGGTTCACGACCGGGGTGCGGGTGGCCAGAGTCGAGGCGAAGGGGACGCCGTTCTGCACGTCCACGACGACGTCGAACCGGCCCAACCGGCGCAGGAGCTGGGTCAGCAGCACCCGCGGGTAGACCCCCAGCTTGCTGCCGACGCGGTGGTAGCGGACCCCGTCGCGCTGCTCGTCGACCACGGCGCCGGGGTAGCGGGCGCAGAGGATGGTGACGTCGTCGCCGCCCGCGGCGAGCGCGCGTGCGACGCTCTCGACGTACACCTCGGACCCACCGCCCTCCGGGTGGCGGGTGTCGCGCCAGTTGCAGAACAGCACACGCATGCGCGACCCGCCGGAGCGTGATGCGGTGACGGGGGTCTGGTCTGGCGTGGCCACGGGTGAGACCTTCGGGGAGGGGGAGGGACACAGAAGGTTAACCGGTCGGTAACCACGTAGGGCGCGGCGCGAGTCGACGTCGGACGGTCGGGTACCGTCCGACGCCGTGACGTCCCCCCAGTTCCGCGCGACCCTCGGTCGTTCGTGGCGCCTGCTGGGGGACTTCCGGCACGAGCAGGACGACCCGGCCCGGTTCTACAGCGCCCTCGCCAGCGACTCCGCCGCCCAGGTGTCCTGGTACGCCGACCTGCGGGGCGCACGCCTGCTCGACGTCGGGGGAGGCCCCGGCTACTTCGCCGACGCGTTCGCGGCCCGGGGCGCCACCTACGTCCCGCTGGACGCCGACGCCGGCGAGCTCGCTCTTCACGGCCGGGCGCCCGGTCCTCGCACGGTGATCGGCGACGGTACGTCGCTGCCCTTCGCCGATGGCTCATTCGACGTCGCCTACTCCAGCAATGTGGCCGAGCACGTCCGCGAACCCTGGGCGATGGCCGACGAGATGGTACGGGTGACGGCACCCGGTGGCCTCGTGTTCCTGTCGTACACCCTCTGGTACGGACCATGGGGCGGGCACGAGACGGCGCCGTGGCACTTCTTGGGGGGTCGTCGCGCCGCGGACCGCTACGCCCGCAAGCACGGGCACCGGCCGAAGAACGACTTCGACCACTCGCTATTCCGGACGACGGCGGCGCAGGGGGCCCGCTGGGCTGCGTCGGCTCGTGCCCAGGGGCGGCTGGTGGACGTTCGGCTCGTCCCGCGCTACTTACCCGGTTGGGCGCGCTTCCTGGCTCGGGTTCCAGGGGTGCGCGAAGTGGCCTGCTGGAACCTCGCGATCGTGGGCCGCCGATGCCCCTGACCAGACAGCTCTGGAGGTTGCGACTGGCCGTCACGTGCGCGGTGCTCACCGCCCTGGCGTTCGTCCAGTCCCCCGGGCTCACCGCGGCCGACACTAAACTCGACCTCACCCAAGACCCAGCCGGCTTCCTCAGCCGCGCGCTGCATCTGTGGGACCCCCAGGCCTTCTTCGGCCAACTGCAGAACCAGGCCTACGGCTACCTGTTCCCTGTGGGTCCGTTCTTCCTGCTCGGCAGGGCGATTGGTCTGGAGCCTTGGGTGGTCCAGCGGCTCTGGTGGTCGGTCCTGCTGTGCGCCGCGTTCCTGGGCGCCGTGCGGCTCGCCAGGCTGGTGGGGCTCGAACGTCCGAGCGCGCGGTGGGTCGCTGGCCTCGCGTTCACCCTGTCGCCGCGGGTCCTGTCCACGTTCGGCCCGATCTCGGTCGAGACGCTGCCGTACGTCATGGCGCCCTGGATGCTCGTGCCGCTGGCATCGCTGCGCCCAGGTCGATCTGTGCGTCGTGCCTGCGCCCTGTCCGGCGTGGCGATCCTGCTGATGGGCGGGATCAACGCCGCCGCGACGTTGGCCGCCGCGGCGCTCGGCCTCGTGTGGATCCTCACGGAGACACCGCGTCCTGTCCGGGCCCGAGTGGTCGTGGGGTGGCTGTCGGCTACCGCCTTGGCGTCCGCTTGGTTCCTGCTGCCACTCATCCTCCTGGGTCGCTACTCGCCTCCGTTCCTCGACTGGATCGAGTCGTCGTCGGTCACCACGTCCATCACGGACGGCTCCGCGTCCCTGCGCGGGGTCACCGACTGGATCGCCTACCTCGGGGGGACCTCGGGGCCGCAGTGGCCCGCGGGCTGGGCATTGATCAGCGAGCGCGCCCTGGTCCTTGGCACGGTCGTCGTGGCTGGCGCCGGCGTGGTCGGGCTCACCCTGGGTCGGACCCGACACCGTGCGTTCCTCGTCACGGGGGTCGTCGGCGGCCTGCTGGTCCTGGTCGCCGCACACGTCTCCCCGGCAGGTCCTTGGGCCGACGGCGTCCTGGCCCCGCCGTTGCGGTCGCTGTTGGACGGCGTGCTCGCACCGCTTCGCAACGTGCACAAGTTCGACGTCTGGGTCCGCCTGCCCCTCGCGCTTGGGACCGGCTGGACGATCAGCGCCCTGCGCGACCGCTGGGCGAGCGAACCCGCACCTCAGGGTGACGCCATCTGGTCGGCGCGCGCCTGGTCCTGGCGTTGGGTCACCCCACGGCTGCTGGTGGTGACGGTGCTCGCCGGGCTCGTCGCAGCCTCGGCCCCACTGTGGCGGGGCGACCTCACGACCTCGCGCACGTTCGCGTCGATCCCGGGCTACTGGGTGCAGGCAGCGGACTGGCTCGCGTCGGGCGACGCGCGGGGTCGGGCTCTCGTCGTCCCGGGCGCCTCGTTCGGCTCCTACCTGTGGGGACAGAGCCACGACGAGCCGCTCCAGGTACTGGCCTCGACGCCATGGGGCGTCCGTGATGCCGTGCCGCTGTCGTCCGCGGGCAACATCCGCGCGCTCGACGAGGTCGAGTCGCTGCTCTCCGACGGCCGCGGCGACCCTGCGCTGGGCCCCTACCTGGCGCGCATGGGCGTGAGCTACCTGGTGGTACGCAATGACCTCGACTCGAGCTCCGTCGACTCGCCGCGTCCGTCGCTGGTGCACCAGTCGCTCCTGCAGTCCGGGGGCCTCACCCGCGTGGCCGGTTTCGGTCCGTTCCTCGGGGGCTACGCCGCCGAGGGTCTCGTCGCCGACGCCGGCGTCGACGGCACGTATCAGGCCGTCGAGATCTTCCGGGTCGACGCCACGGAGCGGGACCCCCGCGCCGTGCTGCGCGACGCGTCGGCCATCGACGTCATGCACGGCGAGTCCGAGTCTCTGCTGACGATGAGTGCGCTCGCGGGCGAGGCCGGACGGACCGTCGTCCGGGACGGCGACCTGCCCGCGACGCCGACCTCGCGCGACGTGGTGACGGACTCGGGACGACGCGTCGAGCTGGACTTCGGGCAGGTGCATGACAACAGGTCGAGCAGCCTGACAGCCGCCGACGCGTGGGTGCTCCCGCGAAACAGCCACGACTACGCCGTCACTCCGTCGATCACGGCACCGGTGGTCGGGCTCGAGCCCGGGGTGAGGGTGACGTCGTCGTCGAGCCGCGGAGATGCGTCGTCGTTGACGATCCTGGCCTCGGCCGGCCCGTGGAACGCGGTCGATGGCGACGTACTGACTGCCTGGCTTCCGCGCCGCGGGGACACCAGCTCGCCGTGGTGGGAGCTCGACTCGGCCCATGCGTTCCCCACATCCGGTATCACCCTGACACTCGCGACGGACCCGCCCGGTGCGCACGGCCAGATCACCCTGCGTCTCACCACCGACCGGACGACGCGGGACGTCGAGGTCACCCTGCCCGACGATGCGGTGACCCTGCCCTCGGACCTGGGGTCGACGACGCACCTGAGGATCGGGTTCGTGGGGGACGGCCTTATCGCCGGCTCGCAGGTCGGGATCGCCGAGGTGTCGGGGACCGGCGTTGACCTCCGACGTCACCTCACGACGGCGTCGTCGGTCCCAGACACCGGCACGAGTGCCGTGGCACTACGGGTCCGGCACGGTCAGCGCTCCGCCTGCGTGGTGCGTCAGCCGACCAACTGCCTGCCCTCGCTGGCGCGCACGGGGGAGGAGTCGTCGGGTCTTGATCGTCTGGTGACCACGCACGGGATCGACGGACCGGTACGGGTGCAGGTCACGCCTCGTCCTGGAGCAGCGCTCGACCAGCTGCTTCAGCCCGGGGTCGGGGCCGTTGCCACGGCGTCGAGCGTCGCGGTGCCGGAGCCAGTCGACCGGCCGCAGGCCGCAATCGACCGCGATCCGTGGACGGCCTGGCGCGCGAGCCCGCTCGACCCGCGGCCCACTCTCACGATCGATCTGCCCCGGGCGCAGACGATCTCCTGGCTGCGCATCCTCACCACTGTCGGGTCGGGGATCTCGGCGCCGTTCGCCGTCGACGTGACGGTGGGGGGCAGGACGTTCAGCACCATCAACGACGACGACGGCTACCTGCGGTTCCCTGCCACCCGCACCTCGAGGATCGTGCTGACCGTACGTTCCTCAGCCCCTCAGCTCTCCTTCGACACCAAGCTCCAGGTGCGCACCGTACTGCCCGTCGGCATCAGCGACCTCGTGCTCGGCGAGGCGGACTCCCAGCGCGTCGGCATCGACCGGCGCGCGACCGTGACGATGCCATGTGGCTTCGCCCCGTCGGTCCTGCTGCCCGGTGGATCCATCCCGATGACGCTCACCACCATCGCGGGTGCCCTCCTCGACGGGACACCGGCCATGTCGACCTCGTGCGCGCCGGCCGTGCTGCCGGCCGGCACCGTGCGGATCCGGGTGCTGCCGTCGGCGCAGTTCGGCATTGTGGCCCTGACGTGGGCCGATCGGGCAGCAGGCCGGTCGACGGCGGGGCCTGAGGAGGCCACCATCGACGACTGGGAGGCGGCAAGCCGCTCCGTGACGCTCGCGCCGGCCGACCATCCGCGCACGATCGAGCTGGCCGAGAACGCAAACGACGGCTGGGAGGCGAGCGTCGATGGCGTCACCCTGACATCGGTTCGCGTGGACGGTTGGCGTCAGGCCTGGCTCGTGCCGGCGGGTGTGAGTGGCGTGGTGACGATGTCGTTCGGACCGGACCGGCTCTATCGGGCAGCACTCGTCGCCGGTCTCGTCACCGCTAGTGTCCTTCTCCTCCTGGTCGCCTGGCCGTCGCGGCCCGGCTCGACGTGGAAGGTCCCCGACGCTGCCGCGGACCGATCCGTCCGGTTGGTCGTCGTCGGCACCGCTGTCACACTGCTCACGCTCGGCGTCGCCGGCACGCTCTGCGCGGCGCTCGGCTGGACAATGGTGCGACGAGGGGTCCGGGCGCCGGTCGTCGCGCTCGTCGGCCTCGGTGTCGCCACCACCGCTGCGCTCGTTGCGCCGTGGCCGGCCATCACCACCTGGCCCACCTGGGCCGCGGTCACGGGATCGCTCGCCGTCTCGGCCGGCACCGGTGTGGTCGTGGGAGGGCTCCTCGCCGGTTGGTCGGCCCGGCCGGTCAGTAGCGGTGGGCCCACCTCTGCGCGGGTCGCTCGACCAGGAAGTACGTGACCGACGAGATCGCGATCGTGAGCACCAGCAACGCCGCCCCGACACGCAGCGCCCCGCCGGTGAACACCGCGATGCCCATGGCTGGGAGCAGGAGCCGCAGCAGCATGAGGTGCCACAGGAAGATGCCGTAGGAGATAAGCCCCAGGTAGGCAAGCACGCGCGTGGAGAGGATCCGGGCCCACCCCGTGCCGCTCGCCATCACGCCGGGGAGCAGGAAGAAGAACGCCGCGAGCAGGTAGAGCTCATGCTTGATCGCGTTCTGCCATGGGGTGTTCGCCGTGAAGAGGTAGGAGCCTGCGACCGGCGTGCACGCCACGGCGAACACGGAGGCCGCGAGGATCAGCGCTGTGGTCCGGTCGCGGGCGAGGCTCACGGCGACCGCCACGATCCGCGGCGGCTGGGGCTGCCGGGAGCGTACCTCGATCAGCGCCAGCGCCATGCCCGCCGCGAACCAGTCGAGATACGCCGGCAGCCAAAAGTTGGCCTGGAAGGGCAGCAGGTCTGTGACCAGGCGGACCCCGTTGTACACCGCGGCGACCGCGACGAGCACGACGAGCACAGTCACCTGGCGCCGCCAGGCGCGTGCCGGGTCCTTGGACGTGCGCCCGAGCGCGGCCAGGCCGAGCAGCGGGAGCAGGACGTAGAAGGAGATCTCGGTGCACAGGCTCCAGGTCTGGTAGAGCCCCTCCACCGGCCCGCTGACCTGGTAGATCTGCAGCGCGAGCAGGTGACGCCACCACTGCTCGCCGCTGACCGGCTGGATGTCGGGGAGGAACCGCAGGGTCACCACCACCACGACCCAGTAGAGGGGCAGGATGCGCGCGGCCCGGCGCAGCGCGTAGCGCGCGAGGTGCGGACGGGGACGTCCCTCGAGCGCGGCCCGGACCCACGGCCGGTAGAGCAGAAAGCCGGACATGAGGAAGAACAGCGCGACACCGAAGTCGAAGCGGCCCCAGATGTGACCCCAGGCACCGGACACCGTGTTGGTCGTCGTGGCGATGTGGGTGACGACGACCATAAGTGCCGCGATCGCCCGGTAACCGTCCAACGCCGCGAAGTGGGTGCCCGCGGACACCTCACGGCGAGAGCTCTCGGGGCTGGAGACACCACCGTGCGCAGCCGCGCCAGTTCCAACCGTCGGCGTCGAGGGCCGTACGCTGGTCATGCCTGACCCTCCATCCGGTTCGGGAGCCGTGCCCACGGCGCCGACACGCAGGTTACGGGAATGCCGCATCGTGTTACTCGCGAGTCACTTATCCGCTACGGTTCCGCCGACACAGCACGACACGCGAGGAGGAACGGCATGCGCCGAGTCATCGGTCTCATTTTGATCGGCCTCGGAGCCGCGTTCCTGGTCCTGGCACCGATGGTCAAGTTCTACGCCGTCCCCAAGCTCTCGGTGGCGCCGCTGGATCTCGACCCGAACCAAACCACCGACAGCTCGGGAACGGTGACCACGGTGGTCGACCTCGCGACGGGGACCGAGAAGAGCAACGTCGACCTCAAGAGCACCCGGCGCACCAAGTCTGACGTCGCCGCGTCACAGCAGGCGGGCGGCAACACCGGCGTCTACGACTCGCTGAGCGTCATCAGCCTCGCGTCGGACAGTTCCGGCAAGCCCTATCTGCCGGCCAGCCCGGAGCGCTACTCGTTCGATCGCACCACGGACGTGATGTTCGCGAACTCGGGCGCCAACGTCGGCGGCACGCCCATCACCGACGCCATGATCGGCACGAACACGCTGATGCCGCTCAAGTTCCCGTTCAACGCGGAGAAGAAGACCTACAGCGTCTTCGACACCTCGATCATGAAGGGCGCACCGGCGGACTTCAAGAGCGAGGAGGCCGTCCAGGGCCTCAACACCTACAAGTACGAGCAGGTCATCCCGGCCACCCAGATCGGCACCCAGGGCACCGCCGCCGTCTGGTACCAAAACGACACGTTGTTCTGGGTCGAGCCGATGACCGGCCAGATCGTGAACGGCTCCAGCGTCGCCAAACAGTGGTTGAAGAACGCCGACGGCACCGACGGGCTGGTCCTCCTCGACGGGAAGATCGGCTTCACCGATCAGGAGGTGACCGACTCGGTCAACCAGGCGAAGACCAACTCCTCGAAGCTGAACGTCGTCTCGAACGTGCTCCCGGTGGCATCGCTCATCCTCGGGGTCCTCGCCCTCGTCGGCGGGATCCTGCTGCTACGCCGGCCCTCGGGCGACATCTGACCCTCGCTCGACACGCCCGCCCTGCGCCCCCGAGCGCGCGGCGGGCGTCGTCGTGTCCGCGGGGCTACGCCGCCTCGGTTACCCAGATGGCCGTGCCCGGGATGATCCGACCCCGGGTCGGCGACCACCCGCCCCACGTCTGATCGTTGCGGACGGGCCACTCCGGCTCGACGAGGTCCACCACCCGAAGGCCGCAGGCGAGGAGTGCCCGCACGGTGTCCCCGAGCGTCCTGTGGTGCTCGACGTACGTTGCGGTCCCCTCGTCGTCGCGCTCGACGTAGGGCGTCCGGTCGAAGTAGGACCGGTCGGCCACGAGACCGGCCCGACCCGGGGCATCCGGGAACGCCCAGCGCACCGGGTGCGTCACTGAGAAGACCCAGCGCCCGCCGGGACGCAGCACCCGCGCCACCTCCGCGAACACCGCCTCCACGTCCGCGACGAACGGGATCGCACCGTACGCCGAGCAGGCCAGGTCGAACGAGCGGGCCGCGAACGGCAGAGCCCCCGCGTCACCCTGCACGAGCGCGACGGCGGGGGAGCGGCCCTGGGACTGTCGCAGCATGGTGTGGCTGAGGTCGAGGGCCACGGGAACCGCGCCCTGGCCTGCCAGCCAGAGCGACCCCTGCGCACCGCCCGCACCGACCTCCAGCACCCGGCGTCCGGTGAGCGGACCGAGCAGCCCGAGCTCCGCCTCGGTCCAGCCCTCCGGCCCCCACACCAGCGCCCCGCCGGGCAGGTCGTCGCCCAGGAAGCGCCCGTGCTCGGCGGCGTAGGAGCCGGCCTCGGCGTCCCACCACAACCTGGAAGCCCGGACCGAGTCGTAAACGCCCAGGTCAGAGCGCATGGGGCGGTTTGACCCTGCTTCCGTCACGTCCGTATCCTTGCCTGTGCGTCGCGGGCCTGCGCGCACCTCAGACCGAGCAGGCACGCGCATGTCGTCCGTCGTGACCCACCGCCGTGAGCCCACCAGCCCGCTGCACGGAACGCGCCGCATGAACAGGGCCCGCCGTCGCATCCGTCACGACACCCATCCACCGGAGCTCTTTACTCCATGACTGCCACCATCGAGAACCCCGCGGCCTTCCAGATCGCGGTCAACGACATCGGCGATGCCGAGGCCTTCGCCGCCGCTGTCGACGAGACCATCAAGTACTTCAACGACGGCGACATCGTCGAGGGCACCATCGTCAAGGTCGACCGTGACGAGGTCCTGCTCGACATCGGCTACAAGACCGAGGGCGTCATCCCCTCCCGTGAGCTGTCGATCAAGCACGACGTCGACCCCAACGAGGTCGTCAAGCTCGGCGACGTCGTCGAGGCCCTGGTCCTCCAGAAGGAGGACAAGGAAGGCCGCCTGATCCTGTCCAAGAAGCGTGCGCAGTACGAGCGCGCCTGGGGCACCATCGAGAAGGTCAAGGAGGAGGACGGCGTCGTCACCGGCACCGTCATCGAGGTCGTCAAGGGCGGCCTCATCCTCGACATCGGCCTGCGCGGCTTCCTCCCCGCCTCCCTCGTCGAGATGCGTCGGGTCCGCGACCTGCAGCCCTACGTCGGCAAGGAGCTCGAGGCCAAGATCATCGAGCTGGACAAGAACCGCAACAACGTCGTGCTCTCCCGCCGTGCCTGGCTCGAGCAGACGCAGAGCGAGGTCCGCCAGAACTTCCTCACCCAGCTGCAGAAGGGCCAGATCCGCTCCGGCGTCGTCTCGTCCATCGTCAACTTCGGTGCGTTCGTGGACCTCGG
>Ga0075015_100000301_pt1 | contig 16453 bp, 18 predicted proteins | sample AleBraG_ABR_2013_FD_71476 | JGI IMG/M metagenome (GOLD analysis project Ga0075015, IMG submission 71476) | Freshwater sediment microbial communities in response to fracking from Pennsylvania, USA - Alex Branch Run_MetaG_ABR_2013 | ecosystem: Environmental > Aquatic > Freshwater > Creek >...
AGTCATGCCAGGAGTGCCACCGTCCCGGCACGCAGACTTCGGCGGGCGCCGGTTGCTTTGAATGCCACCAGTATCACGACTGGAAGCAGGAGAAGCACGTGGAAGGGAAATTCACGATTCACGATCTGCTGGGCAGGATCGTGAATAAGCCGGACCAGGCGAAATAGGGGCTGAGGCGACTGATGAGTCTGACCGAAGAAGACAAGAGCTGGATAACGGAACAGCTCCGAGGGGTCGAGACAACCCTGCTCACGGAGTTCCACAAGTGGGCATCTCCAGTAGAGGCCGTCAGCGAACCCATGCTGCCGCATTAAGAGCGGTCGATCTGGAGATGGAAGCGCTGTCGGACAGAGTTGCGAACTTGGAGAAGAAATAGACCGCATCTGGCGCCCGTTGCAGGGTTGTGGCCTCAGGCGCTCTGACGTGACGACCCCTTTGTGGTCCGTCACTGTATCACCGCTGGACTTGAAAGAGACTGCGGTAGCTTGAGTACATGCCACAGCGGAAGAGCCTGTTAATGGGCTTTCGCCTCGCCGAATGGGTGGTGAAGCCGGAAGACGGCTCTCTCGTCTCCCCTACGGCGACCAACCGTCTCGAACCCATGCTCATGCAGCTTTTGGTCTTCCTGTGTTCGCGCGCGGGCCAAGTCGTGACGAAACAGGAAGTGCTCGACGCCGTTTGGCAAGGCCGCTTCGTCAGCGACGAAACCGTGAAGAGCAGTTTCTACCAACTGCGGAAAGTTCTCGGCGATCACCCGCGGGAACCGCGTTTCATCGAAACTCTACCCAAGCGCGGCTATCGGATTCTGGTTCAGCCGATCCCGCTTGAGCCGGGCCCCGATTCCGGATCTCTCTATCGCAAAGGCCGGGAGGCGCTCACCGGGCTGCCAAGCGCAAACTCCATCAACCAGGCAAAGCTCTACCTCGAGCGGGCCACGCAAGCCGATCCCGCACACGCGGAAGCTCTCTCGGGTTTGGCGCACACCTACATCCTGATCGCTACTTACGGCGTGGGACGCGGGAGCGAGTTCTTTCCCCGGGCGAAAACGGCCGCTCTGCGGGCAGCGGAGCTCGATCCGAAGCTGACCGAAGCCCACGCCGCACTGGGAATCGTTCGCTTCATCCTGGAGCACAACTTCGCATCGGCGGAGCAAGAGTTCCGGCTCGCTATCCAACTTGCCCCAAACGAGCCGCTGGCGCACGGGTGGTTCGCCCAATTCCTCGCCTCTCAGAATCGATTGGAGGAGGCCGTTGCCGAAGCCCGCCGAGCCTTGGAAGCCGACCGTTTTTCGCTCCCTGCGCGCCGCGATCTGCTCGAGGTCCTGGCGATGGCGAGGCGGTTCGACGAAGCGCTCGCCGAAGCTCACGAGTTGTTCGACATCGCTCCCAACTCACCCGAGGTGCATCTGGGGATGGTCTGGTTTTACTACCTGCAGCAGCGCTATGAAGAGGCCTTTGAAGCCTTCGCCACCGGCGTCAAACTGCTGGGCGTTTCGCCCCAGATGCTCGAGCAGGCGCGTGCAGCCTTCGAAGCCCATGGAATGACGGCGGTCTTGCGGCTCTGGCTCCAGATACACGAACACGAAGCCACGCTCGGGCAAAAGAACCAGAACGACCGGCTTGTCCTCTACGCTCTGCTCGGAGAGCGTGACCGCTGTTTTGACCTTCTGGAACAGGCTCTCCGGGATGTGAATCCCTTCGTGTTTCGGCTTCCGGTCTCGCCCCTCTTCGACAGTCTGCGGTCCGACCCCCGTTATGCGCCGTTCCTCGCCCGCCTTGGGTTTTCCCAACCTTTTCCCAACCCATAACTCACCTCCCGGCTGACCTGATTTTCCCGCCTTCCTCCGTATACTCATCCCATGCGAATCTTCAAAGTTCTCGGGGCCGGAACGCTCGCCCTGCTCATCACGATGATGGCCGGAGGCGTCTGGATGGCCATTATGACTATCAATCTGGCAACCAGCCCGGCCATTCCCTGGGGCGTCCCGTTGATGGCGCTGGCTCTTTGGGCAATGTGGCAATACCTGAAGGGCAAGGGATGGCCCCGCAGCACCTCCGAAGCGCGCCGACAGTACCTGCGCGCCAATCCGGTATCCCGTCCGACGTACATCTGGTCGTTCATCGCCGGCGCCCTTGGGGTCGTTGCCCTGGCGGGTTACTGGATCGTCATGACGCAACTGGTGAAGATGCCCGGCAACGTGCTGCCGGACGCTTCCGAGTATCCAATGTTCACGATGGCGCTTTTCATGGTGATGGGATCACTGGTTTCCCCGTTTGCCGAGGAAGCCTCCTTTCGCGGCTATTGCCAATCCATGCTTGAAAAGCAGTTCCGCAGTCCGGTGGCGGTGGTGATTTCGTCCATCTTCTTCGCTCTCGCCCATCTGAATCAAGGCTTCCTCTGGCCCAAGCAGTTGGTCTATTTCCTGGCGGGAGTGGCGTTTGGGACTATTGCATATTTGACCAGATCCATCTTGCCGGGCATTCCCGTTCACATGCTGGGCGACATCACGTTCTTCACTCTGGTATGGCGCTTCGACCCAACCCGGCGAGTGGTTTGGGAAGGCGGCGCTGATACTTGGTTCTGGCTCCATGCCGCCCAGGCCGCGGTGTTCACTGTCCTGGCGGTGCTGGCGTACTGCCGCTTGGCGGAGGTCGCACGGTTAAGCTTTAGCCAAGGCGCCGCCTACGCCACCGGGGGGACCGCCGCCGCTAAAGTCCAGCTCAGCCAAACAACTTTCCTACGATCCTAATTGGCGAGCGGATCCCAGACGCGAGTCAGATCAAGCACAAAACCGGCCACTGGTCCTTCGCCGGAGACGGAGTCGATACCCGTGAACAATTCGGGATCGCGGCCAGGCCGGTACACTTCCACGGTGCGGGTTTCCGGATCGATCATCCATTCGAGCTGAGCGCCGTTGGCTGTGTATTCCCGCATCTTGGCACGCAGAGCCGGGAGCCGGTCAAAGTGGGAGCGAAGTTCGATCACGAACGCGGGGCACAGATGCCAGTAACCCAACAGGCTTTCTCCTGGCAGTTTGTTGATTTCCTCCCGGGCGGTCCACGAGGCATCCGGCGAACGCCTAGCGCCGTTAGGAAGCACGAAGCCGGTGGAAGGTTCGCCGACGGTTCCCCGTCGTTGCTCTGCAGCCCAGCGGTCGAGTTGGCTGGTAATCTCTCGATTCCGGATACCAGTCAGAGAAAAGTTGGGTGGCATGACGATGATTTCGCCCTCGGCTGTCATCTCGAAAAACAAATCGGGATGTTCGGCGCAGAAATCGGCGAACTGCTGGTCGTTCATGGGAGGCGCGGTCAGGATCGCGGGCAGAAAGGCTTCGTCGATCGTGAACGGCATGCTCATAGTGACGGAAACAGCGTCCACACGCGCAATTGGATACAATCCGCACGCCCACGCGCAAATATAATTCACCAATGAGACGACGCGATCTGTTGGGTCTGATGGCCGTTTCGGCGGTGACCGGCTATGCGAAGTCGGACCGCTTGAGCTGAACCGGGACAACTTGAGGCCTCCGTTCCACAATCTAGCCCGTCTCTCCAAGCCGCTGTTTCAGCGTGATACTCGGGGCTGCCGTAGCAGACAAGAGCTTGGGGCGCATTCCAGTATTGCGGCAGCGGTCGGAATACCGTCAGGGAAAGTTTTTTGAAGGCGCCGATTTCGTCCGGGAAGGAATTTATCGTGAAACGTTGAACGTGTGATTCATGCTTAGGCTCTGGCTCCTCGAACGGGACCATGACTAGGTAAAGGTAGCGCGAGTGCTCGACATGACGAGCGGCAAGCTCAAATGGTTGAGGATAGTGTTCGAGACAGTTGGAGGTGACGATCACATCATAGTTCGACGGAATCACACCGTCGTCAGTCAAAAGAAACTGATATTGCGGGTAGGCTGCTCTCGCCTTCTCAACCGCAACTTGCGAGAAGTCTAGACCGGAAATCTCGCAGCAAGGGAAAGCCGATCGCAGAACGTCGACCCCATCGCCTAATGCGCAACCCCAGTCAAGAACCGACCGCCTCTCGCGCGAAATCCATTGATGTTCCTTGGATGGCAGGTAATTGACTAGTAGCGAAATGAAATGTCGAGTTTGTTCCCGGCCGTGGTTGTCCTCCCACTGGCTCTCGAAATAACAGTTCCACCAACCGCGGGAGTTTATCGGAGCGGCCATATGACGATGTTACACCACATACCGGCTGAAAGCCCTCACGCTAACACTCTTACCGCATGGCGACCTTTGATTTGACTCGGCATTCCATCCTGACTGCGACTTGGACATTTGAAATTTGACCGGTCAACCGGACTTCACCAGCGGGGCCTCCGAACTGCTGGCACACTCGCAACCGGATACAATCCGCACGCCCGCGCGCAAGTATAATTCACCAATGAGACGACGCGATCTGTTGGGTCTGATGGCCGTTTCGGCGGTGAACGGCTATGCGAAGTCGGATCGGGTGGTAATTGCGGGTGCGGGCATCATCGGCGCTTCCATCGCCTATCATCTGGCGAAGCGCGGCGCGCAAGTCACGGTTCTCGAGAAGTCGCGGCCGGGCGCGGGCGCCACCGGAAAATCCTTCGCCTGGATCAACGCTTTCGCTAAAGAACCGCGGTCTTATTTCGATCTGAACCTGCTGGGTATCGCCGGTTGGCGCCGGCTGGCGATCGAGTTCGCCGGCGGCCTCCATATCCAGTGGGGCGGCAGCGTGCAATGGCATACCACCGGCGCTGAGGCCGAGCGGTTGCGGCGGGACGTCCGCAATATGGAGCAGTGGGGCTATTCTTCCCGGCTCATTGAGCCGTCGCAGCTCTCCCTGTTGCTGCCTTCGATCGTTTCCGGTCCCGCCGCGGTAGCCTGTTTCAACGATCAGGAGGGCTCCGTCGACCCGATGCACGCGCTCGATGTCGTCCTCAAGCGCGCGCAGCAGGCCGGCGCAAAAGTCGAACACCCCTGCGAAGTGACCGGCATCGACTGGAGCAACGGCCGTGTTCGCGGCGTCCAAACAACGCGCGGGCCGGTGGAAACGGATTTCCTGGTCCTCGCCGCCGGCGTCGACACCACCCGCCTGGCGCGCATGGCCCAAGTCAACGTTCCGATGAAAGAGTCGCCCGGCCTGCTCGCGCACACCAAACCGCTGCCGATGATGCTGGAGCGTCTCGCCATGGCCCCCGGCGCCAACATGAAGCAGAACCTCGATGGCCGGATCGTTACCGGCGCCGACTTCGGCGGCTCGTCCACCACCGACGCCAGTAGGGAAATGGGTGAAAAGCTGCTGCGCAACGCCCAGAATTTTCTCCCACGGTTGAAGGACGCCGAACTGGAAAAAGTTACGCTCGGTTTCCGCGTTCTTCCGGCTGATGACCACCCCATCATTGGTTTTCCGCCGCGCTGCCCCAATCTTTACGCGGCGGCAATGCACAGCGGCATCACGCTCGCGCCCTTCATCGGACAACTGGCGGCAACGGAAATTCTCGATGGCGTCGCCACCGATGCCCTCGCGCCCTATCGCCCTTCGCGTTTTGCTTGAGAGCGAAAAGCAGCGGGCGGCTCGTCGTCCTGGACGTCCGACCCGTCGGCTCGGCTTCGTTGTTGAACCAAAATCGACACACGGGTAGGTCGACACCAAAGAATGCGGCTGGATTCCCCGGATGGCCTCTTTGTGTGTACACGTTACTTGTACACGTTGAGGTAATGTCCACCACGGAATCGAAGTCGAAGGAGGCGCTTCGACAAATCCAGTTTGTGATGAGCAAATTGGATCTGGTGCTGCATCCGGAGTACATTGACCGGGCATTCGAGCCCTACCACGACGCGTGTATTACCGAGAACCCGTGCTTAACCACCCCTTCCTCAGCTCCGCCACCAAGCGCAATCGCCTGCTCCATATAATTCATTTGTTGCATTTATTTCAGATACAGGTTAGGCTGGACTCAGGAGCTAAACTATGGCCACACTTGCGCACCCGCATCGTCAATCCGCCCCTAGCACGCAAGACGCTACATTAGCCCGGATTTCAGGGCAGCGGCTATCGCTTTATGCGAAGCGGAAGAAGCCCTTGTCATTGATGGTAATGGAAGCCGGGCGGGAACTGCGTCTCGAACTGCCCGCCGGCGCCGTTACGCTGCTGATGGATGTGTTGGAAACTATGGCAGCCGGGCGCGGCGTTACTATCATTCCCGAGAATGCCGAGCTGAGCACGGTGGAAGCCGCTAACATTTTGAATGTGTCCCGGCCATTTTTCATCAAGCTGCTGAATGACAAAGCGATCCCGCATCGCCTGGTCGGGAAGCATCGCCGGGTGCTGATTGATGACGTGATGGCCTACAAGGAGCGGATCGACCGCGAGCGCGAGGCAGTGTTGGATCAATTGACCGCCGAGGCCCAAGAGAGCGACATGGGCTATGACCGTTCGTGAGCAACTACACGGCGTTGCTTGACGCCAATGTGCTGTACCCGGCACCAGTGCGCGACTTGCTTTTGCAGCTTGCCGTGTCGGATATATTTAAGGCGAGATGGACGTCTGACATCCACCGTGAATGGATTGAAAACTTGCTCCAGAATGAGCCACATCGAGACCGCACGGCCTTGGAACGGACTCGCGACCTGATGGATAAGGCGACGCGCGACTGCTTGATTACCGGCTATCAAGACATCATCCCTTCCTTACACCTACCCGATCCGAATGACAGGCATATTCTGGCTGCTGCCATCGTCGGACGGTGTGATGTCATCGTAACGGCCAACCTCAAAGATTTCCCGGATACGGCACTACAGCCGTTTGGGATCGATGCTCAGCATCCCGACGAGTTTTTCTGCAAGCACCTGAACCTGGCGCCGGGCCTCTTCTGCAGCTGCGTTCAGAAGGTTCGCCGCCGCTTGAAAAATCCACCCTACTCGATCGCAGAGTATCTCGGCACTCTTACCCGCAACGGCCTGGTCGCCACAGCAGCTGAGCTGCGCGTATTTGAAGAGCTGCTGTGAAAGTCCTTAATCCACTTGAAGCGGCCCGCTCCAGGGCTTCGACCGCGTTCTCCCGAAGTTGGACAGCTTCGTCTACGAGCGGCTGGTCCGCTGGCTATACCGGCGGGGAGGGCAGCGAGTGACGCGGCGGATTCTCTGGACCTCCGAACAGTCTCGCGGAATGAGTTTGTATCGATTGCGCAGCACCGTGCGTTGCCCGGCGCAAGAAGCCGAATCAGTAAGATCATTTTTAGGCCGTGTGGGGGGCCGCACGCACGCTTGAAAGGGGTTTGTTGAAAGCGGGCTGGCTATTTAGTCGGTATCACGTCAAAATCTACCTATGTACCGCCTAGCTGCCTTCTGCCTCGTCGCCTCGCTCGCTGCCGCCCGCGAACAAACCGCTCTGGACCGTTATGTCGCCGCGCCCGATCCCAATTTCAAATACGAACTTGTCTCCACCGTTCCCGGCGACGGCTACACAGCCTACGTCCTCGAGATGACCTCCCAGCAATGGAAAACGTCCGCCGAGGTCAACCGCCCGCTTTGGAAGCATTGGATGACCATCGTCAAGCCAGCGAAGATCGCCAGCACCACCGGCTTCCTCTACATCACCGGCGGCAGTAACGGCGATAAGCCTCCTTCCAAGCCCGACTCCATGCTCACATCGCTGGCGCTTGCCACCAACACTCTCACCAGTGAAATCCGCATGGTACCCAACCAGCCCCTGGCCTTCACCGACGACCAGAAGGACCGTGTCGAAGACGCGATCATCGCCTACACCTGGGACAAGTACATGAGTAACGGCGACGCGAGTTGGCCGCTACGCCTCCCTATGACCAAGGCTGCCGTGCGCGCCCTCGATACGGACACCGCCTTTTGCAAATCCCTCGGCGCGGGGATCTGCCCGGAGAAGTTCGTCGTCTCCGGCGGCTCTAAGCGAGGATGGACAACATGGACCACGGCCGCCGTCGATTCCCGCGTGGTCGCCATCGTGCCCTTCGTCATCGACCTGTTGAACATCGTGCCGTCCTTCGAGCACCACTACCGCGCCTATGGCTTCTGGGCGCCCGCTGTCAAGGATTACGAAGACATGCACATCATGGAGCGAACCTATACGCCGCAATACAAAGCTCTGATGAAGATTGTCGAGCCTTTCAACTATCGCGACCGTCTCACCCTTCCCAAGCTCATGATCAACGCCACCGGCGACGAATTCTTCCTGCCCGACTCTTCCCAGTTCTATTTCAAGGACCTCAAAGGCGAGAAGCACCTGCGCTATGTTCCCAACGCCCGCCACTCGCTACGCGACACCGACGCCCGCGAAAGTCTGCAAGCTTTCTACGAAATGATTGTTGCCGGCGCCAAACGCCCGGAGTTCGCCTGGGCTTACGAGAACGACGGAGCGATTCGAGTCAAAACCAACGGCGTAAGGCCCTCCACTGTCAAGCTTTGGCAGGCCACCAACCCCAAAGCCCGCGATTTCCGCATGGATACCATCGGCGCTGCCTATCACGAAACGGATGTCCCCGAAGCAGGCAAGGGAGTGTACCTCGCCAAAGCCGCCAAACCGGCCGAAGGCTTTACGGCCTACTTTGTGGAACTCACCTTCCCTACGACTGGCACGTTCCCGCTGAAATACACCACCAGCGTCTATGTGACTCCGGACGTGCTGCCTTACCCGCCACCGAAACATTGATCAACACGTTTCTTCATTCTGGTATGGCGCTTCGTCACAACCCGCCGCGCGGTTTGGGAAGGCGGCGCAAACACGCCCCCAGTTCTGGACCCATGCTTCCCAAGCCGTCTTGCGTTCATCGCAGGTCGCCTGCACTAGTCGAGAAGAGGAACCGGTGGTCAGTAGCTACTGGCTAACCTCAATTGTGCGGCCATTCAACGGCTGCACGGGACGGGAGTTGTTCTTGTACACCGCGGTGAACTCGTTGTACTGCTCGCCGGTAATTCCGGAAAGGTTTTTCATCACGAACCAAGTCACTTGCTCACTACAAGGCGGAGTTGTGAGCGACCCCTGATACGTGTAATAGCCTCGGTTGACGGGTAGCAAATCCGCCGGGTTAATCGTTAAGTTGGTCACGACCACATGCTCCGTTTCGTGGGGGATATTGGAAAACACCGGCTCGAGCAATCTGGGCGCTCCCCTCAACTGTTCTGGGGGTTTGGTGGCATCCTTAATCGCTGGAACCGTGCTGATCCTCCGGAGCAGCACCGCCACAACGGCGTACTTTCCCGCGGCATTCGTATGCACCAGGTGGACCACCATGTCGGCGCCCTTTCCGTTGATCTTTTCCTCGCTAGGTTGGTGGAAGTGGAATTGCTTCAGTTCATAGGTCTCGCCCGCCACGGCAATCGTGTTTCCCGGATCGAAGTTCACTTGAATGGTGTGGCCAGTATCGACGATTCTTAGCGTGGAGGCCTTGTAGTTGAACTGGATCGGGGGTAGGTTGGCAGGCGTCGCGCCCTTAATGTCAATGGGTGACTGAATCGTGCCGAGCTTGCATGTCCCCCCACTTATCGGGTTCGTCATAGTTCCAGTGTGTAGCAGCGGGTTGCGCCAAGGCGGCAACTGAAAACATTGCGAGGAGAAGGGATTGTCTCATAAGATATAGGTATCATACATTCCAGCGGAATGCAGGCCTTTATCAGTATGATTGCCACGCGAATTTCCGAAATACGCCATCGTATCTTAGACCGCTCCGGTGCCCTCCATCGCTAAGCCAGCGCCAGATTTAAATTCTCAATCGCTTCGTCGATCTCCGCCGTATTCTTGTAGCCAACCGTCACGCAATCGACGCCCGCATTGTTGAACGCGAATCTCATCGCCGCTTGGCGGTCCTCACGGGTCGTGAACGCACCTTCTCCCACCAGCTTCATGCTGATCACGCCCATGCCTTCCGTGCGGACCTGCTTCACATGCGTGACAACCTCGCTCACGTTCCCCGGCCCGTTCGTGTTGTAATCCTCGGCGTCCATCCTAGCGCCTCTGTGGTTCATCCGGATCATGGCGATCTCGAGCCATTGGTTACCCGGGAACCTGCGCAATGCCGGTAGCCCATGCACCGACGCGCCGTACCCCAGCACAGCCGCCTTCGACTTCGCTTCCTGTATCCCGTCCTGCCATCGCACGGTGTCTGCCGGCCAGGTAGCCGTGTGCTGGTAGTGCATCAGCATTATGTCGAAGTAATCGGTATTCGCCAGCTTGCGCAGCTCATCGATCTTCTCCTGCGGATTCATTCCTTGGCGCGTCGTCACCTTGGACATCAGCCGGTAGGTATCGCGAGGAATGCCCTTCAGCGCCACGCCCAGCATCTTGTGCATCTCGCCGTAAGTTTCCGCTGTCTCGAAGAAGCGAACGCCCCGGTCGTAAGCGTGCCGCACCAGCCTGGTGAACTGGTCCTGCCCCAGTTCGCGCTGCGTTTGCCCGCTAAACGTCCCGGTGCCGAACGCGAGCCGGGTCACCTTGACGCCGGACTTTCCCAGCGTTACCCAATCCGTGGCTGTCCCGCGCGCCGCCCGCAAGGGCAAGCTTCCGGTGCCCGCGAGCACGCCCGCGGCGAGTCCGGTCTTCAAGAAATTGCGTCGGGAGCAGTGGGCCATCTTGCAGTCCTCCAATTGGCCACATCCTATCACGCGGATGAAACTGACGCACGCGGAACACGTCTCGCACATCCACGCACCGCCGGATTCAGGGCGAGTCAACGAACTTGCGCCGAAGCAACTCAGGCTTCGTGACCACAGCACTCACTCATCTGGACTTGCTAACTGAGCTTCGGGTGCGGTAAGAGGAGAGAGCATGACTTCACTCAGATTGGTGGTGGGAGGTCTCGTATGCGTGGCTGCGGCGGCAGCGCAGACTCCCGAAAATCTCCAGGCACGCCGGGAATTTCAGGATGCCAAGTTCGGAATGTTCATCCACTGGGGCGTGTACAGCGTTCTCGGTAGTGGCGAATGGGTTTTTCACAACCGGAAGCTGACGCTGCAAGAGTATGAGCGGCTGCCTGGGTTCTTCGATCCGGAGAAATTCGACGCCAAGGCGTGGGTCGGGCTGGCGAAAGCGGCCGGCATGAAATACATCACCATCACCGCGCGCCACCACGATGGTTTTGCGATGTTCGATTCCAAGATCTCGGATTGGAACATCGTGCAGCGAACGCCGTACAAACAAGATTCGCTGAAAATGCTTGCCAGGGAGGCGCAACGGCAAGGCATCAAGCTGTTCTTTTATTATTCGCAGTTGGATTGGCATCATCCGGACTACTATCCGCGCGGCGTGACGGCGACCGATAACGGGCGCTGGGATGCGGGCCGGCCCGATCACGGCAACTGGGACTCCTATCTGGACGACTATATGAACGGCCAGTTGCGGGAATTGCTGACCAACTACGGGCCGGTCGGCGGTATCTGGTTCGATGGGATGTGGGACAAGCCGGATGCGGACTGGCATCTGGAAAAGACGTACGCGTTGATCCATCGGCTCCAGCCGGCGGCGCTCATCATCCCCAACCATCACCAGAAGCCCCGGCCCGGGGAGGATGTACAGACCTTCGAACGGGATCTGCCGGGAAAAAACCGTGCAGGCTTTAACACCAGCTATGTCAGCGACCAGTTGCCGCTGGAAAGCAGCGATACGCTAAACAAATCCTGGGGCTTCAATATAGGCGACAGCAAATATAAAAGCGCGGCGGAGGTGGAAGAGATGCTGGTGCGGGCCGCTGGCAACAATGCCAATCTGCTGCTGAACGTCGGGCCGATGCCGAACGGGGAGATACAGGAAGAATTCGTGGTACGGCTACGGGCGGTGGGCGAATGGCTGTCGCGCTTTGGCGGGGCCATCTACGGGACTCGCGGAGGACCGCTGGCGCCGGCGGATTGGGGCGTAACCACGCAAAAAGACGATCATGTTTTCGTGCATATTCTGCACTGGAACGCTCCCTTGCTGGCGCTGCCCCCGCTGCCGGGAAAGATTCGATCCGCTCAAGCGATGGGCGGGGCGGCGGTGGAGTTTACCGAGAGCGCCGAAGGCGTTGTTCTGAAGGTTCCGCAAGCAAAGGAGGGTGAAGTGGATCGAGTGGTGGTGCTAACGCTGGCGAGGAATCCTTGATGCGGCTTCCGAACTGGTACAACCTACTCAGGATGTCATGAACTGGCGTTCAGATGGGTTCTCGGGGCTGCGTATGATTTCCAGGACATTGATCGGCGCGCTCTGCGCGACGTTGTGCAACCTGCCGGCCGTTGCCGCGCCGCCCCTTGCCACCCTAAACGCCTTTGATCGGTACACGGCTGTGGTGGAGGATCGAATCCGATCGGACTCCTCCACGGCGAACTTTCTCCGAGTTTTGCCGGATGAATCCAAGCGCGCACGAGCGCGCAGAGGCGAGGTCCTGGTGGAGAGCGCGCAGGTTTTGGGGGTGAGGCCAGACACTGCCATCCCCAAGGGTCAAGTGCAGCACTGGGTGGCGGCGGCCTTTCTGCCAGATGCAACAATCGCCGGCGTCCTGCCGCGACTGCAGAACTACAACAACCGCAGCCGGTACATGAATCCGGAGATTATCCAGTCCCGGCTGAAGAGCCGCCGCGGAGACGTCTTTCAGGTATACCTGCGGCTGGTCGAGAAGGCGATCCTGTCCGGCGTTTTCGACTTGGACCTGCGGGTGGTCTACCGAACCGAGGGGCTTGACCGGCTCTCGATCGAATCCAGAAGCATGAGCGTGGTCGCAGTATCGGACGCCTCCGCTCCCGTAGGCTCGGCGGCCAAGGACCCGGGGTTGTTATGGGCGCTGAATCATTACTGGCGCATCCTTCAATCGGACGGGGGCGTATACGTCGAGTGTGAAGCTCTGGTTTTATCGCGTACAACGCCGCTTGTGCTGGGCTGGATTGCTCGTCCTGTCATTGCCGGAGCAGCGCGCGAGAGCCTGATCAAGACGGTCCGTGCCACCATTCGCATCATGAACTCCCCCGAAGCTGTGGATTGAGTTCTGGCAGATCGGTCCGCTCATTTGCCGGCAGGCAGGATGCGTCCGGACGTCTGTTCGCATCGGAACCATGAAGGGACCTCTCCGGATACGCCTGGCGACGCTCACGCCGCGTCGTCGATTACGATGTGCATCCGCTTGCGGAGCGCGCGAAACGCCGCTTCCAACTGATCCAGCCTGGAAGCGTGGTTCAGATCCAGTAGACGGTCCACTTGCGACTTTCCGCGACTCAACCGGCGCGCCAGTTCGGCCTTGTGAACACCACTAGAGCGCATCAGCTCGTACAGAGCCAGCTTGGCTTCCGTCAGTGCCGGCAAGGCCACGACAAGGGTCTTTCGCGAAGAAACCCGCTTGGGCCGAGGGATCTCTCTCCGGGCGTCCATGTAAAAAGAGAGCGCTGCTTCCAAGGCTTCCGCCGCCCGAATCATGGCGTCGGCTTGGTCTTTTCCAAATGTGATCGCCTCAGGCACGTCGCGAAACGTCACTAGCAGCGTGCCATTGGTGTCGGCCTTTAAACGGACTGGATATCGATACATTCCGCCACCTTTTACTTCAAACCGAGTTGCTTCTTGATCGCGTTCACCAGGCCGGTTCCAAGTTCCTGGCTCTTCCCGTGCATAGGGAGCACCGAACTCAACCGCCCGCGCCGGACCTTCAAGTGGCCGGAACCCATTTCTCGGCGCTGGTCATACTCGACGATACACAGAACTGCGTCCATTTTCACGCTACCCGGGCCTCTGGCTGCCTCTAGCCTCCGCGTGACGGCCTCGAATCTCTAGAAGAGAAGCGAGAGACCCTCCCAGAATTCGATACCATCAATCCATCGTCGCCTGCTGCTGTTTATTATGACGAATCCAATACCGCTCACAATCCGTAACTAGAAAATGTGGAGTTCTGCATGAAACGATTACCGCTTGCTTCTGTTCTTCTGGCTGCTTCCTTCGGCGGCGCGACCGAAACATCACCCATCGTCTGGCAAGGTTGGTCCGACAACATCTTCGATCAGGCTAAGCGTGAGCACAAGTTCGTGCTGCTAGACCTCGAAGCCGTGTGGTGCCACTGGTGCCATGTCATGGCCGAAACCACGTATCGCGATCCGCAAGTGATCGCGCTCATGCAGTCCAAATACATCGCCGTGCGCGTAGATCAGGATTCCCGCCCCGACCTCTCCAATCGCTATGAAGAATACGGTTGGCCGGCCACTGTGGTTTTCGCCGCCGATGGCAGCGAGATCGTCAAGCGCCAGGGCTACATCGAGCCCAAGAACATGGCCAACCTGCTGCGCGCCATCATCAAGGATCCGTCGCCCGGGCCTTCTGTAAAAGCCGAACCGACGCTCCGTTTCGGAGCCGATTCTCAACTGTCCGCCGAACTGCGCAAGGATCTCACCGGCCGCTTCCATGTCCAATATGATGAGAAGCACGGTAGCTGGGGCTTCGAACAAAAGTACCTCGATTGGAACAGCGTCGAGTATGCCATGATGCTCGCTCGCCAGGGCGACCCGCAAGGCGAGCACATGGCCAAGCAGACCCTGGACCAGCAGCAGAAACTCATCGATCCCACCTGGGGCGGCGTCTACCAATACTCGGTGGGTGGCGATTGGAATGAGCCCCACTTTGAGAAAATCATGGCGTTCCAGGCCGAAAACCTGCGCATCTATTCGCTGGCCTATGAACAGTGGCAAGATCCCGCTTATTTAGCCGCCGCTAAAAACGTCCATCGATTTCTAAAGACCTTCCTCCTGAGTCCGGAAGGCGCGTTCTACACCAGCCAGGACGCCGACTTGGTGGAGGGCAAGCATAGTGCCGAGTATTTCAAGCTCGACGACGCCGGCCGCCGCAAGCTGGGCATTCCGCGCATCGACAAACACAGCTACGCGCGGGAGAATGGCTGGGCCATCAATGCCGTCGCCACCCTGTATGCCGCCACTGGCGAACGTGAGTATCTGGACGAAGCCCTGCGCGCCACCGAGTGGGTGATCAAGAATCGGCCACTGGGCGAGGGCGGATTCCGCCACGACGAGAAGGACGCCGCCGGCCCGTACCTCGGAGACACGCTATCCATGGGCCGCGCATTCCTCACTCTGTATGGGGTCACCGGCGATCGTCAATGGCTCGCCCGCGCCGAAGCCGCCGCGAATTTCATCGAGTCAAACTATAAGCACGCGCAGGCCGGCTACCTCACTTCCAAGGTCCCGACGGACCGCTCCTATACGCCGAAACAGCAGCGGGACGAAAACATTTCCGTAGTGCGCTTGTGCAATCTGCTGTCCAAGTTCACCGCCAATTCCAAATACCGGCAGATGGCCGAATACTCCATGCGCTACCTGGTCGAGCCGACCATCGCCCGCTACTTCCCTACCGCCGGCGTTCTCATCGCCGATAGCGAACTCTCGAGCGACCCGATCCACATCACCGTCGTCGGCCACAAGGACGATGGCACCGCCCAGGCCCTCTTCCAGACCGGCGCCAGCTACCCCGCCGCTTACAAGCGAGTGGAATGGTGGGACACGCGCGAAGGCCGCCTCCCCAATCCCGACGTCCAATATCCCGAGCTGAAAAATCCGGCCTTGTTCATCTGCACCAACAACACCTGTTCGGCTCCCATCTACAAACCGGACGCCGTCCGCGCCAAGGTGGATAAACTCACGGCCAGCGCCGCTGAGCGCCGGTGAGCCCTGTTCACAAGCGGCGGGCAAGGATCGGTGATCTTCCCCTGTTGACAGTGACTGACCAATAGGTCAGCCACGCTTGACACATCTACGGGCAGGCCGTATACAATGAATGAAGAGTGGTTCGAGTGGGATGATGCCAAAGCGCGGCGCAACTTGTCGAAGCACGGTGTCAGCTTTGAGGCGGCGTGTCGCGCATTCGAGGATGCTTTTGGCCTTGACCGTTTTGATAGTGGACCCGGCGAGAACAGGTACCTGATCACCGGAATATTAATGGCGTTTTGTTGACTGTGGTTTACACCGAGCGCGGCGACCGCATCCGGATCATCTCAGCACGAAAGGCAACGACGCATGAAGAAAGAGAATACTATCGTAGCCAAACGGTCGAGTGACGGAACCATGGTTCAGAAATTGCGGGATGGAGCCACAAAGCCGCTTGGAGACACGACAAACTGGGACCGGCTTCGGGCGATGACCGACGAAGAGGTTACCACCGCCGCGCTTGGGGATCCGGACGCGCAGCCCATGACACCTGAACAACTCCGAATCGCCCGTCGAGTGCCGCGGGCCAAGACTCTGCGCAGAGCGCTTGCCTTGACCCAAGAAGAATTCTCGGCTCGATATCACATCCCGATCGGCACGCTGCGAGATTGGGAACAGGGCCGTTGCGAGCCAGACCAACCATCTCGTGCGTATCTAATTGTCATCGCCCACGATCCCGAAGGCGTGAAACGCACCTTGGCGGATCACGCACCCGTTTAAGCCAGCTTCAGGCAACTCCCTGCTTCCCAACCCCGACGTCCAGTACCGGAGTTGAAAAACCCGCC
>Ga0075015_100000303_pt1 | contig 16428 bp, 9 predicted proteins | sample AleBraG_ABR_2013_FD_71476 | JGI IMG/M metagenome (GOLD analysis project Ga0075015, IMG submission 71476) | Freshwater sediment microbial communities in response to fracking from Pennsylvania, USA - Alex Branch Run_MetaG_ABR_2013 | ecosystem: Environmental > Aquatic > Freshwater > Creek >...
GGCAGTGCGGTGCTTAGCAGCACGGCGACGCCCGTGCCGGTGGCGACTGGACCTGCGCATCAGCTGCTCATCGCCAACCTGGTGGCGGGTGGCAGCGGGCCGGGGTGCGATCGCATCGATATTCTCAAATGGGAGCACGACCTGGATCCGAGCACCGGCGCCTTGGTGCGGAGCTTGAGCACGTTGTGGAGTTTCTCGGCCCAACAGGTGGGGAGCGCGGCGGCTTACTGCGGCGGGTGAGTCGGGCGGAGTGAGGCCAGTGACAGGTCCTTGAAGGTATCCTGATCGGCCTTGATGCGGAAATTCAAATAAAACCCTGCGGCTGTATAGCGATTGTCGGCGAAGTCACGATCCGCGTAACCGTGGAAGTTGTACCCCAGCGATACCCACATATTGCGCACGGGCGTGACGCCGACATCGAAGCCCACCGCGGAGTCGCCTACGTGGGCGTTCCAGGACTGCAAGGTGGTGCCGTGCACGCCCACATCAAATAGTGCGGTCACATCGTGGCGGAAATCGAAGCCGGTGAGGCTGGCGAAGCCAGTGTAGTGGTCGGTTGAGAATCTCGCGCCCGAGTAGCGCAGCGCAATCTGGAGCCCGAGCTGAGTGTGTGGATTGAGCTGCCAATTGCTGTTGAAGTTATCGACCACGCGGTCAGTCTGGGTAGCGGTGGTGCTGGCGCCGAGGGTGCCTGAGTGGTCCAGCTTCAGATCTAGGCGATCCAACACGATCCAGCGACTGCTAATGGGCCGAAACGCCCACGACATGATCGCGGTGGCGGTGCGGGTGTCGGTGCCGGTGGGGGTTTTGGCCGTGCTGTCGAGCAAATTGAGCGCCAATGAAAAGGCATGGCCCAAAATGGGTTCGCGATAGAACCCCGTGGTGCCCAGCCAGCGATCCTCGCTGTCGGCATTGCGATGTTCCAGCCGCGAACTGACGGCCCACGTGGGCGTGCGATACAGGGCGCCGATGAAGGTCGCAAAGAAATCATCGCCCAAGGTGCCCGAGGCGGGCGGCACAGCGGCATTGACCGGCAGTACGCCCAGACCGCGCAGCGTGCTGGTCTGATCCGCGCCAAAGTCGAAGGTCCAGCGTGCGTTGGGTTGCCAGCCCTGAGTCAGACCCAGGGTGCTGAAAAGCCGCGGGCCGTATTCGGTGAACTGCTGGCCGAGACTGGATTCCACCTGCGCATGCGCCCAAGGCGAGGAGCGCACGCCGATGCGCGTGGTATCGGTGCGGAGTTGAGCGCCGTGCGCGTGCTCGTAGTCGGTGAAGAACGAGGTGGCGCGGCTGTAGCGATAATCGAGGCCCAGAATACTGCGGGTGGGATAGTCCACGCTGGCATTGTGGCCGTCCACGGTCAGCTCCTGTCGGGCGTGGAGCCGTAGCCGCTCCTGCCACAGATCCATGCTGCCACCCAGGTAAGCCTGGTCCGAGAGTCGTTCGGTGGTGAGCGGCGACTGGTCTGCGATGTGCTGCAGGCCTAAATTCAGACTGCGCCGGGCGTCCACCCGGCTCAGTTCAACACTTGCCAGGTCCCGCTGGGCGCCGGTGGTCAGCACATCTTCGCGGTAGGCCTCCCCGCGGAGGTTCCAGAATTTAGAGAACTTTAAGCGCCCATCGGCGCCGATGCGACGGGCGCCCGCGTCCAGGGTCAACTGCTGGTCCAGTCCAAAACCGGGCTGCTGGTCGCGCACATAGATGCGCGTATCCACCGTTTTGCTCACATGCTGCACTTCGGCGAGATACGCGTTGGCCTGGCCGAACAGCGGGTTCTTCGAATCGGTGTGAGAAAATTCAGCGCGCACGCGGGTGGAGTCAGTGGCGTCCCAACGCAGGTCCATGCCGCCCAGCAGCGTGTTACCCGTACCTGCGCCCTGCTCGATGAGGCTGGTGCCCAGCTCCAGATGTTGATCCACCGATTTGACCGACACGCGGCCACCGGCGGTCACTGATTTGGTACTGCCCAGGGTCTCGTACTCGGCCACGATGATTTGCGGATTGAAATTCTCATCGCGACTGGCCACGGGCTGACGAAAGAATATTGTCCCGCCCAGATAGTCGAGGCTGTAGTCCAGGAACTGGGATAGCTGCCGCGTCGAGAGCACCAGTTCAGGACGGAACCGGTCCCGAACTTCGATGCGCACGCGGTCGCTGTTGATGATGATGTTCTGGTGCGACAGGTGGTACAGGCCCGAGGTGCCATCGCCTGGCAGCTCGTCGCGGGAATAATTCTGGTCAGTATTGGTGGCAAACGCCGTCACTCCGACCCGGTCGCCGGCATATTCGGTCTTTAGTCCGGTAAAGGTGCGGTTGTAGCGACTCAAATCGGTGACATTCAGGCCGGTCTGAAAGTCGCCGAACATGGCGTAGAACTTGCCTCGTTCAATTTTCAGATACAGCTTTTGGGCGGACGGCGCCTCAAAGCGCTGCTCGGTGGCATCGCCATAGATTTCGTAGTAGCGGTTCGGCTCCACCGTGGAGAGGAGCCGCTGTTGGGACAGATTGGTGTCACGCCCGGAATCGTAGGAGGCGGTCAGCAGGTAACTGCCCTTGATAGCACCCTTGGCGAAGAAGGCCACCTTACCGCGCCGGCTATATCCATCCTCAATGCCGGCATCTGCGGCGGCCTGCATGTTTTGGCGAATGGTGGTGTCGGCGAGCGTGCCCGAGGCGATGCCTACCAGGATCCAATCGCGCAGCTGCGGTTCCAGCCACACCCGCAGATCCTGCTGGTGCCGGTCACTGAAGTGCAGATGCAGCATGGCGGTGCCGGCTTGCGCGGTGGGCTCCAACTCGATGCGGCCCAGACCATCACGTCCAACTTCAAAGTTGGGCTCGCGCCGGCCGATCGCCACCAATTGGTTATCGTGCAAGGTTTGTACCTCGAACCAGGAGCGGTAGGGCGCGTCCACGGTGAAGCCGGTGATGGTGCCATTGCGGGCGGATTTTCCGAATCGATCGAACAGCCGCAGCACCAGCAGCGGGCGGGTGGTGCCGTCGGCGCTCAGTACAGATCTTTCGGGCACCAGCTCGGCGCGGACGGCCCCTTCGCCATAGAACAGGACGCGCTCGAGTCGACTGAACACAGTGCCGTCAGCTGCGCGGACGGTGGCCACCAGGCGATTGTCACCCTCCACGAGGGGGACCGCCCGCCAGCGGCTCAAGGCAACGGTGCCGGCCAGATTGTGGGTAACGCCGTCAAAGGTCAGTGGACTCACCGATTGGCCATTGACCTCTAGGGTCACGCTCTGTGTCACCGTATGAGCAATGGCGACCTTAATGTTGGGAATGGCCGGCTGCGCATCCGCCGCGGGCAATACCCAGGCGCCGTCACTGCTCAAGGTCTCGATGTCCACTTCAGGCTCAGCATGGCCACGCGATCGGGTCGCGTTGCCGTTGGCCGTGGTGCTCGCGCCAGCGCTGTCCACGGCGGCCGCGATGGCGGCCGTCGATTGAGCCTTGCGCCAACTGCCGACGGTGGCGACGGCGGCGCTGCGATCTTCCGCCTGTGCCACGGTGAGGGACTCAGCCGCACTTTGCCGCTCTCCCAGGATAGTGATTTCAACGCGCCGGTTCGCCGCGAGACTCGCGGCATCGTGTCCGGCGCGGAGGGGCTCGTCAGGCCCTTTGCCGCTGATGTGGACGCGTACGGGGTCCACGCTCAGGAGCTTGCTCAAATAATCGGCCACCGCGCCGGCACGGGCCTTGGAAAGCGCGTAGTTATCGGCGTACAGCGCGCGACTGGTGTAGGCGATGGGCGTGCGGTCCGTGTGGCCCACCACCGTGATATCCAGATTGCGTACGCCTTGCCAGGCCGCGCCGATGGTATCGAGCTGACTGCGATCGGTATCCTGCAGCTCGGCTTTCAGAATGTCGAAGTGCGGCGTAAAGCGATAGTTGGCCGAGGCGAATCGCGCCCCCACGCGCTGCAGTACATTGGCGACCACAGGAGTGTTGACCTGGAGCTGCGTCGCGGTGGCGAAGGTGGCGAAGGCCTTGATGGTCAAACCGCCGTCGGGACCTAGCGTACGCTGCGTGCGCAGGGTCAGTTCGGTGGTGGCATCCTTGGGCACAGCCCCGGCCAGAAAGCTCAACACCCCAGACTCCAGCTGCGGATCCTCGAGCGGATGAGCGTCCACCGCCGCGCTGCCCGCCACATAATCCAGACCCGGGGGCAGCAGCACCCGCAGCCGCAGACCCTGGAGTGGCACGTTGCCGGCGTGCAATCGCAATGTGTGGGTCAACTGTCCGGGATACTGCGCGGCCGCGGCGTCCGAGCTTAAACTCAAGTCGGCGGTGCCGGTGGGGGGCGGACGCGTGGCGAGCCGAAAATCCGCTCGCCACAGTGAACCGGCGCGCAGCGCGACGAACTGCGAGAAGGCGCGACCGGCTTGAGCGTGATCGCACAATTCGGGCTCGAGCTCCGGGGGCACGGTGGTGGTGTCGAGTTGGACCACGTGATCACCGGGTGGCACTCCCTCGAAGTGGTACTTGCCCTCTTTGTCGGTGAGCGCGTAGCGCCCATCCTCCAGGTACACACGAATGCCTGCGAGGCCGGGCAAGGAGTCGGCCGAGTCGGTGCAGCGGGCCTGCAGAACTCGGCCGACGATGAAGCCGGCGTCGGTAAAAAAGTCGTTACGCAATTGAACCGTGACGCTGGCTACATTGGAACTTACCCCTTCCTGGGACAGGCCCTGTGCCGTATTGGTGAGCGTGGTGCCATGGGCGCCGGCCACCACTTCGGTGACGTACTGGATCAGCACCGCGCCACCGGCATTGATCTGCCCGGTGCTGAACTTGAGCTGATGGCCATCGCTGGAAATAATGGGGTCGGGTGCCGCGACGTTATTCATGCGCACCGAGCCGGCGCGCAGCCGCAGTCCCTGCGGGAGAGTGTCGGTCACAGTGACGTTGCGAAATGGACCGCTCCCGGCCGCGTTCTGAACGTTCAACGAATATTGAGCAAAGTCCCCAATGGCCACGGTGGTGCTGGTCGTGGTCTTCTGCAGATAGAGCTGGGTGCCGGTGGGGTCGAGGGGCACGTCGATGGCTGCGGCGGCGGGCGGCGCCGTCACGACAAAGCTCTTGCCGTACGAGCCGGTGCCGATGCGGTAGGGCGCGCCGGGCAGCTGCTGTAGGGCGGCGTTGGTGGACACCGATGGGAAAGCATAGCCGGTGGGCGGCTGAATCTGCAGCACATAGGTGCCAGGGGTCACCAGCGGGTAGCGAAATACGCCCGGCGGCAAGGTGTAGGTGGTACCCCCAGAATCCGTGACCGGGCTGCCGGTGATCAACACGGCCGGATAGTGACTGACGCCATCGTCGCCCAGCACCACGGCATCCGCGCCCGTCGAGGCGTTGACCAGTCGCACGCGCGCGCCATTGATGGGCTTGCCCGTACTGGAATCGAACACTTGCCCGTATGGGTCCACCAGTGCCGTGGCCTGGCTGCCGAAGTTCGGATTGACGGCATCGGTATAGGTGGCCGTTACGCTGCCATTGAGCGCCAATTGCAAGGTGCAATCGCCCGGCACGGTGCTGGCGGTGCTGGTGGCAATGTACCCGACGAATATTCCTGTGTTCACACCGGTTTCGGTGAGTTGCAGCAGTTCGGAGTCACCGCCGGCGCTGGTGACGCGCACCTGAACGGTATCCAGGGCGGTGGGATTGCGATTCAATCCCGGATCGACAAGTTGAATGAACAGAGGCTCGCCACCATGAACCGAGGTGGCGACATTCAGCGGCGTACTTTGTGCTGGATTGAGTACCGTACCGCCCAACAGCACGGGTGGCGGCAAGGTCACGGGACCGCCGCTCCCGAAACACTGTGTGGGTCCCACGGTGGGAGCACTGGTGCTGCCGCCGGGCGCATAGCTCAGGAGACTGATGCTGGAGGGTGTGCCGCCTTGCAGGACAGTGGTGGTAACCGTGTTCGAGGACAGAGTTAGCGTCGAGCCGCTGATCTGGAATTGCAGCTGTGCGGTGTTGACGATGATCGTGCCGGCCGGGGTCTGAGCGCGGCTCAAGGTGGGCAGTAGCGAAAGCAGGGCCAGCACGAAAAAGGCGGGAAGGTGCAAAACCTTCCCGCCCCTCCGTATTTCCCTTGCTGTCAGGTCGGGCCGCACGAGCTCGGCTTACGGTCCGGTCAGTTTATCGTGACTTTGAAAATCAACGTGTCGGTGGCAGAGGGCGCCAATGCACCCGCATTTACCGTCACGGACCCTGCGCTAAAGCCCGCGGCGTCCGTAATCCCAGCACCATTTAGCGTGATGCTGCCCGACACAAAGGTGGTGTTGGCCGGAATGGGATCGCCGATGGTTACCGCCGCGGCAGGCGCACCGGCCGCCGCATTCGCCACCGTTATAGTGTATTGCAGCGTTGCACCGGGGATGGCCTTGGGGTTAGTGGTCAGGTTGATGGGATCGCTGATCACCAGAGAGGTCTTGGTGACGGTGAGCGACGGGGCGACCACGAGGTACTGATCGTCATCGAAGGCCTTGCCGTCGCCGGCAATCTGCGCGGGGTGGGCTCCGCTCGCAACGGTCGCTTGATCGGCGAAGACGATATCCACCGCAGCCGGATTGTCGGGTCCGGCAGTGGGCGCGATGGGCGCCAGCGTGCCAGCGGTCACCGTCGTGGCGGTGAGGCGCACTGTAGCCGCGGCACCGTTAGGCAGACCGTTGGGCGTATCCCCCAGGACAATGACATAGACGCAACTGCCGGTGGCGGGGGAGGCCGTAAGACTGGGTACCGAAGTGGCCGTATCCGTTGCGGCGACGTAGGTCGGCGTCGTGGTGGTCCCAAAGGTACACGGAGCTGCCGAGACCACAGCTTTAACGTTTGTCATATCGAAGGTATCGGGGGAAAAGACTGTACCGCCCACAGGTTGGGTGACGGCAAGGGTATAGCCTTGCGGGTTGTTGCCCAGGTTGGTGAGTTTGAACACGGCCACGGCATTGCCGATGCCGGTGGTGGTCAGACCCGGAGAGGTGTTGGCCGCCTTGCCATCGGTTTCAAGTACGCTGAGGTCGACCTTATTGTCCACCAGAAATGTCGTGGGAGTACCGCCGCCCGACGGATTGCCGGTGGGCGAGCTACCGATAGCTGGTTGCGCAACTCCGCCCACCGTGTAATTCACGGTGGCAAGGTTCGATATGGTAGTGCCCGCGGCTGTATTGGCCGCAAGCGCTGGGACCGAGAGTAGTGGCGTCAAACCTATCAGAGTTAAGACCAGTATTCTGGCCTTGCGTGAAGTTGTCATTGTGGTGCTCCTAACAGCTGGAAATCATCAAGGGAAATCTGTGAATCACTGCAGCACAGCGCGGTAACGCACCGTGACCTGATCCTGTGGCGCCAAAGCGCCGTCCAGGGTCCAGCGCACCATGTGCACGTCGGTGGCCCGGGCGGGGCGAGTGCTGCCATCCTGCTCGCGCACCGTAAGTTGGTTGGCGGGGTGAAAGTCCTTGCCGTCCACGGACAGCGCGATCTGAGTGCCGCCGCCGACGGCCGAGTCGGCCACAAAGTTCATGTGCTCCGGTACCGGCTGGTTGATCACCACGTGCTCGGCACCTTTGGCGCACACGTTGCGGGCTGAGGTGGTCCACACCACCACGGAGTCGGGCACCACGTGTTTGGCGGGCACGTAAGTCTTGGACTCGGTGCCGTCACTGGCCTTCGAGACCTGCTCCGTTTCGGCCACCGTAGTGAGCACGATGCAGCCGCCCTTGTGGGCCGATTCGGTGGCGCGAGCCGCAAGCGGGACGCTGCTGATCGCAGCCGTCATCAAAGTGAACAGACCGAAAACTACTCCGTGGCGCTTCATGGCAACTCCTGATGAAAAGTCAATTGGTGGGATTACGTGAGATCGAAAACTGTCATAAAGCCGATTCTTGTCATATGCGCGCAAGAGCGTGTGCGGCGCATCACACTTATCGGATATGGGGCTACAGTTTTGTCGGAAACTGCCGGGGCTTTGGCAAGTTTCGTGGGTCGGCGGCGGCGGGCAGCCGCGGCAGTGATCGTCTGCGGGCTACTGCACCGCGATCTGAAATTGCAGTTTGAAGTTGGGTTGACCGGCGATAGTGGCGCCCGCCATGCTGCCCGTGAGGGTCACCTGGATTCCCGTGACCGCCGGATCCACGCCGCTGGCGTTGGCCGATGGCACGTAGGTGTACGGCCCCGCTCCAAGCGGGTTGTTGGAGTACTTGACGCTGGCCGGGTAGGCGAAAGTCAGCGCGCTGCTGGGAGTGCCGTCGGTGAATGCCACCGGCGTGCCGGAAGCCGGCACCAGCACCATGGAGGTGTTGGTCGGTATCACATCGGTGATCACCAGCGTGTTGGCATCCACCGCGTGCGTGCCCGCGTTGGTGACGCTGATGGTGTACAGCGACCGGCCGCCGGGTATGCGCTTGGGATTGATGGTGCCATTCACCGGGTCGGAGAACGCGGTGGTGGTCTTGGCCACGTTCAGCGCCACGGTGGAGCTGTTGGGCGTATTGGCGAGCGTGCAGCGGATATCGTCGCCTGCCCGCGGCGTGACCGAGGCGCCCAGCGCGGCCGGCAGCGTAGTGGGGGAGCCTGCGAACGCGTTGCTGCAGGCCAATCCCGCGGTGTAGTACGCCAGTACGGTGCTGCCGGCGGCAACTTCGTTAAAGCTGTACGGTGCGGCGGCGGCTACCACGGCCGTTGGCGTCACGTTGGTGGCCACGGCGCTGCCGCTGCCGGTGGTGGTTGTAGTGGCGACAACGGCCGAGGCACTGCTGATATTGAGGGTGAATTGATCAAGGCTGAACACCCTGTTACCAGTCAACGCTTTGGTCAAAGTGAGACGCGGCAGGGCGGTGTTCGTGAACACGCAGCTGATGGCATCGCCAAAGGCAAGCGTACCCAAGTTTGCGCTGGTCACGGCGACATTGGTGGGCATGACAGTCACTGAACCCGCATTGGCGTTGGTGCAGGTCAGGCTCGACACATAGCTGGACAGAGCACTGCCGCCGCTGACCATGGATTCGGACACGGTAACCGGATATCCGGAGGCCACGGTAATAAGCGCCGGCGTAAACAGGCCATTGCCGGCGCCGCTGGTCACGCCCGCGGCCAGAGGCGTGCCATTGGCGGTGGCGGTGACGGAATAATTGAATTGATCGGCAGGCAGTATTCGCGTACTCACCAGGTTCTTGTTGACCGATACCCAGGCATAGCGCACTGCGAACATGGCGCCCTGCAACCCGCCGGCAACCAGCTTGGTGACAACGGTGGTGGGGTTGCTGGAGCTGAAGACGTATCCGCCCACGGTACCGGCGACTCCCTTCTCGGTAGCCACTGTCCCGGCCACGGTCAGCGTCGGATAGGTGTTGCCCGTTATGGGCGGCACTTGGCTGACCTGCAGCCAGTTGGTCCCATTGGTGGTGAAGGCCAGCGACTCGCCTTGATTGGTGGACTCCGCATCGGCGGCCACGATGGCGTAAGAGCTGTTGGCCGCCAGACCCGACGGGGCGGTGACGCTAATGGCGCTGAAAGTCAGGGTTACGGTGGCGCCGTTCGTGGTGGTGTACAGAATGGGGCTGCCTGGAATACCAATGAAGGAGCTGTTGCCGATGGCCGCACCGGTCCAGGACGGCGCGGTGGTGGCCTTCAACGCGGTGGCGCTGGTGGCGGTGGCGTTGACGGTGAGTTTCAGGGTCGCGCCGTCAGAGAGCGTGAAGGTGAAAGCCTGGCCGCCGGCCGATTGCGCCGTGGCATCGTTGTACCCCGTAAAGTCCAACCAGCAGAACGAGCGCCAATCCGAGGCGGCTGCACCGCCCGAAGTCGCCGGAGCGCAGGTGTTGGCCTGAGCGGTGGCAAAGGAGCCCGCCCACACCAGTGCCAGTGTCAGGCCTGCCAGAAACCCGCTGCGCTTGATCAACACTCGTGCCTCATTGGCGAAGGATAACCGTCCGACCGGTGTCAAAAATCGTGGGGTGGCCGGCAGTTTACCTTCGAGCTTGAGCGACTGTTGCGACAAATGCGACACGGGTCACACATGCAATGGCTGAAACGGCAAGAATTCGCCCTCATCGCGGCACGGGAACGCCGGCAGACGGCGCGGTACCGACCCGAACAGGTTTGAATTCCTCTACATCCCCAGGAGTTGATATGCGTAAGTTACTTTCCACCACTCTTGCCGCCGCCGCCATTGCGGTCTCATCGGGTGCGAGCGCCTCCACCGCGCTGGGCTCGATCGCCGTTTCGGCCACCGTGGTCCGCACCTGCACGGTCGCGGCCACCACCGTGGCGTTTGGAAACTACACGCCGGGCACGGCGCCGGCGAACGTCAACTCCAATATTGCGGTGACCTGCACCAAGGGCACGCCCTTTACGGTGGCATTGGACAAGGGTACGACGGTGGGCGGTACGATTGCGCAGCGTTTGATGGCGGGCGGCGGCGCAACCACTCTGCAGTACAACCTGTACCAGACCGGCGGCGTGACGCTGTTTGGTGATGGCGTCACCGGCGGCTCGACGGTGGCGGTACCCGGTGCCAGCGTGACCGGTGCGGCCTTCAATGTTCCGGTGGTGGGCATCATGCTCGACAACGCGAACAACCAGGCCGCGCTGGCGGGCAATTACGCCGATACGGTCGGTGTGACGGTCACCTACTAAGGCGCTTGACCCGGATTGAAGTCCATTGATGGGTCGCTCGCCGGCGCATGGGTGCCGGCGAGCGCATTTTTGAACAGGGGCTCGAAATGAACAAGCTTTCCTTGAGCGCACTGTCGCTGAGCATACTGGTGCTGAGCAGCGGCGCACAGGCCGCCACAGCGCTGAGTACTGTCAGGGTAACGGCCACCGTGGTCCGCACCTGCACGGTTGCGGCCACCACCGTGGCGTTTGGAAACTACACGCCAGGCACGGCGCCGGCGAACGTCAACTCCAATATTGCGGTGACCTGCACCAAGGGCACGCCCTTTACGGTGGCGTTGGACAAGGGTACGACGGTGGGCGGCACGATTGCGCAGCGTTTGATGGCGGGCGGCGGCGCAACCACTCTGCAGTACAACCTGTATCAGACTGGTGGCGTCACGCTGTTTGGCGATGGCGTGACCGGTGGATCGACGGTGGCGGTACCCGCTGCTAGTGTCACCGGTGCGGCCTTCAATGTTCCGGTGGTGGGCATCATGCTCGATAACGCGAACAACCAGGCCGCGCTGGCGGGCAATTACACCGATACGGTCGGTGTGACGGTCACCTACTGACCTGGCCTACAGCGTGTCAATTCCTTTCCGCAGCAAAGCCTCGCTAGTCGCTGATGCTTGGCTCATCCAGCTGTGGGCCTTTGCCTTGCCCGCGTCGGCTGGGAGTTTCAGTCTGGCGCCGGTACGCATTGATTTTGATGGGCCGCAGCGCACGGCGGTCATTACCGTCCACAACAACGACGACACGCCCATGATCATCCAGAGCACGGCGCTGGCCTGGACGCAGAGCGCGGGTGCGGAGCAGACACAGGAGACCCAGGATCTGCTGGTCGCGCCGCCGGTGTTTACCGTGGCTCCTCACGGCGAGCAGATTCTGCGAGTGGCGCTGCGAGTGACGCGCGATGCCATGCATGAGCGGGAATATCGATTGCTCCTGGCCGAAGTGCCAAGTTCTGCGGCCAAGGACTTCAACGGTCTGCGCATGGCGCTGCGCACCAGCATTCCGGTGTTCGTAGCGCCCACCACATCCGCGCATGCGCAGCTTCAATGGCATGCCGCGCGCCGGACCGATGGCACCGTGGCATTGTCCGCGACCAACAGCGGCAATGCACATTTGCAGGTAACCGATTTCGACGTTTCCTTTGGATCGCCGGCCATGAGCGTAGCCGCTGCCGCCTCGCACTACGTCCTGCCCGGCAGCACGATGACTTGGGTGGTCACGCCGCCGCCCGGCGCCTCCAAGGATGCTGCCATCAGCCTTCGCGGCAACAGCGATGTGGGAGCCTTCCAGGCTGAAGTCACCAGTTCGGATCGCTAAGCCTCGGGCGCATGGATGCGATCTGCACCAAACATTTCAGGCTTTCGGTTTAACCTAGTCTGGAGCCTTTTAACAGTGGTGAGTGTGTGCCTGGCCGACGAGGCGCCGCCGCTGCGCGAAGCGGTCATCGAGATCACAGTCAATTCGCAAATCCCGGGCGATATGTTTGTCGTCTTGCGCGAGGGCGCGGACCGCCTCTGGCTCGACGCCAACGACTTCGCTACGCTCCGGTTGCGCCCACCGGCCGTGGTGCCGAGAGTGTATGCAGGGCGCAATTACCTGCCGCTGAGTGCGCTGGCGGGCTTGCGTCTGAAAATCGACGAGGCGCAGCAAAGTGCCGACATTCTGCTGCCCGCCAGTGCCTTCGTGCCGACGCATGTCAGCGCCGCCGCACGGGCTGCGCCGGTGCTGACGGCGGCCAGTCCCGGCGCGTTTCTGAACTACGAAATATCGGCCCAGCGCGTAGCGGGCGAGAATGCCGGCGGCGTTACGACCGAGCTGGGCATATTTGGTGGGGCCGGCGTCTTGACCAGCACTCAGCTGGCGCGCGAGTTGGGTGTGGATCAGGGGGCGCTTCGACTCGACACCGCCTTCACCCACGACTTCCCCACGCGCCTGGAGCGCTTGACAGTGGGGGACGCCATCAGCGATGCCGGCAGCTGGGGCAGTTCAGTGCATTTTGGCGGTATCAGCTGGGGCAAGAATTTTTCGCTCCGGCCGGACCTGGTTACTACGCCGCTCCTGGCCGCCTCAGGGAGCGCCGTAGTCCCATCCACTGTCGATATATTCGTCAACAACCAGAAAATATCCAGCGAATCACTCCCGCCTGGACCATTCATCATCGATCAGCTACCCGCCGTGACGGGTGCAGGCGAGGTCAGCGTGGTGGTGCGTGACGCCTTGGGTCAGGAGCAACTGCTGACGCAGCCGTTCTATACCAGTATTCAGCAGCTCGCGGCCGGCCTCAGTCAATACCAGATCGATGCCGGAAAGCTGCGCGCCGATTACGCCATTGCCAGTGACCACTATGGCAGCGTGATGGTCGATGGTACTTATCGGAGAGGTCTGAGCAATGCACTGACCATTGAGGGTCACGGGGAGTATCTGGCACACGGCGCGCACAGCGCCGGATTCAGCGTGGCGGCGGCACTCAAATCGTTCGCGGTGGTGAATGCTACGGTTGCGGCCGGCGGCGACGCCGCCGGGCACGGCTCGTTGGTGGGCGCCGGCGTGGAGCGGCGCGCCGATCGATTCAGCTTCGTGGCCAGCCGCACCTATGCCAGTGCCGACTACAACCAAGTGGCCAGCTACATCAGTCCAACGCTGCAGTTTCGCATCAGGGACATTGCACAAATCGGCTTCCTGGTCGCGCACGCCACCACTTTCAACCTCGCGTTCGCGCGCCAGACAAACTACACCGCGACACCGCTCCAAACCACCAGCTTGGGAGTCAATTGGGATTTCGGCCGACACTGCATTGTCAATTTGGCCGCCACCCGTACCAATCAGGCCGGTATCGCCGCCAGCAGCTTCTTTCTGACCTTCTCGTACACCCTGGGGCACCGCGCCTCAGTGCTGCTGTCGGGCAATGGCGGTTCCGGGCCTGGCAGTCCAGACAACGAATTGAGTGCCACTTACGTGCAGAGCGCGCCGATCGGAATGGGCACCGGCTACCGGGTCGGTGCCAGCAGCCACGGCAACTACGATGCCGATTGGCGCGATCAAACGGCGGGCGGCGATGTGGAATTCGAGGCGGCTCGCAACCAAGGGGTCGCCGGCGTCAGCGGTTACTTCAGCGGCGCCTTTACGCTGCTGGACGGCACTGTCCGTGCCGCCCGCCAGGTCAACGACAGCTTTGCGGTGATAGACGTTGCCGGCATTCCCGATGTTCCGGTCATGCTCGAAAATCAAGTGATCGCACATACTGATAGGGACGGACGGGCGCTGATACACAATCTATTGCCCTATCAGAACAATCGCATCAGCATAGAGCCCACGGATCTGCCCTTGGACACCACGATCGCCGCGCGCACCATGGTCGTGGCCCCGCGATTTCGGACCGGTGTGGTGGCCCGATTTCCGGTGGAGCATGTGGCGGGGGGTACCTTTCGACTGGTTACACCCGATGGCAAGCCGGTACCCGCCGGCGCACAAGTGCGCTTCAAAGGCAATGAGTTCCCGGTATCCTACGATGGCATGACGTACGTAACGGGATTTGATCACGGGCTGGCCGGTGAAGCGCACTGGGAGAATTCGCGCTGCCGCTTTCGGCTCGATCCTCCGCCTCCCAATGACCCACTCCCCAACATGGGTACCGTGATATGCCGCCTGTGAGTTCGTACCTGCTGCGCGTGGCGCTGTGCTTAAGTCTCCCGTTGACCCTCAATGCTGCGGCGATTTGCACGGTCACCGGCACGGGACCGGCGTTTGGGAATTACAATTTCCTGAGTGCGGCGCCCAGCGTCGCGAACGGCCAGCTGACAGTGTCGTGCACGCGGGTCGGACGCGGCCGATCCACGGTGGCGCCTGTTTGGAGCGCCAGTGCCGGCAATTCCGGCACGGCGGCCGCGCGCCACATGCTCTCCGGCGTTAACATTTTGAATTACAATCTGTATCTCGACACCGCCTACACCCAGATCTGGGGCGACGGCACCGGTGTGACACGCACCGGCGGCACCAGCATGCGACTGCGACGACGCAATCCCACTCAAAGCGTCACGGTGCCCATTTACGGCCGGGCGCCCGCGCTGCAAAACCCGGCCGCCGGGGTTTATGGCGATACCATTGTGGTCACCATCACCTACTGATCGTAGGTGCGTCGGCTTCGGCTCGGACGCTCGAGCGGCGTACCATCCCACCCAGAGTCGCACCCAGGACCCCACAAGGAAGCCGCATGCTCCGTTGCCGCACTACACTCCGCTCCGCGTTGCTGGCGGTGCTCGCGCCGATCGGCGCACCACTCTGGGCCAGCACCGTTCTCACCTTTGACGTCACCAGGTCAACACAATTGCCCGTATTGCGGGCTCTCGCTTGACTCGCCATGATGAAGATCCAAACAACTTAAATTGCTCGTTCACGAGTCGGCCATGTCCGTCTTGGCTCCTGTGCGTCCCGGGAGTAGGCTAAGGCCAACGCCAACGCACCAGAGAGCGCCAGACCATGACCGGAACCACGACCTGCAACACGTCGTTTTCGACGCCTAATTATTGTTAGAGCCGGTCGTGTACCCTGATTTGGCGCTACTGGTATAATACCCACATGGATTTCAGCTCCATTGAAGAACAGGCACTTAGCCTCTCCGCCGAGGATCGGGCGCGTCTCGCTCACGAATTGCTGGATAGCTTGGACCAGCTGTCACCCGCGGAGCTTCGCGGACTTTGGCTTGATGAGGCGGAGCGGCGCGCTGCTCAAATTGATCGCGGTGAGGCGACGCTTGTTCCGGCTGAGGAGGTGGCTAGAAAGGCCCGAGCTCTATTGAAGTGAAATACGCCATTCACTTCGCGGCTGAGGCTGAACACCTGGAGCACATTGGGCACTATCGGGCGATTCGTGCGGGGCTCGGTGGGAAGTACCTTGCTGATTTTGAGGAAACTCTGGATCGAATTTGCGAGGCACCCCATCGGTCGCGCCTTGAGCGGCCACCCAACATTCGGGTGGTGACGTTGTTTAAGTTTCCATACTTTGTCTACTACCGTGACACCAACGGACGTGTCGAAGTGCTGGCGATCCCGCACTTCCGACAGCGACCGGGGTATTGGGCGACGCGGCTCTAACTAGCGGTTGAGCGATCACGCGGCCGGCAGCTTCGGCGAGTCCCCGGGAGAGGTCGAAAATGTGGATCAAGTGCCTTCGATCAACGTCGCCGCCGCCGCGCGTCGCTCAACCTTCTCGTTAGGCGTACCGGATGTCAGATTCACCCAATGACCTCGGCAACGCGCTAACCGCCGCTATGGCCTGCATCACAGCGTGGATGGCTTGGGAAACCCGCAAGATGTCGGCCGCGGCGCAGGCAACTGTTGAGCTGGATAGCACGCCGTACTTCTCATTTGCTGGAATCACTCTCAATCAAGTAACAGCGATTCGTCAGTGAACTGCAGAGCAAAAACACTATGTTCAGCTCGTGTTGAGTTTTAAAAATCCGGGTAGAGTGAGGCTCGTCTACGATGTCGAGAGAGCTGACCTAGTATTTTGTGAAAAAGCCGTACCATTAGGCCAGTATGACAGTCACTCCGGTGTCTTGCACCCCGACGAAGCCAACACCTTCTTTATTCCAGATGCATTGTTGGAAAGACCACTCCATGGCGGAGATACGACTACATTAAACCTATCGGTGCGATATTGGTCGCAAGCTGCCAATCGGCACCTACTCAAGGTAACAATAAAGGTTACGGTGCTTTCCGTGGACGCTGGCACGATCAACGCAAAGTGGACATT
>Ga0075015_100000305_pt1 | contig 16413 bp, 11 predicted proteins | sample AleBraG_ABR_2013_FD_71476 | JGI IMG/M metagenome (GOLD analysis project Ga0075015, IMG submission 71476) | Freshwater sediment microbial communities in response to fracking from Pennsylvania, USA - Alex Branch Run_MetaG_ABR_2013 | ecosystem: Environmental > Aquatic > Freshwater > Creek >...
GTTGGGCATGGAGTTAAACCGAAAAGTTCACAAACACCGGAAATCCACCTGCTCAACATCATGAACGACGAGAAACAGAAAGAAACAAGCCGAATCCGTCAATTTTTCAGCAGCCTGCTAGGTGATGGCTCGTGGGAAAAAACTTGTACTGGACCAAGCGCACGTTTCGCCGGTCATCGTGGGCTCTGAGCCGGAAATACTCGATTGCATAAGGATCAAATTGCTCCGCCACATATGATTCGCAGATGGCGGTCGGTTTTTTGTCACACGACTTGCCTTCGAAAAAGTTGGCAAAATCCTCATTAACTCCGCGTTCGGTACCGTAAAACAATTTCGAAAATCGGGAATAGTGGGAAGCCAATTCAGTCACTCGGTCGAGATCTTGCAGAAAGGCGACGTATGGCTTCATCTGTCGTTGATACAGATCGTAGGGAACCACCCCACCATTCTTGGCGACTGATACAACCTTTAGTTCGATCGGATGGAGGTGGCAGTTGGCATCGACAAAGAGGAGATCGATTTTTAGGCGAAGGTGGGCATAGTTTTGAGATGCGAGAAGGAGGACGTTTGTGCCCCCAAACAGCGCTGAAGGCTGTCGCGCTATCCACTCTTCAAGGTGGTTCTCTTCATAGTTAAACCCACGATAGTTTTTGTAGAGAGTTAAACGATCCTGTATCCCGGGCTCGGCCAGGGGGGCACAAGGTGAGAGGCGGCCCTTTTTTGCCGTGCCGCCTGGGTCATCGGGAACAATACGGAATGAAGATATCCTGCGCGTGACGGCACCACTTGGCGACTTCTGTATAACGATACTATGGTGTGCCTTTGCAGACTTGTGACCCTGATCACAGACCCCCCCCCCAACATTGGGTGCGTGATAGTTTGACTCAGCGTCGATACCGGGTCGCTATTGCAGCGAGCGGACTGCAGTCAGAGAATTAATGAGGTGGGCCTGCATCATTCAAATCCGGCCTGTTCTCGCGCTGACAGTGTGACCGGGTGTCTGGTCGGCCTTGCAGCGGGCGATGCTCTCGGCGCTCCTCTCGAATTCATGAGCCGCTGTGAGGTTCGGAATCGCTATCCCAAAGGCCTGCGGGACATGATGAGTTCGAGCTTGTGGGAAAAGGGAGAGTATACCGACGATACTCAAATGGCCCTGCTCCTTGCAGAGTCACTTCGCGAGAGGACAGGTCTGGTGCCGTCCGATCTCGCCAGGCGCTTCCAGTTCTGGGCGAGGACGGCTAAGGACGTTGGTATCCAGACTAGGGCAGTGGTTAATATGCGCGGCTACGTTGACGACCCGGAGCACTGCTCTTTGCGATATTACGAAGCGCATCCGGATTCGAGCGCTGGCAATGGTGCTCTGATGAGGTGTGCTCCAGTGGCATTGTTTTGCGTGAACTCCCTTGATCAATTAGTGGAAATGTCTCGGTCCAGTGCGCGAGTGACTCACCATGATCCGAAGGCTCAATCGTCATGTGTGATTCTGAATAGTTGGATTCATGCTGCGATATCGCGACGTATTCGGGATGCGCGTGCGGAGGCGATCTCCATATTGGAAATTGCGGAACGCCCGGTATGGCAACGGCTAAAACGGATCGAGTCTTGTGCAGAAGATGACATCATGAGCTCGGGGTATACAGTCCACACGCTTGAAGCGGCTGTGTGGAGTTTCCTCACAACTGAATCGTACGAAGAAGCGGTTGTTAGAGCTGTGAACCTTGGGGACGACGCCGACACCGTTGGTGCGGTGTGTGGAGCTCTCGCCGGTGCGTATTATGGATATTCTGCGATCCCGGCGAACTGGCGGAGCCAACTGCGGGACGAAGCTCAGATTCGGAAGATTGCGTTGGCGTTAGCTGGTTGGGCGGATGGGATTGCGCTGGATCGAGAATAGGTCACTGCAGTCGGATGATGGTGAGAAGGATGATCTTGTGTGGGACTGAATCTTAAGGCTCATCTCGGCAAGTTTCCTGAAGTCTGTAAACGAAAATTTGGCCGGACATACGACTTCTCTGCGCTTGAGAAACGATTCGTCCCTTTGCGGGAGGGAGAGCGCCGCCTCGCAGCGCGTGACATCTCGCATATCTTTCACCCTGAGAACACTCCATTTGGCAGATATTGGCCCCAGCCCAACAAGAAAGATCTCGACAAAGTCCTCTCCGCAAAGCAGATTGGGCTTGATCTGAAGACGCAGGACCAACATGGTTTAGTGAAGGGCCTCCTCAGCGTGTTTCATAATGTAGGCGTTGTCTCAATCGTGCTACGCCTCGTCCATCCCGGGCAGTTCGGAGTGTTCAGCACACCGGTTCTTTATTTACTTCAGATCAATCGGGCTGCCACAGTGGATCTCTATCTGGCGTACTGCGAGGAGCTGGCGGCTTGGGCGAAACATTTTGCGATACCAACGGTTGCTGAAACCGAGATGGCGATTTGGTCGCTCGCTGAAAGCATCAAGGACACGGAACCTAACAAAGAAGCGGCCGCTGCCGCGAGAAGCTTTGATGATGATCTTTGGATTCAGCGCCGCCGCGCGGCGCATGTCGTTGGACCTTTCTTACGGCGCCACGGGCGCTTGCAGTTGGCCAGGATTTTGCTCGATGAGGACCCGAGGCTCGCTGGGAAAATCGCTGCCGATGAATATGAACGACTCTTAGGTGTGGCTTCGGTTCGCTTTTGCAGGCGTTCGCTGCCCTCGAAGAAAGGGGCGGCGGAACAGCTGATCGACGAACTCGAACTGAAGCAAAGGATTTCGGCGCCAGAGAAGGTCGAGCTACGCCGCGTTTGGGAGACACGGAATGCGGCGGTGCATCCCGGTGGTTCGGCGCCCACTCGGGCCGAGGTAGATGTCATGATCGATCGGATCGAAGCGATCTGTAGTGGCTGGGATGAGGGAGCAGCGAGGAAGATGAATTGACCGATTTGAAGCCGTTCCTCTAGTGGTCAGGACCGGCTTGATTTTCAAAGATTACAGTGAGCATAGCACGAATGCTGTCGGCGAGCCGGTCGAAGGGTAGTTGACGCACGTCAACGATCTCGCGGTGGAAGTTTCTTGAACCGGCTGGTTTTAGGCGCGATTTGTAGGGTTCAATGTCTTGCAGCATTCGTTTCAGGTGTTGATTTCCTGTTCCCAGCATGATCTTTCCAATCGCTACACTAGCATCGGGTTCCTTCTCGGACGGTAGTTCTGGGTCGAACCAGAGCTCGATACGCGGTCCTATCCAAAACGGTTCTGTTTGGTACAACCCGGCGAAATGGCTGCGCATCCGCCATGGGCTTTTGGGATCAAAGGGATTGAATAGAATGCATTCCATGAATGGCGGTCCCTGCATATTTTTTTCGCAATACCACCTGGAATTTCGTGTATTGTGTTCCGCTTCTGCGTAGTCGTCATCACCGAACCAGAGGTCACGCGCGTTATTTCGCAAATACTCAACGAAGTTGTAGTAGTAGAAGTAGTTCAGCGTCCGAACATCATGATCAAAGCGGCCGGGCCGGCGCACGATTGCTTGATCCAAGGCGTCGGGGTGGTTTGCGGTCGCGACTACGACGAGCCCATCCTGGCTGCCGATGCCATCAACGCAGTTGAGAAAGTGTTGGAGGCTGATGCGGACAGAACGGTCGGTGTTTTCCCCGGCTGCAAATACACGATCAAGGTCCTCGAAAATAACCAAGGAGGGGGCTGCTCGACGTGCCGCCTCGAATAGCGAATTCAGTGCGTCATTGTCGGCTCGGTCGTCACAGAAGTCGATCGTGTAGGCTGTGACAGCCGGGTGGGACGCCATGATACGAATTGCTGTTGTTTTGCCGTTACCTGGAGGACCGTAGAAGAGGTACCCTCGCCTGAATGGCAAGCCGTGCCGGCGGAACCAATTTTCGCGCTCGAAGAAAAGTTCAAAGTCCTTACGTAGGTGCCCATTCGTGGCTTCATCTAGAACGAGGTTGTCCCAGTTGTAGCCTCCTGCAGGAAGTTCAAGCGTACGACCGCCGAGCAGGTAGACGCATTTGGGAAGACTCTTCAAGAGAGTCCCGAGTTTCGCGAGTACCACTGCCACATCCGTGCGGTTCACCAACAACCAGTTGCGGGAGTCGGAATTCATCCCGCCGGCCAGCGAAACATAAGGTATTTGGACCGAGACGACAGCGTGAGCCACATCCCGCAGCCAGATGGCTATCGGACAGTCTCGCCAATGGGGATCCCACGCGGTGGCTTTGCTGCTGAGCTGTGTCCCTTGTACGTGGGAAAGGGAGAGTTCGATTCTCGGACTGAGATTTTCGGGAGTTGTCCACTTCGTGATCATCGACTTGAGTTCGTCAGTAGCAGGCAGGCACCGATGGTCTAGGGGCACTCCGCCCAACAGACTTTCCGCAGCGAATTGGCCGAAAGGTACATCGATTTCGAAGGTGACCGACTGCGACGTGGTGCAGCCCAAGGAATTCTCAATCCACGCGGAGTGAGGTTCCAGAAAGGCGCGCATGCTCGAAATTGCTGGTGCGATGCGGAGATCGTAGGACAGTGACAAGGTGGGACTCCTTTGCTCAGTTCTTGGATGGACTGTACGACCTGCGTGCGACAGGTCGGGTCGCGGGCGTTCGCAGAACAGGAACGGAGGTGTGACCTCACTTGTCACACCATTGCGCTAGTATGGCTGCGTCGCAGAAGTCTCTGCTGCGATGCTTGCGAGTCGCGGTAGAGTCCCGCGGCAGAAGGGTACAGGGATCTTGCCACGCGGAGATCAAGTCACTCGTCAATGGCAGCTGATACGGCTGCTTACAGGCAAGTATGGGCGTACGCTTGCCCAACTACGCAGCGAACTTGGCGTCACAAAAAGAACGGTGCAACGTGACATCGCCGATTTGGAGCGGGCAGGCTTCCCGGTCATTTCGGAGGACCGAAACGGAACGGTATTCTGGCACTTCATGGAGGGGTTTCACGCTGAGGGGCAGGTTGCACTGACACTCACGGAGCAGATGGCGCTTTACTTCAGCAAGGGAATGTTTCAGCCCCTGCGAGGGACGCCTATGTACGAAGCGCTGGAGTCCGCAATGCAGAAGATCGGATCCGGATTACCGGCCCAAAGTTTCGAGTTCCTGCACGGGCTGGACAAGGCCATTTCAGTCAGTGATGGTAGAGGGAAGGACTACACCAAGTCCAAGAGCGTTATCGAATCCCTAACGCAGGCGATTTTTCATCACTATACGATTCGCTTTCAGCACAGGGCAGCGCGATACAAGGACTTTGTCGAGCACGAGGTCAATCCATATCGGCTCTGGTACGTGAACAGCGGACTCTATGTTGTGGGATTTGATAAGAGCAAGCAGGATCTTCGGGTCTTTGCGGTCGAACGAATTCAGTCTGTTGTCGTCAGTAATAAGCGCTTCGAAGTGCCGTCCGGGTTTGATTTTGAGGCCTTTAAGCAAACTGCGTTCAACATGATTTGGGGTGATCCGCAGGAGGTGAAGATAGAGTTCTCCGCCGCGCAGGCGACGTACATACGGGAGAGAACCTGGCACCAAAGTCAGAAGATCGAACAGCAAAGAGATGGGAGCGTAGTCCTGACCTTGCATGTCGCCGACTTGGATGAGGTGAAGCGTTGGCTCATTGGGTTCGGCTCTGAGGCGACTGTTCTTGTGCCTGGGAGCCTACGGGACCAGATTTCTGCGGAGGCAGACAGGCTTCTCAAGAATCTACGGTCGCGTCGTGTTGTGAATAAGTTGCGGGATGGGTGATGCACACGCGGTCGGCGTTTCCATGAAATATGGACTGACCTGGTGTCGGTAGAAGGCCAGGTTCGAGACCTGATAGCAGTGAGGGCCAATTGGTTCGAGTGTGATTTGGATCACATTTTAGTGGTGATCTAATTCGGGACAATTACAGTTTGACTCAGATGACCGCGATGACCGCTAAGCCTATTCCCGCTCGTGAACGCCGCCTTGAGATTAAGAGACCTTTAGCATTTCTGGACTTGGAAACAACGGGAAACGTAGCAGGACTAGACAGGATTGTTGAAGTTGGCGTCTTCAAAGTGGATCCGAAGGGAGCTAGCTTCAAGTTTCAGTCCCTCATCAACCCCGAAATTCCAATTCCGTGCGAAGTCACGGCAGTGCATGGTATTCACGACAAGGATGTCCAAAACAGCCCAACTTTTGCAAAGGTGGCGAAGCCTCTGGTGAAATTCCTGGACGGTTGCGATCTCGCCGGGTACAACGTGGTCCGGTTTGACTTGCCGATTTTAGAAGCCGAATTTGAACGAGTTGGCCAGTCCTTCGACACAGACGGGCGCAAGGTTGTCGACTTGATGTCGATCTACCACAAGATGGAACCCCGCGATCTGAGCGCTGCGCATCGTTTCTATTGCGGCGCGGAACATACGCATGCACATTCTGCCTTTGCTGATGCTCGCGCATGCTTCGATATTCTGCACGGTCAACTCAGGATGTACGCGGACTTGCCGAACACGTCGGCAGGGCTCAGTGCGATTACTGTTGAACAATCTAAGCGCAGAACCATGGATTCCGGCGGGTGGTTCGATACGCGAAATGGCGAACCGGCTTTTGCCCGTGGAAAGCATCGAGGCATGTTGCTCCGCGAAATTGCGAGCAGGACACCTGACTACCTGGAGTGGATGTCCACGCTTGATCTGCCGAAGGACACCGTAAGAGTCATCAGGCAAATCGTACCTCGGTACAAGTAGCTGTCCTATACCCGTCCCGGAGGAGCGGAAAAGATCGCAGACTCCATACCTCACTCTCATGGACGCTTTTATCGCACAACTCGCCGAATTGATTCGAGAGAACCCGACTCGGAACAAATGGGTTACGGTGCCTTCTTTTTCGCTTGGCCGCACCTTGGGTGAGCGCCTAGCGCTTGAGGGAAACAATTGGGCCAATCTTCGATTCTTCACTCCGATCAGTCTCGCACTGCAGATGGCCGCGCCTAGTCTCGTCGAGAGTGGCAGCGATCCATCTCCTGATGAAACGGGGCCTGCGCTGGTGATGAGGCTGCTTCTTGATTTGCCGTCTTCGACGCCCCAGTACTTTCGTCCTCTGGCTGACCAGCCCAAAATGTCCGAGGCTCTTTGGTCTTCTGTGAAGGAGCTCCGGATGGCGGGCATCCGGTCTGCCGATCTCTCTGGAGATCAATTCGTGGACGCAGGAAAAGCCGCAGAATTAAAGGCGCTGCTGCACAGCTACGAGAATTACATGGCGACTAACCATCTCGCTGACTATGCACTGGTTTTGGAGACAGCCATTCAATGTCGTCGATGGTGCCCTGTTTCAGATGCGGATGTTTGGCTGGAGTTTCCGGTTTCGGCTCAGCCTGTGCTTGTGCGTCGATTCCTGGATTCACTGCCAGGCAGTCGCATCGAAACGGCGGTACTAGATGTGCCTGGAATCGAACCTCCACGCCGGATGAAGGAGTATGGTGCCCGAGTCCGTCGAGTTCCGCCGAATCCAAAGAGCAACAGTGACCGCTTGGCATTCTTAATGTGCCCGGGTGGAGGACCACCTCCCGAGAAGGATTGTTCCGTTCAGATGTTCCACGCTGGCGGTATGGAAGCCGAAATAGAAGAAGTGTTTCGGCGAATCGTCCACCGGGGTGTGCCTCTGGACAGTGTTGAGGTCGTCTGTGCTTCAAGTGAATACGGACCGCTCGTTTGGGAGAAGAGTCATCGTCTTGGATGGAGCGTGACTGTAGAGGCAGGAATTCCCCCAGTATTCACGCGGCCGGGTCGCGCGCTGCTTGCTTTCTGCGAGTGGATTGAAAATGGATTTCCGGCTAGCGGTTTGCGTCGGTTGCTCCAATCGGGTGATATTGCCCCCGAGCTTGGTGATGGCTCATCCGCGGGCCAAGCGGCGCGAACGTTACTCAGATCCGGTGCGACTTGGGGTCGTCAGACATACAAGAGTTCATTGGCAGCATTGGCACTTCAGTACCGGACCAAAGAAGCGGATGAAGATTTTGAAGCGGAGGATCGCGAGCGGGCGGGAAGAAATGCACGGAGGGCAGAAGGTCTTCAAGAGTGGATCGAGGCGGTATTAGCGATCGTGCCGCAATCTGAGGGGCCCAATCAGTACTCAGTTCATGAGATCGTGTCCGCGGTTGGAGCTTTTGTGGAGCGCAACGCCGCGCATCCCAACCCTCTCGATGCAGCTTCGATGAGTGCGATTCACCAAGCCTTGGCTAGACTAAAGGTCCTCGGCGCCATGGAAACAAGTCTGGGACAGGCGCTCTGTCTGGTACGTGAGTGTGTCGAATCTATCGCGGTAGGTGCTTCTCGGGCGCGGCCTGGGCATTTGCACGTTTCGGTTTTGCCCACCGCAGGCTATGCCGGACGTGATCACAGCTTTGTGGTAGGGCTCGAAGAAGGTCGAGTATTTCCGAATCTCGTTCAAGATCCTGTGCTCCTTGATTCGGAGCGAGTAAAGCTAAGCTCTGCATTATCGACTTCCGACGATCGCACAGACGAAGCCGTATACACGGCTTTATCTCGGCTTGCGGCGCTTGGTGGCGAGATATGTTTGAGCTTCTCTTGCCGGGACTTGCGAGACGCGAGGGAAACACTGCCGTCCTGGATACTTCTTCAGGCCGCTAGAGCAACAACTGCGGATGCACAGCTGAGCTACGAAGATCTCCAAGGGAAGTTGGGTGAGCCGGTTTCTCTAGTTCCGCCGTCTCAGGAGCAGGCTTTAAGTGATGGTGGCTGGTGGTTGGCCACTCTGCGGGGGACAGGAAGTTCGGGGCTCCCGGAAGTACTGAAGGCTTTCCCTCGACTGAAGCAGGGTCAGGTCGCGATAGTCGCGCGTGAGTCCGATCAGTTCACTGCCTACGACGGGCTTGTGCCCGAGGCTGCGAACGTCTTGGATCCGTTGCTGAACGGGCGGCCGGTCTCCCCTACGACACTGCAAACTTTGGCAGCTTGCCCCTTTCAGTTTTTCCTGCGTCACGGGCTTGGGCTCGAAGCAATTGAGGACGAGCAGCAAGACTCAGCCAACTGGCTTGATCCAATGACGCGAGGAGCGGCATTGCACGGAGTCTACGCACAGATAGTGAGAGAGGCGATTAACGAAAAGATCAAGATTACGCGCCAGTCCTTCGGAGCACGAGCGCAATCCATTGCTGAGAACGTGCTCAGTGATCTGCGCCGTGATGCTCCACCTGCCTCAGATGAAGTTTATAAGCGCGAGCGCCAGGCCTTCATGGATGATGTGGGTTTGTTCGTGAAAAACGAGGAAGAGAGCAGAGGGCATACACCGGTTGCGATTGAAGTAGCCTTTGGTGACTGTCTCGGAGCCGCTGGGGCCAATGCAGACCCGTTAGCACAGGCGCGTCCGGTGGAAATTTCGCTTGGCAAAGGACTGATTCTCCGTCTTCGTGGACGCATTGATCGGATCGACCAGCTTGCGGATGGCTCGTACGAAGTGGTGGACTACAAAACAGGTGGCTACTACGAAGCTGACTATGCGGGAACCTTCCGCGGAGGCCGTCTCCTGCAGCATGCACTCTACGGCATCGCCGCCGTTGATCTACTCAGGCCATTGAATCCGAAACCGCGAGTCGTGGGTGGTTCGTATTACTTCTCCACTCGAAAGGGACGAGCCAGCCGGCGCGAGATCTTGAGGCCAAATTCGGCCGAGCTCTCGGCCGTATTGGTCAAGCTGTGCCGCGTCGTGCAGGCGGGGGCTTTTATCTGTGCGTCTGACGAGAGTGATTGCAGGTTCTGTCGGCACGGGAGGGCGTGTCTAAGCGGGGCAGAGCAGAGCGGGAACAAGATGGGAAGCGGTCACGCAGGTTTGGTCGCTCTGCAAGAAGTGCGGACCTATGAGTAAAGGCCTTACGTCATCGACCATGTCACCGCAGCAGACAATCAGCAGAGTGCCTGACGCTGACGCGCGCTGCCGGATTGCGCAGAATCTTGAACTGAACATGCTCGTTGAGGCAGGTGCAGGGTCGGGCAAAACCCACAGCCTCGCCTCGCGAATGTCGTCCGGAGTTGTGTCGGGCCGCTACCGTGTGGAAGAAATGGCGGCGGTAACCTTTACGCGCAAAGCTGCCGCCGAACTGCGAGGCCGGTTCCAGGTGGCGTTAGAAAATAGGCTGCAAGCCACAGCTCCCAACAACAAGCTCACTGAAGTTGAACGCGGACGAGTGGACCGTGCGCTGATGGACTTGGAGAGACTCTTTTCAGGAACAATTCACGCTTTCTGTGCGCGATTGCTGCAGGAGCGCCCGGTGGAGGCTGGAGTCGCTCCCGGATTCTCCGCAATGGACGAGGTGGAGGACGCTGCCTTCCGGGACCGGACCTGGCAGGAATATATCGCGCGAGAGCGAGCGGTGGAATCGAGTCTGTTGCGTAACCTCGACGATGCAAGGATCTCGACTAGCGACCTGCGCAGTGCTTTCGAGAGAGTTTCATTGTATGAGGAGGTCGATTTTCCGGCGGGCGACGGCCAATTACCAGCAACGAAGGCTTTCGCCGAGAAACTGTCGGCATTCTGGAAGAAATTGCAGCAATTCCTGCCGGAAGTTGTAGATCCGCAGACAACCTGTGGAGTGCAGCAAACGGTTCGGAAACACCAGAGCTTGTTACGGGTACTCGACTCCAGAATTCCGGCTGACTTGACAGAATTGATCAGGAACTGGGAGAGGGAACCTCGGTTTGTTATGAAGTGGTGGCCCGGTGACAGGGCAGGGCAGACGAAGACCAAACAGGTAGTACTCGATCTGATTGATCAGTTCCGGCAAGATGTGGTGGCTGTGTGGCTGAGTGCATGGCAGCAATATGTGTACCGCTTGTCGATGACGCTCTTGTTGGGAGCACGTAGCTTCGCTCGCGATCAACGACGGCGAGCGCAGAAGCTGAATTACGGAGATCTGCTCCAGATAAGCGCTCGCCTCCTGCGCGAGAACTCGGAGGTACGTTGTTCACTTCAATCAAAGTATCGTTGGCTCTTCGTCGATGAATTCCAAGATACCGATCCCATCCAGGCAGAGGTGATTCTGCTGCTAGCTCGCGACGAGAAGACTTCCCCGCAGGAAGTCGATTGGACGCGCTCTAGGATTCGCCCAGGGGCATTGTTCATCGTAGGTGATCCAAAACAGTCGATCTACCGTTTTCGCCGTGCCGACATTGAGATCTATAACCAGGTTCGCAATCTGATCAAACGCGATGGCACGGTAGAGACACTGACGGCTTCCTTCCGGTCTCTGCCTGGTCTCTGTAGTTGGGCGAATGGCGCTTTTCGCAACATACTTCCCAAGACTGAGACTGCAGTGCAGCCGGCGTTTCAGCCTCTCGAACCAGTGCGTTCGCCTGTGTTGTCCGGGCCACCCTGCGTGCAAACGCTCACATCTGTCGGTGCTTCTCGCGAAGCGGTCGCAGCTGAGGAGGCACGCAAGATTGCTCGCTACGTTTTCAACGAAGTGGAGTCTGGCCGTCGGAACTGGCAAGACTTTCTTGTCATTACGCGCACTAGGCGACTATTGGGAACATACGCTACTGAACTCGAAAACCTTCAAATTCCAGTCGAAGTGAGCGGTGCTGGAGCATTCGGAGACTCTTCTGCGGTCGAAGTTCTTCTTTCCCTGTTGTCGGCGCTGTCCGATCCAGACGACGGAGTGGCTTTAGTGAGTGTTCTTCGCGGTCCGTTGTTCGGTCTCAGCGATGCAGATCTGTTCCGTTATAAGCTTGCTGGACAGCCGTTCATCTTGACTGCGTCTATTCAGGAAGCTGGGCCTGAAAGGGTGATCGAGGCGATACAGTCTCTTCAGAAAATGTACCGGTGGACCCGGATTCTGCCTGCACCTGCTGCTGTCGATCTGATCCTGGAAGAGTCTGGTTTAGCCGCCTATCTAGCTGCGGCCAGCCCAGGAGGTGCAGAAGCCGGTGACCTCCTCCATGCTGTTGATCGCATCCGTCGTGTTACGGAGCAAGGCGGCAGCTTGGCAAACGCGGTTACCGCGTTAGGTCTCGATGCTCAGTCGAGCGAAGTGGAGTCGGTGTCCCTTGAGCCGGGGCGTCGTGGTGTTGTCCGGCTCATGAATTTACACAAGGCCAAGGGTCTGGAAGCACCGGTCGTTTTCCTTGCCGACCCTTGCGGTGGGGTGAAGGCGCGCGCTGATATTCGCATTCGCCGCGAAGGCAACAAAGCTGTGGGTTTCTTCCAGATCGGGAAGCAAAAGGGTGATTGGGGCTGGGAATTATTAGGGCAGCCAGCTGATTGGGAGCGGCTTGAGGCAGAAGAATTGGCCTTTATCGAGGCGGAAGAGAAGCGTCTACTCTACACTGCTAGCACGCGTGCGTGCGATCTGTTGGTTGTAGGGCGAGTCGATTCCGCAAAGGGTCATTTCCCTTGGGTTGATCTCGCCCCATACCTCGTCGGTTTGAAAGAACTCGTGGTGCCAGATCATGTTGCGCTACCGCCTTCGAAGATGGTGGACTGCACACCGACGAAGCGGGCAATAGACGCCGGCGTACGGGAAGGGCGCAAGGTTCTCCTAGAACCAAGCTGGCATGTGGAGTCAGTCACCAAGAAGAAGCGGGACACTGTTCAGCTACCGCAACCCGGATTCGTCGAGTCACTTGCCGCCGAGGCAGATTCTCAGAACATTGACGAGGAAGTGTCGGAACCGGAACTCAGCGAACCGACGACGGCTCTTTCGACGGTCCTCGATGAGGGCCTGCACGGCGGAGGAGCAGGCTGGGGTATCTTCGTTCACGCACTACTGGAATACGCAGCGAACAAGCCCGAGGCCAGCGAGTCGGACCTGGAATTGCTGGCGAAGTGGTTTACGTTTTCAGACCCCGATCTTCAGCCATTTGTTGCCGAGGCTGTTCAGGTAGTGGTCCAAGTCACCCAATCCGAGAACTGGGGGAGAGTGCGATCAGCTGAGACGCGATACGCCGAGGTGCCTTTTGCGGTTTGTCACGTAGAGAACGGCGGAAGCCGCAACGTGGTTGAAGGAGTGATTGATTTGGTATACCGCACCCGCGATGGTTGGGAGATCCTCGATTACAAGACTGATCAAATTACAGGATCGGGCGTTGAGGGCCTGGTACGACACTACGAGCCGCAACTGCTCACGTACCGCGAGTACTGGCAGAACATCGTCGCCGAGCCTGTGCATCGGTCGGGTATCTACGCTGTTCGGGGAAATCGAATCGTGTGGCTGGGGGATGGAGAATAGTCTTGACTGCTGGGCGAGGTTCTGGGCGTGGCTTTCGTCGATCGAGAAAGGATGTTAGGGACGGCGGTAGACATACGACGCGTTTAATTGAGGAAGACCTGTACAAACGGCTGCAATAAGACGAAGACTCCTTTCTGCTAGCCGGTTAAAGGAAGGGCAATGGCACACTCAAAGTATTTGTCAGGATTGAATACTGAACAGCGAGAAAAGTTGGAGCGCCGCCTCCATGAGCGGCAAAAAGGTCAGTGCTTCATTTGTACGCGACCGATTGATCTCGTCCTCCACAAAGGCCAGCTAGACATTGATCATATTGATCCGCTGATAACGGATGGCCTAGACTCCGAAAACAACTTCGCTCTTACCCACGCATCCTGCAATCGAAGCAAAGGGGCTTCAAACCTGCAGGTTGCGCGGCGCCTGGCTGAGTTCGAGCAACTGCAGGAGCAAGCCACAAAGCAACGTCAGCGCGGGGCCGATTTGGGAGACGTACTTCAGAAGTATGGGGGCGCCAAGGCATTGCTGCGCCTCCGGCGAGAGGACGATCGAGTAGAGCTGTCTTTCAGTGATATTGGCGATAACAAGATTCGTACGTTTCCGCTTCTGCACGACAAGCTCAGCGGAATGAATACATTCTTCGCATCCGTGCCGCTTGAGTATTTGCACCACGATGACCGCATCAACCCGCGACCCATTGGCTCAAGTATCCGCGGACTCATCGAGGAGTTTCTTTCCAAGAATCCCCAGCTTCACGTCACTTTAGCCTGGTGGGCTCCTCAGCAAGACGGCGCGGGTACGCTTAAGGTCTTTGATGGCCAACACAAAGCCGCAGCTCAAATTCTTCTCGGAATCAAGGAGTTGCCGGTTCGTATCTTCGTTGAACCCGACATTAACGTCTTGCTAGATGCGAACACGAACGCTGGCGGCAAGCTCCGTCAAGTCGCTTTTGATATTGCCATCATGCGGCATCTGGGCAGCACACTTTATCTTGAGCGGATAAAACAGTATCGAACGATGCGGGGACTTGCGGATGACGACTATTCTTTTTCGGAAGCGGACCTGGTCAAATTCTTCAGAGGAGAGAGCAAGGAAATGGCTCGGTACATTATAGACAGCCAGCGTGACGCCATAGCGCACGACTCCTCGAACAAGCTGTGCTTGGAGTTTGTCGAGTGGGCGGGCAAAGGGGCCGATCGTCCAATTGCGTACAACTCAATTGAGCGTTCGTTCTTTAAAGAATTTCTCTACAAGAAACCTCTTGGGTCGGCTATTAATGAGGGAATGGAGCAAGGTCGGAACCCACGCTTCTTAGAGCGCCAGCAACTCATTAAGTTGATGAGCATCTTCGCTGATGTTTTCTTTGTGAACTCCTGGGATCCAGAAATAGGAGGCAGAAAAATTGAAAACAAGGTTACTCACGGTGAGACGATCCCGGAGCCTCATCTTCGGTCCTGGCGAGTCGCTCGTGATGAGGTGCTTGCGAATATTCTCGCTTGGGTACGACTGGTAATTGAGTACCATTTTGCGTTTAACGCGCAAATGTTGGACAAGGAGCGGCTACTGCATCAACCATTACCGGACACACTGTGGGACAGAATCACGAAGTTCCTCCAAAGCGTGGCTGCTCTGCCCTGTTGGATCGACAAGCAGCTGGGGATCACGGTTTTTGGACCGAAGCAGAACCTCGACTACTGGGAGAAAGTATTCAAAACAGGAAAGAACCCGGGTGGAGTGCAAATTCTTACAAAGCCCTTTGATGTGAACGAGATGATTCAAGGACCAAAGGGCGGGGGCCAGTGATGGCGGCGATTCCAAATAAGCGGGCAGTGTCCCAGGCGCTGAAGTCCACTCGTAGGGCGCTCAAGCAAACGATCAAAGAACTCAATCAGAGTGCAGCCGATCTCGCAAGAAAAGGAGCCTACGAGCGAGCCGAAGAGGCCATGAGTAAAGGACGAGAGTTGATGCATTTCCGCGAAGAAATCGTTGGCGTCGAAAAAAAGTGGAAACAAATGTGTGGGTCGGGGCACTCGCAAAATAAAGCATCAAATGATGTTGCTCTCGCCGCGTGGCAGTATTATGCGCCGATCGCACGAAGTTTAGTTGCGTTGGGTGGGAAGGCGTCTCTCACTGATCTTGAAGCAGAATTCATTCGGCAGATGGAGCCGCGTCTGCGGGCCGGAGACCACTCGCAGATGGCTGGCGGTCGGGAACACTGGCAGGTGTTGATTCGGCGTGCTAGAAAGCACATGGTCAAAGAGGGCTGGATCTTGAGCAAGAACAACAAGCTATGGGAAATCAGTACATCTGGCCGACAGGTCGCAGAAAAGCAAGGCGAATAAATGGCGTGCGTGAATTCCTACGGATTTCATGGAAACCTCGACCTGGCGTTTAGCGGTGTCACCAAATCGGGCTGAACGCTTTACAATGACGACGCCAGGTAATCAGAAAAAAATATAGAGATTGCGCAGTACCCAGGAAGAGGAGGCAGATGGGGACACCGCCCACGCATTTTCACAAGCCTGAATCACTTGATGAGATCGTTAGTCACAGCGCCGCTGTTCTCGCTGAGCAGATTCAGGCCGCAGCCGCGTGGGCCAAGTCCGAGATGGATCTCCAAATCGAAGTTGCCGGTGCGCTGAAACAGTTTGCCAAGCGAGCTCAAATCAAGCTCGAAGGTCACCACAACATCACGGTCGCCACCGGCCGGCCCGACTCCGTCTATGGCAGTGTGATTGTTGAATACAAGACCCCTGGATCGCTTTCAGCGACGAAGGACTCCGGTCCCAACAAAGCTCTCATTGAGCAGCTCAAGCAGCGCTTCGACGACATGCGGCGCGAGGAAGGCCGCAAGTGGAACAGCATGTTCGGAGTGGGGACGGATGGGAAATACCTTATCTTTCTCCGCTTTCGCGACGAGAAATGGACGGACCAGGAACCGCTCGAAATTAGCCGCTATTCGGCTGAGCGCTTCCTTTGGGCGCTGTATAACCTCGGCCAGAAAGGAAAGCCGTACCAGCCGGAATACCTGCACGGCGATTTCGGTGCGGAAAGTTCAGTGGCGCAGGAAGGCATCCGCACACTATACGAAGAGGTCCTGGCCACGAAAAACCCTAACAGCCCGTGGTGCAAGTCTGGATTCCTGAAGGAAAAAGCTGTTTGATCCACAGCGGGAGTTCGTAGAATGCGGGCATGGCGATGGGCACGCGCAAGCAGCGGGAGAAGCAAGAAGA
>Ga0075015_100000306_pt1 | contig 16399 bp, 13 predicted proteins | sample AleBraG_ABR_2013_FD_71476 | JGI IMG/M metagenome (GOLD analysis project Ga0075015, IMG submission 71476) | Freshwater sediment microbial communities in response to fracking from Pennsylvania, USA - Alex Branch Run_MetaG_ABR_2013 | ecosystem: Environmental > Aquatic > Freshwater > Creek >...
ACCGCCGGCTGCAGGACGCGCTGTCCGACGCCGACGTGCACTGAGCGCGACGTGGCGCGACGTCGGCTCGACGCCGAGCTGGTGCACCGCGGGCTGGCCCGGTCGCGCGAGCAGGCCCGTGCCCTCGTCGAGGCCGGGCGGGTGCTGCTCGGCGGCGTGACGGCGACCAAGCCGGCGACGCAGGTCGACCCCGACGCCAGCATCGCGGTCCGGGAGAACCCCGGAGGACCGGACTACGTCTCGCGCGGTGCGCACAAGCTCGTCGGCGCCCTCGACGCCTTCGCCGTCGAGGTCGCCGGCCGCAGCGCGCTCGACGCCGGCGCGAGCACCGGAGGCTTCTCCGACGTCCTGCTCCGCCGGGGGATCGCGGCGGTGCTGGCCGTCGACGTGGGGTACGGCCAGCTGGCATGGCCGATCCGCTCCGACGCGCGGGTGACGGTGCTGGAACGCACGAACGTGCGGGACCTGACCATCGAGATGCTGCCGTTCCGGCCGGACGTCGTCGTGGGCGACCTGTCGTTCATCTCGCTGGCCCTGGTGCTTCCCCCCCTGGTGCGGGTGGCGACCGACGAGGCGGACCTCGTGCTCATGGTCAAGCCGCAGTTCGAGGTGGGCAAGGAGCTCGTGGGCGCGGGCGGCGTGGTGCGCGATCGCGCGCTGCGGTCCGACGCTGTCCGTAAGATCGCAGCGTCGGCGTACGACCTCGGGGTCGGCACCCTCGGCGTCGTCGCCTCGCCGCTGCCGGGCCCGAGCGGCAACGTCGAGTACTTCCTGCACCTGCGTCGGGGTGCGGGCCCGCTGCACGAGGCCGACCTGGCCCGCGCGATCGAGGAGGGACCGCAGTGACCGCACCGGACGCAGCGCGCCGCCGCGTCCTGCTCGTGACGCACACCGGGCGTGCCGATGCCGTCACGCTCGCCCGTGAGGTGGCGCAGGATCTGTGCGACGCGGGGATCGTGGTGTGCGCCGAGACCGAGGAGGCGGTGGCGCTGGTCCCGTGCGGCGTCGTCACCGTCGACGCGCAGCACGCGGCGGACGGCTGCGAGCTCGTCGTCGTCCTCGGCGGCGACGGCACGATCCTGCGCGGCGCGGAGCTGGCCCGTCCCTACGACGTCCCGCTGCTCGGCGTGAACCTCGGGCACGTCGGCTTCCTCGCGGAGGCGGAGGTCGAGGAGGTCAGCCGGGTCGTGCGCGCCGTGGTCGACCGCAGCTGGACGGTGGAGGAGCGCACCACGCTCGACGTCCTCGTGACCCTCGACGGCACGACGATCGCCCGCACCTGGGCGCTCAACGAGGCCTCCGTCGAGAAGGCGAGTCGGGAGCGGATGCTCGAGGTGCTCGTGGAGGTCGACGAGCGGCCCTTGTCGCGCTGGGGCTGCGACGGCGTGGTCGTGGCCACGCCCACGGGGTCGACCGCGTACGCGTTCTCCGCGGGCGGACCCGTCGTGTGGCCGGAGGTCGAGGCGCTCCTCGTGGTGCCGATCTCGGCGCACGCGCTGTTCGCGCGCCCGCTGGTGGTGTCGCCGTCGAGCCGGATCGCCGTCGAGGTGCTCTCCGTGGATGTGGGCGGCGTCCTGTGGTGCGACGGCCGCCGCCTCGTGGAGCTGCCGCCCGGTGCGCGCGTGGAGGTCACCCGCCACGCCATCCCGGTGCGGCTGGCTCGCGTCCAGGCCGCCCCGTTCACCGACCGGCTGGTTGCGAAGTTCGGCCTGCCGGTGGCCGGCTGGCGCGGCACCCGTCGAGGTGCGCACGACGGTCGGCGCCCGTGATCGAGGAGCTCCGGATCCGTGGTCTCGGCGTCATCGACGACGCCGTGCTGGAGCCGCACCCCGGGTTCACCGTCGTCACGGGCGAGACCGGCGCGGGCAAGACGCTGGTCCTGACCGGCCTCGGGCTCCTCCTCGGCGGACGCGCCGATGCCGGCGTGGTGCGCGCCGGGCACGCGCGGGCCGAGGTCGAGGGCCGGATGGCCGACGTGCCGGCGGAGCTGGTCGCCCGGGTGCTCGACGCGGGCGGGGACCTCGACGACGGCGTCCTGCTGCTGGCCCGGACGGTCGCCGGCGAGGGACGCAGCCGGGCCTTCCTCGGTGGCCGGTCGGTGCCGGCCTCGGTGCTGCTCGAGCTCGCGGACGACCTGGTGGCCGTGCACGGGCAGAGCGACCAGCAGCGGCTCCTCGCGCCGTCCCGGCAGCGGGCGGCTCTCGACCGCTACGCCGGCGACGCCGTGGCGACGCCGCTCGGCGCCTACCGGGCCGCGTTCGAGCGACTGCGCGCGGTCGAGCGGGAGCTCGAGGAGATCGTGCGGCACGGACGCGAGCGCGCGCAGGAGGCGGACCTCTTGCGCCACGGTCTGGCCGAGGTCGAGTCCGTGTCGCCCGCAGCGGGGGAGTCCGAGGCGCTCTCGGCGGAGTCCGACCGGCTCTCCTACGCCGAGCAGCTGCGCGACGCGGCGGCCGCGGCGCACGGCGCGCTGCGCGCCGCCGACGACGCCGCCGACTCCGACGTCGACGCGATCGGCCTCGTCGCCGCGGCCCGTCGCGTCCTCGAGGCGCAGCGTGCGCACGACGCCGAACTGGGCCGGGCCGCCGACCGCCTGGCCGACGTCGCGGCGTCCCTTGCGGACCTCTCGGCCGACCTCGCGTCCTACGTCGCGTCGATCGACGCGGATCCCGTACGCCTCGCCGCCGTCGAGGACCGTCGAGCGTCGCTCGCGTCGCTGACCCGCAAGTACGGCGCCACGATCGACGAGGTGCTCGTCTGGTCGGAGCAGGCCTCGCGTCGTCTGCTCGAGCTCGACGACGACGACGAGCGGCTCGCGTCGCTCACCGCGCAACGCGCCTCGCTGCGCGGCGACCTGGCGCGGCTCGGCACGGTGGTGCACGACGCGCGGGCCGCAGCCGGTGCCCGCTTCGGCACGGCGGTGACCGAGGAGCTGATTGACCTCGCCATGCCGCGCGCGGTGCTGGCCGCCCAGCTGCGTCAGGTCGATGCCGTGGACGGTCTCGACGTCGAGCTCGACGGGGTGACGCGGCGGGTGGCCTTCGGCGCCTCGGGGATCGACGAGGTCGAGCTGCAGCTGACGCCGCACGCGGGCGCGCCGGCGCGCCCTATCGCGAAGGGCGCGTCCGGCGGCGAGCTCTCGCGGGTCATGCTTGCCGTCGAGGTGGTCCTCGCCGGTGCCGATCCGGTGCCGACCCTGATCTTCGACGAGGTCGACGCGGGGGTCGGCGGCAGGGCGGCGGTGGAGGTCGGCCGTCGCCTCGCTCGGCTGGCGCGCACCAGCCAGGTCCTCGTGGTGACCCATCTCCCGCAGGTCGCCGCGTTCGCCGACCGGCAGGTCGTCGTCGAGAAGTCCGACGACGGCAGGGTCACCACCTCCGGTCTGCGGGTGCTCGATGCGGCGGAGCGGGTGCGTGAGCTCGCCCGTATGCTCGCCGGCCTGGAGGACTCCGACGCGGCGGCGACCCACGCGCAGGAGCTGCTCGACCTCGCCGCGGCCGACCGCGCCGCGTGCCCCCCGGCCTCGCCACCACGCGCGACCCGACGAAAGGCAGCCCGATGACCGCCGTGTTCGACCTGTCCAGCCGCATCGTCGATGAGACCGCCGCGGCCCACCCGATCCTGGCGACCTACGAGGGTGTCCCGGGGCACGACCACCTCATGTCCGACTGGAGCCCGCAGGCCGAGGACGCGCGTCACGCCCAGGCGCTCGGCTGGCTGTCCGAGCTCGACGCGCTGCCGGTGGCCGACGACCATGACCGGCTCGCCTCGGCCGTGATCCGCGAGCGGCTCGGTGCGCAGGTCGCGACGTACGAGGTCCGCGAGCACCTGCGCAGCATCAACGTGCTGGGCAGCCCGGTGCAGTACATCCGCAACGTCTTCACCGTGATGCCCACGGCGACCGACGAGCAGTGGACGACGATCGCGGCACGGCTCGAGGCGGTCCCGTGGTCGCTGGACACGCTGGTGGCCTCCTACGTCGCGGGGATCGAGGCGGGCGTCGTGCCAGCGCGTCGCCAGGTGCTCGGTGCCGCGCACCAGGCCGGCATCGTCGCGGGCGTCGACGCCGGCCCGGACGGTTCCTCGGACTCGTGGTTCGCCTCGTTCGTCGGCCGCTACGAGGGCCCGGACCCGGCACTCGCCGAGCGGCTCGGCGCGGCGGCGGGTTCCGCGGCCACGGCCTACGCCGGTCTCGCGACGTGGCTCCGCGAGGTCTACGCCCCGGCAGCCGTGGAGGACGACGGTGTCGGCCGTGACCGCTACGTCGTGTTGGCGCGGACCTACCTCGGGGCGGACATCGACCCGCTGGAGACCTACGCGTGGGCCTGGCGCGACCTCGCCGGGATCAACGCCCGGATGGTCGAGTGCGCCGGTCGGCTCTACGGCGGCGTCACCCCGCAGGAGGCCCAGGCGCGGCTCGACGCCGACCCGGCGTACACGATCGAGGACGCCGAGCAGACCCGGGTCTGGCTGCAGAAGGTCACCGACGAGACCACGGCGTCCTTCGACGGCACCTACTTCGACATCCCCGCGGCCATGCTCACCTGCGAGGCGCGGTTGGCCCCCACCGGGTCGGCGGCGGCTCCCTACTACACCGGTCCGAGCGAGGACTTCAGCCGTCCGGGGATCACCTGGCTGCCGGTGATCGGCGAGGCACGGTTCCGCACGTGGTGGCTGCTGTCCGTGTGGCACCACGAGGCGGTGCCCGGCCACCACCTGCAGATCGCCTACGCGAAGCTGCAGCGGGAGAAGCTCTCCCGGTTCCAGCGGATGAGCGGGGTGTCCGGTCACGCGGAGGGCTGGGCGCTCTACGCCGAGCGGCTCATGGACGAGCTGGGCTATTACGCGGACCCCGCCGACGAGCTCGGCTTCCTGTCGAACCAGGCCATGCGCGCCGTGCGCGTGGTCGTCGACATCGGGCTGCACCTCGGCCTGGAGATCCCGGCCGACGCCGACCCCGCGCTGCTCGACTCAGTGCCGGGGGCGGTCCCCGGCGTGGTCTGGCACCGCGAGCTCGCACGCGAGTTCCTGCGGGTCCGCGCGCTGCAGACCGACGGCTTCGCCTCGAGCGAGGTGGACCGCTACCTCGGCATCCCCGGCCAGGCGATCTGCTACAAGGTCGGCGAGCGGGAGTGGCTCGCCGCGCGCGAGGACGCCAAGCGCGCCGCCGGGGAGGACTTCGACCTCAAGGCCTGGCACATGAGGGCGCTCGCCCTCGGCTCGGTCGGGCTCGGTGTGCTCCGTCAGGAGCTGGCGACCGCGTGACACGTCGGCGCGGCTGACCGATCTCGCCGCCGCGCGACGTAGTGTCCACGGCATGGGACCCGTCCGCGCCGACCGCGCAGCTCGGACCGCGCTGGCCGCGGTGGCGGCGCTGCTGGTGGCGCTCGTGCCCTCGGCGGCGGCGCGCGCCGCGCAGCCCGTCCCCGGTCCCGGCAGCGGGGCGCCGGCCGCGCGGACCATCGACGACGCCGTGCGTGCCTGGCGGGCCACCGCCCCGTCGACCGTGCTCGTCGGCCGCTCGGTGCTCGGACGGCCGATCCTGGCCCACCGTCAGGGACCTGCGGACGCCCCGTCCGTGCTGCTCGTGCTCGGTCAGATGCACGGGAGCGAGCCACGGGGGCGCGACGTCGTTCGGGCGATCACCTCGATGGCGCCGCCGCCCGGGGTGCAGGTCTGGACGATCAGCACGATGAACCCGGACGGGGCCGCGGTCGGTCGACGCACCAACGCGCACGGCGTCGATCCCAACCGCAACTTCCCGTACGGGTGGAGCCCGCGCTACTCGAGCCGGCTCTACTACTACCCGGGGTCGGCGCCCGCCACGGAACCCGAGGTCGTGGCGCTCATGGCGTTCCTCGACCAGCTCCGCCCCGACCTGATCGTCTCGATGCACCAGCACTACCACGCCGTGGACCTCGGCGGCGTGGCGAAGACGTGGCCCTGGGCCCACCGGCTGTCCACGGCCATGCACCTGCGCGCGACCGTGGTCCCCTGCAACATCGGGACCTGCACCGGGACGATGACCGCGTGGTTCAACGCCACCCATCCGGGCGTCGCCATCACCGTGGAGCTGCCGCTGAGCGTGCCGCCCTCGTTGGCGACGGCGTACGCACGCGCCATCCTGGGCGTGGGGGCCCTGCTGGGGCAGCCGGGCGCCTGACGGCGCCGGACACGCCTGCTTCGTCGTCGACCGGTGTCGGGACCGGCTGTTATCCTGGACTCCCGTGAGCAACCCGCAGACGACCAAGCACCTGTTCGTCACCGGAGGAGTCGCCTCCTCCCTGGGCAAGGGGCTCACGGCCTCCTCGCTCGGAAACCTGCTGAAGTCGCGGGGTCTGCGCGTGACCATGCAGAAGCTGGACCCCTACCTCAACGTCGATCCGGGCACGATGAACCCCTTCCAGCACGGCGAGGTGTTCGTCACCAACGACGGGGCCGAGACCGACCTCGACGTCGGCCACTACGAGCGATTCCTCGACGTCGACCTGCACGGGTCGGCCAACGTGACGACCGGGCAGGTGTACTCCCAGGTCATCGCCAAGGAGCGCCGCGGCGAGTACCTCGGCGACACGGTCCAGGTCATCCCGCACATCACGAACGAGATCAAGTCACGGATCCGCCGGATGGCGTCGTCCGATGTCGACGTCGTGATCACCGAGGTCGGCGGCACCGTCGGCGACATCGAGTCGCTGCCCTTCCTCGAGGCGATCCGCCAGATCAGGCACGAGATCGGCCGCGACAACGTGTTCTTCCTGCACGTGTCCCTGCTGCCCTACATCGGCCCGTCCGGCGAGCTCAAGACGAAGCCGACCCAGCACTCGGTCGCCGCGCTGCGCAACATCGGCATCCAGCCCGACGCGATCGTGCTGCGGGCCGACCGCGAGGTGCCGAGCTCGATCAAGCGCAAGATCTCGCTCATGTGCGACGTCGACGTCGAGGCCGTCGTGGCCGCGGTCGACGCGCCGAGCATCTACGACATCCCGAAGGTGCTGCACACCGAGGGCCTCGACGCCTACGTCGTGCGCCGACTCGACCTGCCGTTCCGCGACGTCGACTGGACCGCCTGGGACAAGCTCCTCCGCCGGGTGCACCACCCCGCGCACGAGGTGACCGTCGCCCTGGTCGGCAAGTACGTCGACCTCCCCGACGCCTACCTCTCGGTCACCGAGGCGCTGCGCGCCGGCGGCTTCGCGAACGACTGCCGGGTCAACATCCGGTGGGTGACCTCCGACGACTGCGTGACGCCCGAGGGCGCGCAGCGCCTGCTCGGCGACGTCGACGCCGTGTGCGTGCCCGGCGGCTTCGGCGTCCGGGGCATCGAGGGCAAGCTCGCGGCGCTGACCTACGCCCGTGAGAACGCGATCCCCACCCTCGGCCTGTGCCTGGGTCTGCAGTGCATGGTGATCGAGTACGCGCGCAGCAAGGCCGGGCTCGAGGGGGCCGGCTCGGCGGAGTTCGACGAGGCGACCCCGCACCCGGTGATCGCCACGATGGCCGACCAGCGCGACGTCGTCGCCGGCGAGCGCGACATGGGCGGCACGATGCGCCTCGGTCTCTATCCCGCGAAGCTCGCCGACGGCTCGCTCGTGCGCGAGGTCTACGGCGAGACCTACGTCGACGAGCGGCACCGGCACCGCTACGAGGTCAACAACGACTACCGCAGCCGCCTCGAGGAGGCCGGTCTGTGGTTCTCCGGCACCTCGCCGGACGGTCGGCTCGTCGAGTTCGTCGAGCTGCCGCGCGACGTGCACCCGTACTACGTCGCCACCCAGGCCCACCCCGAGCTGCGGTCGCGCCCGACGAAGGCGCACCCGCTGTTCCGTGGGCTGGTCGAGGCGGCGCTGGCGCGTCGCGGTGTCACGCCTGTCCTCGCGAACGCCTGACCGTGTCGGACTTCGTCCTCGAGCCCACCTGGGTCGGCGACGTCGCCGAGCTCGCCGACGAGCCGGACCCGCGGCGCGTGGTGGACTCCGAGGTCGTGATGCACGGCCGGGTGTGGGACCTGCGCCGCGACACCGTCGACCTCGGGGACGGGCAGACCGTGGTGCGCGAGTACGTCGCGCACCCGGGTGCCGTCGCCGTGCTCGTGCTCGATGCCCAGGACCGGGTGCTGCTCATCCGCCAGTACCGCCACCCGGTCGGGATGCTGATGTGGGAGCCCGTCGCCGGGCTCCTCGACGTCGTGGCCGAGGCCCCGTGGATCGGAGCCGCGCGCGAGCTCGTCGAGGAGGCCGGGCTGGTCGCCGGGCGCTGGGACGTGCTCGTCGACCTGGAGAACTCGCCGGGCGGCTCGAGCGAGACGATCCGCTGCTACCTCGCGCGCGACCCGGCACCCGCTCCGGGTGGTCGCCCCCACGGCGACGGCGAGGAGCGCGACTTGCCGCACACGTGGGTGCCGCTCGACGCCGCCGTCACCGCGGTGCTCGAGGGGCGGCTGACCGCCCCCATGACCGTGGCCGGTGTGCTGGCGGCGTCCGCGTCGCGAGCGGTGGGCTGGTCGACGCTGCGGGCCACGGAGTCCGGATGGCCGGCGCGCGACTGGGTCACCGCTGCGGGACGGACCCGCGCGAGCGGGACCTTCTAGAGCGCGATCCCGGCACCGGGGATGTGCTCGAAGACGAGACTGGTCTGCGTCGACTCCGTCTCCGGTCGAGCCGACAGCGTCTGGGTCACGAAGTTGCGCAGGCCCTCGGTGTCGGACGCCGCGACGTGCACGAGGAAGTCGAAGGCGCCGGCGACGAAGTAGACGTTGAGCACGCCGGGCTCGTGCGCCAGCCGCTGCCCGAGGTCGAGCAGGCTGCCCCGTGCACCCGGGCGCACGCGTACCGAGACGATCGCCTGCAGGTCGGCTCCGACCAGCGAGTGGTCGACGTCCGCCCGGAAGCCGCGGATCACGCCGCGCTTCATCAGGTTCTGGGTGCGCAGCAGGCAGGTCGACGCGGCGATGCCGAGCCGCTCGGCCAGCACGTTGTTCGGGATCCGGCCGTCCCGGACGAGCTCGGTGAGGATCTCGCGGTCGAGCGCGTCCAGGGGCTTGTGCAGCGGATTCGGAGCCGTCGACGCCTGGGGGCGTCGGGGTGAACGAGGCGCGGCCACATCGGCACTCTATCGAACTCAGTTCGGCCAGACTCCCGGTTTCCTGGTGCAGGGTCCATTCTTCTCGGCGATCCCACCATCGGTAATGGAGGCAGTGACGTGAAGGTCGCAATCCCCAGCGAGGTCAAGAACCACGAGTACCGCGTGGCCATCACGCCGGCGGGCGTGTTCGAGCTGAGCCGTCACGGTCACGAGGTGTTCGTCGAGCAGGGCGCCGGCCTCGGCTCGTCGATCACCGACGAGGAGTACGTCGCGGCCGGGGCGAGGATCCTGCCGACGGCGGACGAGGTGTGGGCCACCGGGGAGCTCATCCTCAAGGTCAAGGAGCCCATCGCGGAGGAGTACCACCGCATGCGTGCCGGACAGACCCTATTCACCTACCTGCACCTCGCCGCCTCGCGCGCGTGCACCGACGCGCTCATCAGCAGCGGCGTCACGGCCATCGCCTACGAGACCGTCGAGCTGCCCGACCGCTCGCTCCCGCTGCTCGCCCCGATGTCCGAGGTCGCCGGTCGCCTGGCGCCGCAGGTGGGGGCGCACGCGCTCATGCGCGCCAACGGCGGCCGCGGCGTCCTCATGGGCGGCGTGTCCGGCACCTACGCCGCGAAGGTCGTCGTGCTCGGCGCCGGCGTGTCCGGTCAGAACGCGGCTGCGATCGCGCTCGGCATGCAGGCCGAGGTGCTGCTGCTCGACCTGAACATCGCGCGCCTGCGTCAGGTGGATGCGATCTATCAGGGGCACATGCAGACGATCGCGTCGAACGCCTACGAGGTCGAGCGCGCCGTGCTCGACGCCGACTTGGTGATCGGCGCCGTCCTCGTGCCCGGCGCCAAGGCGCCCAAGCTCATCAGCAACGACCTGGTGTCGCGGATGAAGCCGGGCTCGGTGCTCGTCGACATCGCGATCGACCAGGGTGGCTGCTTCGAGGACTCGCACGCGACCACGCACTCGGACCCGACCTACACCGTGCACAACTCGGTGTTCTACTGCGTGGCGAACATGCCGGGCGCGGTGCCGAACACGTCGACCTACGCGCTGACGAACGTGACGCTGCCCTACGCCGTCGCACTGGCCAACAAGGGCTGGAAGCAGGCGTGCCGCGACGACCGTTCGCTCGCCCTCGGTCTCAACACGCACGAGGGTCGCCTCACCTACCCGGCGGTCGCCGAGGCGTTCGAGGACATCGAGGCCGTCACACTGGAGAGCGTTCTGGCCTGATCGATCGCACGACGACGCAGGGCCGACCCGGTTCAGGGGCGGCCCTGCGCCGTTTCCGAGGACCGTGGCGATCCGGGGCGCTAGCGTCGCTCCGGATGGGGGAGGGCCACATGATCGATCCGGTGGAGAGCGTCTCCGCGAAGCTGCAGGGCACGCTCGCGTCGTACGTGAAGGAGCACCGCCTGCCGGGTGCGACTGCCGGCGTCGTGCACGACGGCGAGCTCGTCTGGAGCGGGAGCGTCGGGTTCGCCGACGTCGCCGACCGTGTGGTCGCGGACTCCTCGACGCTGCACCGGGTCGCCTCGATCACGAAGACGTTCACCGCGACGGCGATCCTGCAGCTGCGCGACGACGGTCTGCTCGGCCTCGACGACCCGGTGCTCCGTCACATCCCCGAGCTCGCGGCCGCGCAGCCGGCGGCCGGGCCGATCGAGGCGGTCACCTTGCGGCTGCTGCTGGCGCACCAGTCGGGGTTCCAGAGCGAGCCGCCGCGCACCGACTGGTCGTCAGGGCGCTACGAGGGCGACGTGCTGGTGAACCTCGCACGTGTCGCCGAGATCGGGACGCGGGTGCCCGTGGCGGCGCAGGAGAAGTACTCCAACCTGGGCTACCAGCTGCTCGGCGAGGTCGTGGCGCGGCTCAGCGGCCAGTCGTACGCGGAGCATGTGCGCACGCGCATCACCGAGCCGCTGGGCCTGACCCGCACACTGCTGGACCCGCTGCCGCCGGACCTGGCGGCCGACCAGGCCACGGCGTACTCGGGCCGGTGGATGTCCGACGCGCTGACGCCCGTGCCGCAGCCGCTGGGCATGTCGTCCTCGGAGGGCGGGATGTGGTCGTGCGTCGACGACCTCGCGCGGTGGGCGGCATTCTGGCTCGAGAGGGACGACGACGACAGCCATGCCGCTGTCCTGGCTCACGCCACCCGCCGGGAGATGCGCACGCCGCGCTATCTGGCCGACGACACGTGGCTGAGCGCGTTCGGGCTGGGCTGGTACGGCGTGCGCAAGGACGACGTCACCTGGGTGCAGCACGGCGGCAGCCTGCTGGGGTTCCGCTCGACGGTCTGCTTCGACCCGAAGGACGGGGTCGGCGCGGTCGTCCTCATCAACGGGATGGGCAAGTCCGGTGTCATCGCGATGTCGCTGGGTGCGATCGCCCGGGCTGCGGTGCTCGAGGCGGAGCCGGTGATCACGCCGCCCGCTGCGATGCCGTCGGCGTACGCCGACCTGGTCGGTGTCTACGCCGATACCGGAGTCTTCGCCGAGCTGGTGCGGGTCGAGTGGCGCGACGGAGCGCTGGCGCTGGTGGACCCGGATGCACCGACCATCGAGCTGCAGCCGACCGACATCCCCGACGTGTTCGACGTGCAGCCGGGGGTCCGAGCGTCGGGGGAGCCGGCCCGGTTCGACCGGGCCGAGGACGGGCGGGTCCGGAGGTTCCGGATCGGCGGCGGCTCGTACTCGAGGCTGCACGCCCTCGACTGACCGCGCCCCGCTGCCGGCCGGGGTATCGGTTATGTCAGGTACGGTGTCCGGCGTGGTCGACGTGGGGGGGCTCGGGGACGAGGAGCAGGGCGACCCGCGCGCGGCCGCTGCGCCCACGCGTCCCTCGCCGCTCGCCCGGGCCGTTCGGCTCTACCTCGACCACCTCCAGGTCGAGCGGGGGCTCGCGGTGAACTCGATGGCCGCCTACCGGCGAGACCTGACGCGCTACCTCGCCTGGTGCCAGGCGCGCGGGATCACCGAGGTGAGCGCGGTCCTCGACACCGACATCGCCGACTTCCTGGTGGCCTTGCGCGAGGGCGACGCCGACCACCGGCCCCTGGCCGCCTCGTCGGCGGGTCGGACCGTGGTCGCGGTGCGGGGCTTCCACCGCTTTGCCGCGCGGGAGGGGCTCACGGTGGTCGATCCGGGCCGCGACGTGCGCCCGCCGACCCTGACCAAGCGGTTGCCGAAGGCCATCAGCGTCACCGAGGTGGAGGCGATCCTCGACGCGGCGGGTGCCGAGGGGACCCCTCGCGCGCTGCGCGACCGGGCGCTGCTCGAGGTCCTCTACGCCACCGGCGCCCGGATATCGGAGGCGGTGGGGCTCGACGTGGACGACCTCGACCTCGACACGGCCTCGGTCCTGCTGCGCGGCAAGGGCAGCAAGGAGCGGGTGGTCCCGGTCGGGCGGCTCGCCGTCAGCTCGGTGGATGCCTACCTCGTCCGCGGTCGCCCGGCGCTCACCGCTGCCGGACGTGGACTCCCGGCCCTGTTCGTCAACCAGCGCGGGGGTCGGCTGACCCGCCAGAGCGCCTGGTCGATCCTCGCGGCTGCCGTTGAGCGGGCCGGCGTCACCGCTGAGGTCTCGCCGCACACGTTCCGGCACTCGTTCGCCACCCACCTGCTCGACGGCGGAGCCGACGTGCGCGTGGTCCAGGAGCTCCTCGGGCACGCCTCGGTCACGACCACGCAGATCTACACCCTCGTGACGGTCGAGCGGCTGCGCGAGGTCTACAGCACGGCCCACCCGCGCGCACGAGGCTGACCTGCGGCGATGCCGCCGAGCCCGCGTCGACGCGGGGCGCCGTGATCACCCCGTCGGCCCGCTCGGCGGGCTGGCGGCCTTGTCAGGCACCGACCCGCGGCCTAGGGTGACGGCATCGTCGTCAAGGCGATCAGATTCCCTATCGAGACAGAGTTGAGTCTGCTTGTGAGTATGTCGACAAACTGGGCGACCGCGGACGACGCCGTCCCCGGGCAGCCGGCCGAGTCGCTGCCATCCGCCCGGCCCCCGGCGCAGGACCTCGCGGCGGCGGCGTCGCCCGAGCCGGCCGTGGCGCCCGACGAGGTGGTGCTCGATGCGACCGGGCGCCCGCAGATCGAGTTCCCCGAGCCGCCGGTGCTGGACTCGCACGGACCGGCGCGGGTGATCGCCCTGTGCAACCAGAAGGGCGGGGTCGGCAAGACGACCTCGACGATCAACCTCGGCGCGGCCCTCGCGGAGGCCGGGCGACGGGTGCTGCTCATCGACTTCGACCCGCAGGGCGCCCTGTCGGTCGGGCTCGGGGTGAACCCGCACGAGCTCGACCTGACCGTCTACAACCTGCTCATGCAGCGCGACGTCTCGATCGACGAGGTCCTGCTCAAGACGGGGGTGCCCGGCCTCGACCTGCTGCCCGGCAACATCGACCTGTCCGCCGCGGAGGTCCAGCTCGTCTCCGAGGTGGCGCGCGAGCAGACCTTGGCCCGGGTGATCGCTCCGGTGCTGGGGGAGTACGACATCGTCCTCATCGACTGCCAGCCCTCCTTGGGGCTGCTGACGGTGAACGCGCTCGCCGCGTCGGACGGCGTGATCATCCCGCTGGAGTGCGAGTACTTCGCCCTGCGTGGGGTCGCCCTGCTGATGGACACCATCTATCGAGTGCAAGAAAGGATTAATCCTCGACTTGAGGTTGAGGGTATTCTAGCCACGATGTACGACGCTCGAACGCTGCACGGCCGCGAGGTCCTCGCACGGGTCGTGGACGCCTTCGGCGACAAGGTGTTCCGCACGGTCATCGCCCGCACGGTCCGGTTCCCCGAGACCACGGTGGCCGGCGAGCCCATCACGACGTACGCGTCGAGCTCGACGGGCGCTGCCGCGTACCGCCAGCTCGCCCGGGAGGTACTGGCCCCATGAGCCGACGAGCGACGCTGCCGGGGGCCGACGAGCTCTTCCGACGCACGTCCGACACGCCGGAGCCCGAGGCGATGGCCGTGCTCTCCCCGGCCGGCGCCGCGCCGCTCCCGGTGACCGAGGCACCCGCGGCCGAGCCGGTCGTCGAGGCGGGCCCGGAGGCCGCCAGCGCCACGGCCACCGCGACGCGCGCCCCGAACCGGCGTCGGCCCCGCGCCGGCGACCGGCGCCCGACCGGGCGGGAGAGGCACGAGGAGAAGATCACCGTCTACGTGTCGCCGGAGGAGCTCGTCGACGTCGAGCAGGCCAAGCTGGTCCTGCGCGCCCAGCACGGGTTGGCCGTCGACCGCGGTCGCATCGTGCGCGAGGCCATCGCGGTCGTCATCGCCGATCTCGAGGCCAAGGGCGAGGACAGCATCCTGGTGCGGAGGCTGCGCGGCGTCTGATCCCGGCAAGCGCTCTTCGACTGCGCATCAGCGCAGGTCAGGGTCCGATACGGGTCTCTTTATCGCTTTAGTGCGAGAGCGTCTTACCGACTCGGTGACCGGCGCCGGCGGGCCACGACCCGCGGGTCGTGCGGGTCCGGAACGCCGAGCCGGGTAGCGTTCCCGCGTGATCGACGCGGTGGCCACGGAGCAGCCCGGGTCGGCGTCGGACCCCGACGCCGCGCCCGAGGGCGTTCTCGACGACTCCGGGGCGCGCTCGGCGGAGGGGCCGCCCGCGGAGCAGGCAGCCGGGTCCGGTTTCTCGGTCCGGCTCGACGAGTTCGAGGGGCCGTTCGACCTGCTGCTCTCGCTCATCGCCAAGCACCGCCTCGATGTCACGGTGCTCGCCCTGCACACCGTGATCGACGACTTCCTGGCGCACATCCGGGCGCGCGGGCCGGACTGGGACCTCGACGAAGCCACCGAGTTCCTCGTGGTGGCGGCCACCCTGCTCGACTTGAAGGCAGCCCGGCTGCTGCCCTCGGGCGAGGTCGAGGACGAGGAGGACCTCGCACTCCTCGAGGCGCGCGACATCCTGTTCGCCCGGCTCCTGCAGTACCGCGCCTACAAGGACGTCTCGGCCGTGCTGGCCGAGCTCCTGCGCACCGGGTCCCAGCGCCATCCGCGCGAGGTGGGCCTTGACCCCGAGTTCTCCGGGCTGCTCCCGGAAGTCCTGATCGGCCTGGGACCGTTGGAGTTTGCGGCGATGGCTGCCAAGGCCCTCGCACCGAAACCGGTGCCGCAGGTCGGCACGGGTCACATCCACGCCGTTCGGGTGAGCGTCCGGGAGCAGGCAGCGATCCTCGTGGACCGGCTGCGCCGTCACCCGTCCGCGACCTTCCGCAGCCTCACGTCCGACTGCGACACGACGCTGCTCGTGGTGGCCCGGTTCCTGGCGCTGCTGGAGCTCTACCGCGACGGCGCCGTGGCCTTCGACCAGGTCTCCCCGCTCGGCGAGCTGCACATCCGCTGGACCGGCACGGACGAGGGCGAGGTCGCGGTGGCCGCCGAGGAGTACGAGGGCGCGCCGACCACCCCGGACGAGGCTCCGCCGGCCGAGGAGGTCGTGCTCGCCGACATCGAGGCGGCCCTCGCTCCGGGACCGGTCGCCCTGCAGCGCTTCACGGACACATCGGACACATCGGATATTCAGGACGAGATGGACGGCGGCGCGTCCCTCGCCGACGACACCGTCTCAGCCACGGAGGAGCACAGGTGAGCACGCAGGACAGCGCTGGAGGGCCGCTGGGGGCGTCCAGCGGCGATCTCACGGCCGGAGAGGTCGCGGAGGCCACCTATCCGCCGCACGGGCCGCAGGGCGGCTCCGACGGGCCGCAGGACGTGCCCGGTACGCGTCCGGCGCCGGAGCCCGAGCCGTCCGAGGCCGCAGCCACTCGCGAGGAGGACGGGACCAGCGAGGACGACGTCCTCGAGGCGACGCTGGGCGCACCGTCGCTCGACGCTGCACTCGAGGCGGTGCTGCTCGTGACCGACCAGCCGATCGACGCGGCGACGCTGGCCTCACTGGTGCGGCGTCCGGCCGCCGAGGTGCTCGGCCGGCTGCACGCGCTGGCGGACGATTACACAACGGGCGCACGGGGTTTCGACCTGCGCGAGGTCGCCGGGGGATGGCGCTTCTACACGCGGTCGGACTGCGCAGAGATCGTGGAGCGCTACGTGCGCGACGGCCAGCAGGCGCGTCTCACCCAGGCCGCACTGGAGACACTCGCCGTCGTGGCGTACCGACAGCCAGTCAGTCGGGCGAGGATCTCGGCGGTGCGCGGCGTCAACGTGGACGGCGTCGTGCGGACCCTCACCAGCCGCGGGCTGGTGGCCGAGGCCGGGCACGACGAGTCCAGCGGCGCGATCCTGTACCGGACGACGGAGCTGTTCCTCGAGCGGCTCGGGCTGACCTCGCTGGAGGACCTACCCCC
>Ga0075015_100000307_pt1 | contig 16379 bp, 15 predicted proteins | sample AleBraG_ABR_2013_FD_71476 | JGI IMG/M metagenome (GOLD analysis project Ga0075015, IMG submission 71476) | Freshwater sediment microbial communities in response to fracking from Pennsylvania, USA - Alex Branch Run_MetaG_ABR_2013 | ecosystem: Environmental > Aquatic > Freshwater > Creek >...
TTCACCAACCGGCTGGCGCGCGCGGTCGATCGGGCGCGGGAGCTGGAGCGCAGCGCCGCAACCATGCCCGAGGCCCAGCAAACGGAACTGCACCAGCCGCTGGCGGCGCTGGCGCAGCGCGGCCGGCTGCTGAGCGTGGCGATTGCGCTGTGCACGGTATGCGCGCTGCTCAGCTTCATCGGCGCGATCCTGTGTTTCCTGCGCGAAGTCTTCATCGCGACCGCCACGCTGCGTATCGGACTCAGGAAGGCCCGCTGACCGGTTCGCCGCCGGGCGCCCGGCCACCGTTCGGTCCGGCGCCGGCCGATGCGCCCACTTCCTCGCGGGCCAGCGTCCACGGTTCGGCGGCCGCCGCCGCCAGCCATTCCCCGAGGTGGGTGTCCGCCAACACTGTTGCCATGTATTGGTGCGCCTGCGGCAACACTTGCGCGCCGTAGGTGCGAAACCGCAGCACGACCGGCGCGTACATGGCGTCGGCCAGCGAATAATGCCCGAACAGCCAGGGCCCCGCGTCAGCGCAGCGGCCACGGCAGTCCCGCCAGAGCGTGGCGATGCGCTGGATGTCCTGTGCGAGGGCGGAGTTCATGGCCGTGCGCCGGCCGGTCGCACGGGCGTTCATCGGCCACTGGGTGCGCAATGCGGTAAAGCCGGCATGCATTTCCGCGCTGACGCTGCGCGCGAGCGCACGCAGCGCCGGGTCCGCCGGCAGGCCCCGGCCCGCCAGTTCACACAGGGTTTCGCCGATGGCGATGGACTCCCACACCAGCGTGTCGCCGCACCGGAGCGCCGGCACGCGGCCCGCGGGGTTCACCGCGCGGATTCGCGCGGCGCTGTCGGGCTGATCCAGCGGAATGAGCCGCTCTTCGAATTCGAGCCCCAGATGGCGGGCCAGAATCCAGGGCCGCAGGGACCAGGAGGAATAGTTCCTGTTGCCGATGTACAGGGTGAGCTTCGGGCGGGTCATCGCGGGTCCTGTTAGCGCTCGCGGGTGCTGGCTGCCAGGACTGGCCGCTGTCCGGCAAGATTCTTGCAAGACGACCTTAGCAGGAATTGGTCAAGAACTGTGACCGACATAACCAGCGGCATCGACCCTGTCGTGCTCCACTGGCGTTGACGGTTGCGGTACCCCGCGAGGTGTAAACATGCAACAGGAAAGCGATCCGGTCGGCGTGGTAGCGGTGACGAATCTCACCGAATACTTCCGTGGCGCCCTGCAGGGTGCGCTGGCGCACCAGCACGTGGCCGTGGAAGGGCAGACCGAGCAATACGTCGTCAACATGCTGACGCTGTTCGCGCGCGCCGAGAACCTCTACGACGGTGTGCCGAGCGGACCGACCATGCCGCCGCTGACCGCGCTGTTCACCGCGGCGGTCTCGGCACCCTCGGTGGCGGAGCGCGAGCGCGGCCTGCAGCGGCTCGGCGACGTGTCGCTGTTCATTGCCGGATTCTTCGCGCATGGGTTCGCCCGCCGGCTGGTGGATATCGATTTCCACATCGCGATGGGCGGGCGCGCCTACGGAACGCTGGCCGCGACCTTGAGCCGCGGCCGCCGCCGCGTGCTCGGGCAGGTCTACGCCGAGCTGGCGGCCAAGTTCCAGCCGCTGGTGGACGCGCTGGGCGAGATCAGCGATACGGCGCGCACCTACACGCAGCGCGACGTGCTGCGCCTCTATGAGATCTGGCTGCGCACGCACAGCGGGCGCGCGCGGCGGCTGCTGACGCAACTGGGTGTCGAGCCTGCGCCGGTCGGGCTGCAGGCGCACTGAAGCGATCATGGTCGTACGCCAGCTGCAATCGCTGTTGGCCGGCATCTACGACGTGCCCATGGCGCAGGATGTCGCGCAATACCTGCTGACGGACCGGCAGTCCCTGCCGGAACCGTTCCGCGCCGGCGCGAGCGAGGAGACGCTGCTGGTGGCGCAGGACGGTGACGGCCTGGCGCTCGGCCTGTTTCTCGAGCCCGCCATGCTGGCGCGCCTGGACCTGGCCAATCCGCTGGCGGCGCTCAATGGGGCCAACCTGGCCGATTACTGGACCGCGCTGGAGGGCGTCAGCCATTTCGTCTACCTGACCTGGAATGCCGGACATGACCGGCCGGTGAGCCTGCTGGAGCTGGAGTTGCAGGCCGAGGTGGACAAGTACGTGGCCAGCCTGTGGCTGCTGCGGGCGCAGGATCCATCGCGCTTTCCGGTGGAACTGCACCGCGTGCTGTTCGAGCGTGCGCGCGTCGATCCGGATCTGGCCGGCGAGCGGCTGGGGCTGTACCGGCGCGCCAACCAGTACGCGGCGCGCTTCTGCCGGCGGCTGGGCCAGTTGCTGGAGCCCGCGGGCGCCCAGGCGCGCGCCATCGCCATGGCCGAGCTGCGCCGTTTCTACCGGCTCACCAGCGCCATGAAGATGCGCTACATCGAGTGCGAGGCCTGAGGCCTCAGGCGTCGGCTTTCTTCAGCTGCGAGACCTGGCGCTTGAGCCGGATCCACTCGGACAGCCGGCGCAGGTCGGCCTGCCGGCCCGCCATCCCGGGCTGGCGCACGTTCGGAAACGTGTCATAGGGGTTGTAACCGCCGCCGGCTTTGGCGGGCGCGGCTTCCTCTTCGAGCATCAGCTCGAAGCTGCCGGTGGCTGCAGTTGAGAAACGGCGCTGCATGCTGGCTCTACTCTCTTTCTCGTCTCTCTCGAACTCATCCCTGCCTGTCGTGATCGCCGGCCGGGCCTCCTGAGGGGCCGGTCGCCGACAGCGCCGCCTCTGCACGCAGCAGGCCGAGCGCCGTCTTTCCGTCGTTGAGCTCGCCGCCCAGGGCGCGCCGGCAGGCCTCGCTCATCGGTACCCAGTGCACTTCGATGAGTTCGCCAGCCTCGTGTGCCATGGTGACCGCGCGCAGGCCGCGAGCCAGGAACAGGTGCACAATTTCGGTGAAAACTCCCGGCGAGCTGACATAAATCCCCAGGGAATCCCAATCGGAGGCCTCGGTGCCGGCTTCCTCGACGAGCTCGCGCTGCGCCGTGACCAGGGGCGGCTCGTCGGGTTCCAGCTTGCCGGCCGGCAGCTCCCAGATCCAGCCGCCTGCGGCATGGCGATACTGGCGGACCAGGCAGACGCGCCGGCGCGTGTCGACGGCCACGACGGCGGCGCCGCCGGGATGATGGATGATCTCGAGGTCGGTCACATGGTCGTTGGGCAGCCGCACGGTTTCGACGTTCACGGTGATCACGCGGCCGCGAAACACCGTCTTGAGCTTCTCGATGGTCATGGAGACGCCCGGCGCGCCGGGCGGTGCTTCAGGACGCTCAATGACCGTGCACTTCGTCCACGTCGGCCTGGCCGGAGAGGCGGCGGCGCACGAAGGACCAGCACATGCCGACGCCGAGGATCAGGCCCACGGCCACGACCGCGATCCAGGCCAGCGCCGAACCGCCCGCGAGACTCAGCCAGCCGCTGTCGACCGCCAGCCAGACCAGGGCGGCGAACAGCGCCAGCAGCAGCGAGACGCCCAGCAGCCCCAAGGACCGCAGGGTCGCCGTCACATAGGTGATCCAGCAGATCAGCAGCAGCAACCCGGCGATCGCCTGCAGGGGCTGCAGATGCGGGAACGCCTGCACCACCCAGTGGAGGTAGGAGTGGCCGCTCGGATTGAAGGTCAGCAGCACCATCAGCAGCGCCGCCGAGATGCGCAGCAGGACGCCGCTCGGGCCCATCGGCGTGGGGTTCATGAGGGAAGCGCGTTCGGCATGGCGTGCATGGTTCACCAAAACGGGGTCGGGCGGCAAGGGGTGTGGGCATAGCGCGGAGTCTGGCTCTGGCCGGCTCGCATGGGTCCTTATATATTTGGGCGATGCCCGCCGTCGATCCGCTCGCCGCTCTCAATACCCCGCAACGCCGGGCCGTGACCTTCGGCCAGCCCCTGGCCGACGGCAAGGGCGTGAACGCCGGACCGCTGCTGGTCGTCGCCGGCGCGGGAACCGGCAAGACCAGCACCGTCGCCCACCGGGTCGCATGGCTGGCGATGCATGGCGTGGATCCGGCGCGCATCCTGATGCTGACCTTCACGCGGCGGGCGGCCAGCGAAATGCGCCGCCGCTCGCACGACATCCTGCGCCAGGCGCTCGATGACACGCTCGGCAACAAGGCCCAGGCCATGCTGCAGCGGCTGACCTGGGCCGGGACCTTCCACTCCGTGGGCAACCGGCTGCTGCGGCACTATGGCCGGCACCTGAACCTGGAACCCGGATTCACGGTCATCGACCGCGGCGACTCGGCCGACCTGTTCGACAGCCTGCGCCAGGAGCTGGGCTACACCGACCAGTACCAGCGTTTTCCCCGCAAGGACACCTGCCTGGCGATCTACTCCTGGCGCATCAATACGCAGAAGAGCCTGCACGAGACGCTCGAACAGCAGTTCAACTGGTGCCTGGGCTGGGAGCAGGAGCTGTCGAAGCTGTGCCGCGCCTACGTGGAACGCAAGCAGCGCTACGGCCTGCTCGATTACGACGATCTGCTGATCTACTGGCATGCGATGATGAACGAGCCGCGGCTCGCCAAGCACGTGTCCGCGAACTTCGATCACATCCTCGTCGATGAGTACCAGGATACCAACCGCCTGCAGGGCGAGATCCTGCGCGGGCTGCGCCCGGACGGCGCCGGCGTCACCGTCGTCGGCGACGATGCGCAGTCGATCTATTCCTTCCGCGGCGCGGCGGTGGAAAACATCCTCGGGTTCCCGGAACTGTTCACGCCGCGCGCCGACATCGTCACGCTGGCGCAGAATTACCGGGCCACCCAGCCGATACTGGACATCGCCAATGCGCTCATGAGCGATGCACCGCGCCAGCATCGCAAGCACCTGCTGGCGGTGCGCGGCCAGGGCGGCCGGCCGCAGTACGTGACCACCGATGAGCTGCAGTCGCAGGCCGAATACGTCTGCGCCCAGATCCTGCAGCGGCGCGAGGCGGGCGTGCTGCTGCGCAAGCAGGCGGTCCTGTTCCGCAACGCCTCGGCCAGCGACCTGCTCGAGGTCGAGCTGCTGCGGCGGCGCATCCCGTTCGTCAAGTACGGCGGCCTCAAGTTCCTGGAGGCCGCGCACGTCAAGGACCTGCTGGCCGTGCTGCGCTGGGCCGACAATCCGCGCAACACGCTCTCGGCCTTCCGCGTGCTGCAGCTGCTGCCCGGCATGGGCCCGGCCAACGCGCAGCGCATCGTCGCCGAATTCGAGCAGCGCGCCTGCAGTTTCGCCATGCTCGCGGAGGTGCAGAAGCCGGCCGCGGCGCTGCAGGACCTGCCGCGGCTGTCGAAGCTGCTGCTGGCGCTGGCCGAACCGCAGCGTCCCTGGCCCGGGCAGGCGCGCCTGGTGCGCGAATGGTACCAGCCGCACATGGAGCGCCAGTACGAGCAGTCCCACACGCGCAACGGCGACCTCGACCAGCTCGAGCAGCTCTCCGGCCAGTTCCCGTCACGCGAACGCTTCATCACCGAACTGGCGCTCGATCCGCCCAATGCCGCCGGCGACCTGGCCGGTGCGCCGTTGCACGATGAGGATTACCTGGTGCTGTCGACCGTGCACTCGGCCAAGGGCATGGAATGGGACACGGTGTACGTGCTGAATGTGGTCGATGGCAGTTTCCCCTCCGAATTCTCGACCGGCCGCGCCGAGCTGATCGACGAGGAGCGGCGGCTGCTGTACGTGGCCATGACGCGCGCGCGCAATGAGCTGCAGCTGTGCGCGCCGCTGAAGTTTCCGCTGACCCAGCAGCCGCGCACCGGCGATGCGCACGTCTATGGCGCGCGCAGCCGCTTCGTCACGGAGAAGGTGCTGAAGTGCTGCGAGCAGGTCGCCTATCACGGGACGCAGGTGGCCCGCGAAGGCGCACTGTCCGAGGCGCGCACCGACAAGATCGATGTCGCCTCGCGCCTCAAGGACATGTGGTAGCCGGCAAGGACCGGTGGTAGCCGGCGAGGACCGGTGGTAGCCGGCGCCGTCCCGCCGCGGTTCACGGGCCGCGGCGGATCGAAAGCTGCGCCGCACCCGCCGGGTCCGCGATCCGCACGCTGACCAGGCGCGCGCGCGCGTCCCGCCTGGCGACCAGGCTCCGCTGCGGCGAGCCCGGGGCGCCGGCCAGCGCCGCGCGGGCGCCGCCGCTCCAGCCGTGGACGCGCACGTCGAGCTCGTGCCACCAGGGCGTGAACGCGCCAGCGCGCGGCCCGAATTCGATGCGGATGCCGTCCGGCGCCGGCAGGCAGCGCAGCGCCTGGCGCAGGTAGCCCTGGTTGCGGTAATGCATGCTGTGCCCGTCATCCGCGTACAGCGCGCCGCGGCATTCGCCGTCGCCGCGCTCACCCGCGCCGCCCGGATACACATCCAGGAGCAGCGGACCGGACGGCGTCGCGGCGGTGCTCTGGACCAGCGGCTGGCGCGGGAGGATGGTCCCGCCGCGCACGTACACCGGCAGCCGGTCGATGCGCGGCTGCTCCATCCGCGGCGCCCGCACCTCCAGTCCGGTCCAGTAGTCGTACCAGCGGCCCGCGGGCAGGCAGATCTCATACGCTGCCGGAGATTCCAGTGCGGGCGAGGGCGCCACCAGCAGGCTGCTGCCGAGCAGGAAGCTGTTGGTCTGCTCGCAGCGGGACTCGAGCGCCTCCGGATACTCGTAGAACACCGGGCGCATCAGCGGGGCGCCGGTGCGGGCATTCTCATCGGCCAGCGCATAGAAGTAGGGCAGCAGCCGGTAACGTTCCTCGATGAAGCGGCGGCGGATCGCCGTATGCACCGGGCCGTGGATCCACGGTTCCTTGCCGGCGACGCCCTTCATCGAGTGATCGCGGAACAGCGGCATGAAGGCGGAGAGTTCGATCCAGCGCGTGAACAGCTCGGCGCCCGGCGTGCCGTTGAAGCCGCCCACGTCGTCGCCGCTGTAGGCGAAGCCGCTCAGGCCCAGGTTCAGCAGCATGGCGATCGAGAGCTTCAGGTGGTTCCAGGTCGAGCTGTTGTCACCGGTCCAGGTCGCGCCGTAGCGCTGGCCGCCGGCGAAACTCGCCCGGGTCATCACGAACGGCCGCTCCTGCGGCGCGAGCGCGCCCAGGCCCTCGAACGTGGCCCGCGCGTTCTCCATGCCGTAGATGTTGTGAATCTCGGCGTGCGTGGCATCGCGGCGGGCAAAGCCGGGTTCCTCGATGCGATGCAGGTTGTCGAGCGGCATGGTCTTGCTGGCGGTATGGAAGATGGCCGGCTCGTTCATGTCGTTCCAGAAGCCGGCGATCCCGGCCGCCAGGAAATCCCGGTACAGGCCGCCCCACCACTGGCGCGTCGGCAGGCGCGTGAAGTCCGGGAACACCGCGGGTCCGGGCCAGACCTCCGCGAGGTACGCGGATCCGTCGGCGCGCCGGATGAAATGATCAGCGGCCACACCCGTATCATAGGGCGCGTAACCCTGGCCCGGCGCCGCCGCGATGTGCAGGTCCGTGATCGCCACCAGCCGGAAGCCCTGCTGGCGCATCCGTGCGGCCAGTCCGGCCAGGTCCGGGAACGTGAGCCGGTTGGTCGTGAAGGGGCGGTTGCGGTCCTGGTAGTCGATATCCATCCACAGGACGTCGGCAGGGATGCGCTCGGCGCGCAGGCGGCCGGCAACCGCGAGCAGTTCCGCCGCCGACATGTAGCTGTAGCGTGACTGCTGGAAGCCGAGGGCCCACAGCGGCGGGAGCGGTGCCTTGCCGCTGAGATCCGTGTAGCGCGCGACCACGGCCTTAAGCGTCGGTCCGTAGATCAGGTAATAGTCGATGGCGCCATCTTCGGCTCCGAATTCGAGCCGCTGCGGATCGCGCCGGCCGAAGTCGAACCAGCTGCGCCAGGTGTTGTCCAGGAAGATGCCGTAGCTGCCGCCCGGCCCGCCCACCGCGGCGAAGAAGGGCACGCTCTTGTAGAGCGGGTCGCTGGATTCCTGGAAGCCATAGGCGTCGGTATTCCAGTTGCTGAAGGCCTGGCCGCGCCGGTCCAGCAGGCCGGCCTTGTCGCCGAGCCCGAAATAATGTTCGCCCGCCGGCATGATCTTGCGCAGCGTGAAGCGGTGGCCCGCCATGCGCAGCGGTTCGTCCGGGGCATCCTCGCTGATCACATGCCCGGCCAGGTCGGTCACCGACAGGCGCAGCGTCGCAGGCTCGACGCGCACCTGCAGCAGGGCGGTGCGGAACCCATCGGCCGCGGGCTGCACCGGGACGCCTTGCGCGCGCAGCGCCGCGGGCACCACCCAGGAGGCGTCCTCGGGCCACCGTCCCGCGGGCGCGATGCGCACCCGCAGGAGGTCGTCCGCGAGCGCCGTGACGCGCAGCCGCAGGGCGCCGCGACTCGCTTCCAGGCCGTCGGCCCGCGCGAGCATCGCGGTATCCGCGGCCGTGGCGCCGGCCGCCGCGATGGTGCTGTCCGCCGCCGTGGCACAACGGCCCGGCCCGGGCAGGGCGCCTGCGGCCGCGGCGAGCAGCGCCGCGGCGACCGCACGCATGCAGATCTGCTTCATGGTCGCTCCCCGGTCGCGGCCGGTGTGTGTCCGGCCGCGCCTCCACTACGGCTCCAGGTAGGCGTAGCCGTCCAGTTCCTGCTCGTAAAAGCGCTTCAGCGCCTGGCCCTCCGCCACGGTCATGCGGCCTTCGCGCACCGCGCGCTCGCAGTCGCGCGCCAGCGCCGGGGCCAGCTCGGCGACGTCGTATTCCATGTATTCGAGCACCTTGTTGGCGGTATCGCCCTTGACGACTTCCTCGATCCACCAGCCGCCCTCGTCGTGCAGCTTGATGTGCACGACGTGGGTGTCGCCGAACAGGTTGTGCAGGTCGCCGAGCGTCTCCTGGTAGGCACCGACCAGGAACGCGGCCAGGTAATAGTCCTCGCCGGCGTGCAGCTCGTGCAGTTCCAGGGTGCGCTTGATGTCGCGGCGGCTGACGAAGTGATTGATGCGCCCGTCCGAATCGCAGGTGATGTCCGCCAGCACCCCGTTGCGCGTGGGCCGCTCATTGAGCCTGTGGATCGGCATGATCGGAAACAGCTGATCGATGGCCCAGCTGTCGGGCAGCGACTGGAACAGCGAGAAGTTGCAGAAATAGATGTCCGCCAGCACGTCCTCGAGGTCCTCGAGTTCCTCGGGCGGGCGGTCGAGCTTGCGGCAGGCGTCGCGGATGCGGCCGCAGGCCGCCCAGTACAGCCGCTCGACCAGGCCGCGCTGCGCCAGCGTCAGCAGGCCGAGGTTGAACATCTGCAGCGCCTCGTCGCGCGCCGTCTGGGCGTCGTGGTAGCACTCCACGAGGCGGCGCTCGTCAATGCTGCGCAGGGCATCGACGAGGTCGCGGACCGGCTGCGGCATGGCCTTGCCCGGAACGCCGGTTTCCTCCGGCAGGACGCCGAAGCGGTCGAGGCGCGAGGAGCCGAGCGTATTGAAGATCAGCACGCTGTGGTGGGCGGCGATCGCGCGGCCCGACTCGCTGATGATCATCGGATGATCGACGCCGCGCGCATTGCAGACGCTGCCGATGCGGTAGACGACGTCGCTGGCGTACTCGTTGAGCGTGTAGTTCATCGACGAGGCGTAGTTGGTGGCCGTGCCGTCGTAGTCGATCCCGAGGCCGCCGCCGACATCGATGTATTCGAGGCCGGCGCCCGAGAGCTTCAGCTCGGCATAGACGTGCGCCAGCTCGTTGATGGCGTCCTTGACGCGCCGGATGTCCTGCAGCTGGCTGCCCGGATGGCAGTGCACGAGCTTGAGGCAGTCGCTCATGCCGTGGCTGCGCAGCACCGACAGCAATTCGATGATTTCGGTCGCGAACAGCCCGAACTTGGACTTTTCGCCGGCCGAGTCGCGCCAGCGCCCGGAACCTTCGCTGGCGAGCTTGACGCGCACGCCGATGCGCGGACGCACGTTGTAGGCGGCGGCATGCCGCAGTATCAGCTCGAGCTCGACGAAGTTCTCCACGACCGGGATGATCGTGCGCCCGAGCTTGGTGGCGAGGATGACCGCCTCGATGTAGCTGGAATCCTTGAAGCCGTTGCAGACGATCAGCCGGTCGCTGGCCGATTCGGTGACGGCCATGACCGCCAGCAGTTCGGGCTTGGACCCGACTTCCAGCCCGAAGCCGAACTCGCGCCCGTAGCGATAGACCTCATCGACCACCAGGCGCTGCTGGTTGACCTTGATCGGGAACACGGCGGCGTAGCGGTTGCGGTATTCATTCTCGGCGATGGCGCGCGCAAAGGCGTCGTTCAGGTGGCGCAGGCGGTGCGCCAGGATGTCCGAGAAGCGCACCACCACCGGGGCGGCCAGGTCGCGTGCCTGCAGGCCCTGCACGACCTCGAGCATGTCGATCTCGCGCGCCGGGGTGCCGTCCGGGCGCACCACGACGCTGCCGGCGTCGTTGATGGAGAAGTATCCCGAGCCCCACGCCGGCACGTTATACAGTTCCAGCGCGTCCGCCACCGTCCAGCCGCCGTTGCCACGGCGCACCGGCGTGTTTTGCTGCCCCATCCGCTGTGCACCTCGAAAGCTCTGCGGTCACGATAGCAAATGATGACGGCAAATTCTGCAGCACGCTTCCCACGGCGCCGCGAGCGGCTACAATCCGCAGGCAATGGCCATCGATCTTTACTGGGGGAGCGGTAGCCCGTACTGCTGGCGGGTGCTGCTGGCGCTGCACCACAAGCGGCTGCCTTACCGCAGCCATCTGCTCAAGCTCGACCAGCAGGAGCACCAGGCGCCGCAGATGCTCGCGATGAACCCGCGCGGGCGGTTGCCGGTGCTGCGCGACGGCGATTACGTGGTGTTCGAGTCGCTCGGCGTACTCTACTACCTGGACCGCAAATATCCCGATCCGCCGATCTTCGGGCGGTCCGCCGAGGAGGGCGGCGTCATCATGCGCGTGATCTGCGAATACCAGGCCTATGCCGAGCCCAGCCTGATGCAGATCGTGCGCAACATGATCGACCGCCGCGAACCGGTCATGGGCGCCGAACTGGCCGAAACCATGGCCGAGGCGATGCATTGCGTCGCCCGCGAGGCGCGCACCATCGAGCGCCGCCTGGCGCAGTCCGACTGGGTGGTGGGCGAGGGGATCTCGGCGGCCGACATGGTGATCTACCCCGATATCCGCCTGCTGCTGCGGGCCCTGGCACAGCCCGCGGCGCGCGAACTGGCGGCGCGTTTCCTGCCGCTCGAGATCAACCACCCGGCGCTCGCACGCTGGCTCGAGCGCATCGCCCTGCTGACACCGGACATCGGCGTCTAGGGCCTGACGGGCCCTGAGCGGGATCGGTTCCGGTGGCGCCCGCGGCGCCCGGTTGGTAACCTCCACCGCGGCCGCAAGAGGCGGAATTTCGAGGAAGAATCATGACGCAGCCGTTGCATTTTGCCGACTTTCCGGGCCGCATCATCCTGGTGGGGTTCGGGGCGATCGGGCAGGGCGTCCTGCCGCTGCTGCTGCGTCATATCGGCTGCCCGGCCGCGCGCATGACGATTGTCACCGCGGAGGACGACGGCCAGGAAGAGGCCGCCAGCTATGGCGTGCGTTTCGTGCGCGAACGCATCACGCGGGAGAACCTGCGGCGCACGCTCGACCCGCTGGTCGGCCGCGGCGATTTCATCCTCAACGTGTCGGTCGACGTGTCGAGCATCGCCCTGCTGCGCTTCGCCTGGGAGAAGGGGGCGATGTACCTCGATACCTGCATCGAGCCCTGGTCGGGAGGCTATGTCGATCCGGCACTGCCGGTCGCCCGGCGCACCAATTACGCGCTGCGCGAGGAGGTGCTCGCGCTGCGCTCCGGCGGCCAGCGCCAGCCGACCGCGGTGCTGACCCACGGCGCCAATCCGGGCCTGGTGTCGCACCTCGTGAAGCAGGCGATGATCAACATTGCGGCCGATCTCAAGGTCGACGCCGGCAACATGCGGACGCGCGAGGACTGGGCGGACCTCGCGCAGCGCCTGGACATACGGGTGATCCACGTGGCGGAACGCGATACCCAGGTCTCCGCCATCCCCAAGGAGCCCAATGAGTTCGTCAATACCTGGTCGGTCGACGGCTTCGTTTCCGAAGGGGCCCAGCCCGCTGAACTCGGCTGGGGTTCGCACGAGCGGAATTTCCCGCGCGACGGCAAGCGCTATGACTTCGGCTGCGGCGCCGCGATCCACCTGATGCAGCCCGGCGTGGCCACGCGGGTGCGCAGCTGGGCGCCGCTGGCAGGCCCCTACCACGGCTTCCTGATCACCCACAGTGAGGCCATTTCGATCGCCGATTACCTGACCAGGGCCACGGACCCGACCACGGTGTACCGGCCGACGGTGCATTACGCCTATCACCCGTCCGACAACGCCGTGCTGTCGGTCCACGAGTTCGCCGGGCGCAACTACGTGCTGCAGGACCGCAAGCGCATCATGATGGACGACATCACGACCGGCATCGATGAGCTGGGCGTGCTCCTGGCCGGGCACAAGAAGAACGCCTACTGGTACGGATCCCAGCTGTCGATCGACGAGGCCCGCAAGCTCGCCCCGCACAACAGCGCCACGACCCTGCAGGTGACCGTGTCCGTGCTGGCGGGCGTGGTCTGGGCGATGGAGCATCCGAATCGCGGCATCGTGGAGCCGGAGGAAATGGACTTCCGGCGCTGCCTGGACATCTGCATGCCCTACCTCGGTCCGGTGGTCGGCCAGTACACCGACTGGACCCCGCTGAGCGACCGGGAGCGCTTGTTTCCCGAGGATGTCGACAAGTCCGACCCGTGGCAGTTCAAGAACGTGCGCGTCAGCTGATCCCACCCGGGGCGGGCGTCGTGCCCGGATACTCGATGGCCACGATGACGTAGCTCTGGCTGCCCGCGGCCAGGCTGACGGTGACTGCGGTGTCGAGCGCCTTGCCCATCAGTGCCCGCGCCAGCGGTGCATCCATGCTGATGCCGCCCGGTTCCTGGTCGAATTCGTCGGGCCCGACGATGCGGTAGACGCGGGTGGCTCCGGCCGCCGTTGCCAGCGTGACGCGCGCGCCGAAGAACACCCGGCGCGGATCGCTGGGGGGCTGATCGACCACCACCATGCCCTCGAGGCGCTGGCGCAGGTGCCGGACGCGGGCGTCGATCTCCCGCAGGCGGCGTTTTCCATAGGTGTATTCGGCGTTCTCCGAGCGGTCGCCCTGCGCGGCCGCGGCCGCCACGGCCTGCGTGACGCGCGGGCGCTCGACGCGCCACAGCTGCTCGAGCTCACCGCGCAGGCGGGATGCGCCCGCCGGTGTGATGTACTTCGAACTTCGCGGGAGCGGCGGGCGATAACGGCTCAATCGGGGTCCCCCGGCAGCGTGATATGTGCAATGCCTCACAGCCTGGGCCCTAGCGCGGGCGTAGGCTCGGTCCCATGGGTAGCAGGTACTACGCCCATTTTATCGCCGAGTCGCCCAGCATGGCGCAGGCGGGCGAATGGAGTGGAATCGTCGAGCTGACACGCCCTTTGAGGCAGCGTGCGGAGGAGCGGGAGCTCTCGCTCGTGCTGGCCGGCAGCATGGACCTGGAGGCGGAGGCTATTCGGATTCTGGACTGGGCCTGGCTGCACTGATCAATCCCCTGGCGGACTTTACTCCCCTCTTGTAAGTCCGCTCCTCTACAGCCCCGGCTTGCCGGGGCTTTTTTTTTGGATAGGCTGCCTGCCGTGCCCGATCACCCGGACCAAGTACCCTATTCGCGCTGCCAGCTGGGAGGGCACGCTGCCCGCTGGCTGCCTGACGGCGATACGACCTTCGCGGCCATGGTGGCGCTGATCAGCGAGGCGCGCGCGAGCGTCGTGCTGGAGTTCTACCTGGTGCGGCCGGGGGAGCCCGCCGCGACGGTGCTGGCGGCGCTGGTGCAGGCCGCGCGGCGTGGCGTGCCGGTGCGCGTGCTGTACGACGCCTACGGCTCGGAAGGGCTGCCGGCCGATTTCTTTGAGCCGCTGCGCGCCGCCGGCGGCGCGGCCCGCCTGTTCAGTCCGGCACGGCGCCTGAGGCTGGCTTTCCGCGACCACCGCAAGCTCCTGGTCTGCGACGGGCGGCGTGCCCTGGTCGGCGGCATCAACATCGGCCCGGAATACCGGGGCGATGGCGTCCGGCGCGGCTGGTTCGACCTGGCCCTGCAGATCGACGGGCCGATCGCGCGCCAGCTGGCCGCCAGCTTCGCCGCGATGTATGCGCTCGCGCCCATGAACGCCGCGGCACTGCGTCAGTTCCGGCGACTGCGGCGCGCAGCGCTGGCGCCGCACGAACCGCCGCCGCCGCAGCCCGCGCCGCCGCCGCAGCCCGCGCCGCCGCTGCAGGCCGCGCCGCCGGCCAGCCCCGTGCGGCTGCTGATGACCGGACCGGGCTGGCCCGCGGGCCGCCTGAGCCATGAGTTGCGCACGGACCTGACCCGCGCCCGGGACGTGCGCTGCATCGCCGGGTATTTCCTGCCACCGGCGCGGATCCGGCGCGCGCTGCGGCGTTGCGCCCGCGGCGGCGGCCAGGTGCAGCTCCTGCTCGCCGGTCGCAGCGACGTGCCGGTCGCCCGTTACGCCGCCGAGCACCTGTATGGCCGGATGCTGGCGGGCGGCGCCCGGCTCTATGAATACCAGCCGCAGATCCTCCACGCCAAGCTGATCGTCCTGGACGACACGGTCTACGTGGGATCCTGCAACCTGGACCGGCGCAGCCTCAACATCAATTTCGAGCTGCTGCTGCGCCTCGAATGGCCGGAACTGGCGGCGCAGGCGCGCGCGCTGTTTGCCGCGGCGCTGGTGCACAGCGTGCCCGTGCCGGCGGCGGCCTGGCGCGCGCGCCGGCACTGGTGGCAGCGCTGGCGGTCACGGGCGGCCTACTGGCTGCTGACCCGCATCGATCCGCTGCTGGCGCGCCGCCGCCTGCGTACGCTGGGCTAGGATTGGCGTCGATCGCGCAATGCCGGTATTGTGCGCGTCCATCGGCGGTGCCGAAATCCTGAAGATTCTGGAGGGGACGGAGTATGCAAGCGATCAGGTGGATGGCGTGCGTGGCGGCAGTGGCGCTGCTGAGCGGGTGCGGATACAACCGCATTCAGGTTCAGGATGAGTCGGTGAAGGCCGCCTGGTCCGAGGTGGTCAATCAGTACCAGCGGCGTGCCGACCTGGTCCCCAACCTCGTCAATACCGTCAAGGGCTATGCCGCGCAGGAAAAATCCGTGCTGATCGGCGTCACCGAGGCGCGCGCCAAGGTCGGCACCATCCAGGCGACCCCCGAGCTGATCAACGACGAGGCCGCCTTCAAGAAATTCCAGGCTGCGCAGGGTGAGCTGAGCTCGGCGCTCAAGAGCCTGATCGCGGTCAGCGAAAACTACCCGCAGCTCAAGTCCGACCAGAACTTCCGCGACCTCCAGGCACAGCTGGAAGGCACTGAAAACCGCATTACCGTGGCACGCAACCGCTATATCCAGGCGGTGCAGGACTACAACGTCACGATCCGCTCGTTTCCGAGCAACCTGACGGCCATGGTCTTCAAGTACCAGGCCAAGCCGAATTTTGCCGTGGACAATGAGGCCGTCATCGCCAAGCCGCCAACCGTGGATTTCGGGGGCGCCGCCACGCCGGCCGCCGCGCCGGCCGCCGCCCCCGCCGGGCACTAGGCCTCCTTGGGCGCACCGCCCCTGCGCACCCGACTGCTGGCGCTGCTGCTGTGTGGGCTGGGCGCGCCCGCCGTGCATGCGCAGGCGGCGGCGTCGGCCGCCGGGCTGCAGCCGATCCCGAAACTCGAATCCCGGGTGACGGATGTGACCGGCACGCTGACCGCCGGCGAACAGGCGGAACTCGAGCAGAAGCTGGCCGCGTTCGAAGCCCGCAAGGGCTCGCAGATCGCCGTCCTGATGGTGGCGACGACGGCGCCGGAGGAGATCGAGCAGTATTCAATCCGCGTCGTGGACACCTGGAAACTCGGGCGCGCTACACCTGAGGACGGGGTGCTGCTGCTGCTCGCCAAGGACGATCACCGCGTGCGCATCGAAGTCGGCCGCGGCCTGGAAGGCGCGCTCACCGATGCGACCTCGAACCGGATCATCGATGAGACCATGCTGCCGCTGTTCAAGCAGGCGCAGTTTGCCGCGGGCATCGACGCGGGGGTCGACCGGATCATCCAGGTGGTCGACGGCGAGCCCCTGCCGCCGCCCGATGCGGGCTGGAAGGGCCATGGCGGCGCGCTCTGGAATGCCCTGCCCGTGCTGCTCATCGGGTTTCTCGTGGCCTCGTCGATTCTGCGCGCGATCTTCGGCCGCGTGGGCGGTTCGGCCGCGACGGCCGGGTTGATGGGTCTGCTGGCCTGGCTCTTCAGCCAGCTGCTGCTGGCCGCTCTGGCCGTGGCGGGCGTCGCCTTCCTGGTATCGCTGCTCGGTGGATTGGGC
>Ga0075015_100000309_pt1 | contig 16370 bp, 12 predicted proteins | sample AleBraG_ABR_2013_FD_71476 | JGI IMG/M metagenome (GOLD analysis project Ga0075015, IMG submission 71476) | Freshwater sediment microbial communities in response to fracking from Pennsylvania, USA - Alex Branch Run_MetaG_ABR_2013 | ecosystem: Environmental > Aquatic > Freshwater > Creek >...
TCGTGGTCGGGCTGGGCGTCGCGGTCGAGGGCGCCGTCTTGGTCGGCGTCGGCGTGGGAGTCGGGGTGGGTGTCGCGCTCGCTGCGGCGGTGCCGCTCGCCGTCGGCGAGGTGGTCGTGTCGCTCGGGGTCGGGGTCGGCGTCAGCGTCGGCGTCGTCGGGGACGGGGTCGAGGGCAGCCCGGTTCGGGTGGGCGCGGTCGGGACGGTGACCGACGGGGCGGTCGGGAGGGTGACCGACGGTCGCCCGCTGGGCAGGATGCCGCTGCCGCCGCTGCTGCCGCAGGCGCTGAGCAGCAGGCCGACGGACAGCGCCAGGGGCACCAGGACCGCCGTGCGTCGTGACGGCATGCCGCACTCCCTCCACGCACGGGCCGCGGCCGCGCCCCGTCGGGCCCCAGGCTAGCCAGCCGGGGCTCAGGACGCGGCGCCGGCGACGCGCTTGGCGCGGGCGAGCAGCTCGAGCCCGACCACCGCTCGCCCCCGCGCGGCGGGGTCGTCATCGACGCACCCGAGAGGGCCGACGGCCCCCGCGGCCTTCACGATCTGCGCGACGAGCGGTGTCAGCCGTCCGAGCAGGGCGTTACCGGGCTGGCACGTCGCGATGGCGTCGTGGACCTCGACGTAGTACCAGGCGATGGCGTCCCTCGGGGCGTTGAAGCGGCTCCAGAAGGCGTCGGCCGCGGCGCCGTCGCCGGCAGTGGCGAGCAGGTCGTCGACGATCGCGCGGGCGTTGGACACCTTGTCGGCGGCGGTCACGAGCAGGGCGTCGGCGTGCTCGCCGAGGTAGAGCGCAATGAGGTAGTCGAGCTTGCGGTCCAGCCACGTCGAGCCGTCGCGCACGCCGCTGGGGCTCGCTTCGCTGCACGCCACCACGAGGTCGGCGACGCGTTCGCCGAACCGTCCGGCGACGTGTCGGGCCTCGGCGTCGGTGTCCTCGACCGCGTCGTGCAGGAGGCCGGCGATGGCCTGGTCCTCGTCGCCGCCGCCGAGCCACACCAGCGACGAGACCTCGAGCAGGTGGGCGAGGTAGGGGATCGTCGCGGGCTCGCCGGGAGCCGACTTGCGTCCTTGGTCTCGGTGTAGCTCCGCGGCCCACGCGAGCGCCTCGACATAGCGGGGTCCGTACTTCGGGGGGTCGAGGACGGTCATGCGGCTGCTCCACTCGGGTACGTCTGGAGTGTAGGACGTACCCCTGACGGCGATCACCGGTGACGGCGATCACCGGCTGAAGGCCGGTCGGCTGTGGGACAACGAGGTCGCGAGGCCCCTGCCCTGCGTCGGCCCGCGGTGCGGGTTCGAGGGGCTCGACGAGTCCGAGTCGGACCTCGACCGCGTGCTGTGCGGCGAGCCGGTCACGGAGCGCGTCGACGACCCCTGACCGCGGACCGGGGACCTGGCCCGCACAACTGGGGGCGATGGTGCGGTCGCGGGCCGTGCGCGTCGCGCGCCGTGACGACGGAGCCGGCGGTGCCGCGCGTCATCGGCGCGAGGTCGCAGCAGGCGCGGTGGTCCGCCGCGGTGTGGCTCTGGCGGGCGGGCGGACTCGACGCGCTGCCCGACGACGACGGTGGCCCGGAGATGTTGTCGATTCTCGGTCGTCCGCGCGAGGCGGCGGCGGTGTGGCGCTCGCACGGACTGCCCTACGACGAGGCATGGGCGCTGCTCGACAGCGACGAGGAGCTCGACATCCGCGAGGCTCGGGCTCTGTTCGACCGGCTCGGGGCCGCCGTCCTCGTCGCGCGGTGCGACGAGAAGTTGCGGTCGATCGGGGCGAGGGTGCCACGGGGCGCCCGGGCGTCGACCCGCTCCAACGTCGGCGGCCTCACCGACCGCGAGGTCGAGGTGCTGGACCTGCTCGACGAGGGGTTGCGCAACGCCGAGATCGCCGCGCGCCTGCACCTGTCGGACAAGACCGTCGGCCACCACGTCTCCGAGATCCTGGCGAAGCTGGGGGCCTCCTCGCGCACCGAGGCCGTGCGTCGTGCTCGCGACCTCTCGGCGGTCGGCTGATCCGCGGCTGCACGCTGACCCGGCGTCGCCGTCAGCTCCCGAGCCGGTCGACGAGGAACTCCAGGATGCGGTCCTCGCGTCCGGGCATTGCCTCGTGCTCGAAGTCGGGGTAGAGCACCATCTGCTTGGGCGAGCGGATCCTGTTGTACGCCGCGAACTGGGTCGACGGCGGGCAGACGGTGTCCATGAGGCCGGTGAACATCAGGACGTCGGCGTCGATGCGCGGCGCCAGGTGCTGCACGTCGATGTAGCCGAGCGTGCGCCACAGGGCGTCGATGTCGGCGTGCGTCGGGTCGAAACGTCTGAGCCAGGAACGGATCTCGGCGTAGGCGTCGGTGGCGAGGTCCATCTCCCAGACGCGCTGGAAGTCCGACAGGAACGGGTAGACCGCGGCGGCGGCACGCACGCGCGGCTCGAGCGCCGCGCACGCGAGCGCGAGCGCCCCGCCCTGCGAGGCGCCGGTGGCACCGACGCGCGCCGGATCGACCGTCGGCAGGTCCATGACGATGCGCGTCAGCTGCACGGTGTCGAGGTAGACGTGGCGGAAGGCCAGGTTCTGCGGGTCGTCACCGAGACCGCGCACGATGTGCCCCTCGAGCGTGCTGCCCAGCGCGCCGCCGACGTCCTGCGACCGGCCGCCCTGGCCGCGGACGTCGAGCGCGGCGACGGTGAAGCCCTGGGCGACGTACGGCAGCAGCTCGAACCAGTCGGGGCTGCTCCCGGAGTAGCCGTGGAACACCACCACCGCCGGCCCGGGCCCGACGGCCGCCGCCGGTCGCGCGAGCTTGGCGTAGACCCGGGCGCCGTGCACGCCGGTGAACCAGAGGTCCTGGCAGTCGGCGTACGTCGCGACGTGGGCGACCTTCTCCGTGCGGAGGTCGGCGCCGGGGACGGCGGCATCGAGCTCGGCGAGCGCGGTCTCCCAGTAGTCGTCGAAGTCGTCGGGACGTGGGTTGCGCCCGGTGTAGCTACGCAGCTCGTCGAGGGGGAAGTCGAACGCGGGCATGGCTCCTCCAGCTGCGTCGGGTGCGCGCCGAGGTTAACGGCTGCCCGTGCCCGGTCGTGTCGGCTCGGTGACAGACACGGTGCGAGAAGGCCCGTATAACTGCGTCAGTCCGGACTTCCGGGCGGTGCAGGTGCGGTGGGGGCCCACCGGCACCACGGGGAACGGCCCCCGCTCCTGGTGATGGGTGCGGGGGTCGTCCCACGTCCGAGCCGCTCAGGACCGTGGCCGCCGATGCATCCACCAGGTCGTGGGCCCGCCCTCGACGGCGACCTCGACTCGTTCGGTGAAGCCGCGCCGCTCGTAGTACTCCGTGTTGGCCGGCGCCGACGTCTCGAGCCAGCAGTCGAGCCCTCGGGCGTCCGCGGCGGCGAGCACCGGACCCAGCACCGCCGTCGCGAGCCCCGTCCCCTGCGCGTCGGGGTGGGTGGCCAGGACCCCGAGGTACCAGTACGGCCGCGCGGGCTCGTGAGGGTGCAGGGCGTCGTCATAGCGCTGCAGCCAGGTCCAAGACTCCTGCCCGACCGCCTCTCGGTACGCCGCCCACACCGCCGCGTGCCGTGGGTCATCGACGCGCGGCGTCGTGCGGTCCTCCCACATCGCCACGGCACGGCAGTCGTCGGTGACCCACACGGTGCCGTCGCCGACCCGCACGTCGAACAGCGCGCGCGCGAAGTGCGGCGAAACCCGCGCGACCTCGCCGCCCGTGATGAAGACCCAGGCCGGGTCGGTGGCGAACGCCGCGACGACACTGGCCACGACGGCTTCGCGGTCGCCGGTCGTGGCGGGTCGGACGGTCGCGGCGGTGTCGCTCATGACCGCACGCTAGCGGCCCGGCGGCCCGCTCGGCGGAACCGACCGACGCAGGGCGGCGCGCATGCGGCAGGATCGAGGGGTGCTCCACGAACTCGTGCACCGTCGCCACGTCGACCTGTGCCGCGCGTCCAGCACGGCCTGTCGTCGCGTTTTGTGACCCCGCCCGCGAACGACGACGAGGAGGACCCCACATGACCGGCTCGATCCCCCTGCTGGACATCTCGCGCTTGCGCGGCACTGCGCGGGAGCGCGTCGACTTCCTCGCCGAGCTGCGCCACGCCGCGCACGACGTCGGCTTCTTCTACGTCACCGGTCACGGCGTCCCGGAGGCGGTGACCGCGGGCGTCCTCGCCGCCGCGCGCGAGTTCTTCGCCCTGCCGCTCGAGGACCGGCTCGCAATCGACAACCTGAACTCGCCGCAGTTCCGCGGCTACACCCGGGTCGGCTACGAGCACACCAACGGCCGCCCGGACCGGCGCGACCAGCTCGACGTCGGGGTGGAGCGCCCCGCTCTCCAACTCGGCCCCGAGGACCCGGCGTACCTCCGGCTGATCGGCCCGAACCAGTGGCCCGAGTCCTTCCCGGCGCTCAAGGACGCGGTCCTCGACTGGCAGTCCGAGGCCGACCGGGTCAGCCGCGAGGTGCTGCGGGCGCTCGCGGCGGCCCTCGGGCAGGACGACGGGTACTTCGACCGCTGGTTCGACGACGAGGCGCACTCGCACCTCAAGGTGATCCGCTACCCCGGCCGCGGGGACGCGCCCGACGACCAGGGCGTCGGCGCGCACAAGGACTACGGCTTCCTGGCGCTGCTGCTGCAGGACGACCTCGGCGGCTTGAAGGTCGAGGCGCTCGACGGGACCTGGCTCGACGCGTCGCCCGTGCCGGGCGCGTTCGTGCTCAACCTCGGCGAGGTCCTCGAGATCGCGACCCGCGGCTACCTGCGAGCGACGGTGCACCGCGTCGTCAGCCCGCCCGGCGACGTCGAGCGCTTCTCCATCCCGTACTTCCTCGGTCCGCGCCTCGACTCGGTCATCGAGGAGATCGCACTGCCGGCCGATCTGGCGGCACAGGCACGCGGCGTCGACACGGACCCGTCGAACCCGCTGCTCACCGAGTACGGCGCCAACACGCTCAAGGGTTGGCTGCGTGCACACCCGAAGGTGTCCGAGCGCTGGTGGGGCGACGTGCTCGAGCAGCAGGACTCCCGACTCCCGGGATCGGTCAGGTCGGCCGTGCGGCCCCGCGCAAACAGCTAGATTCCGCGCAGGGGAGGGCACATGGTCTGCTCGGCGTGCGGGGTGACCAACGACCCCGGCCGCAAGTTCGGACTGCACGGCCTGCGGCGCGGCCAACGCGCCCGACGACAAGTTCTGCGGCGAGTGCGGCGCACCGCTCGTCGCGTCCGCGACCCCTGCGGTGCCCGCCGCAGGGCCACCAGGAGCGTCGTCCACCGAGACCGAGCGGCGGCAGGTGTCGGTGCTGTTCGTCGACCTCGTTGGGTTCACGTCGTTCTCCGAGGGTCGCGACGCCGAGGACGTCCGCGCCATGCTCACCCACTACTTCGAGGCGGCCCCCCAGCGCAGGGCCACCTCGTCGACCGCCCGCAGCCGCTCGAGCACTGCGTCGGCCGACGGTGCTGAGGCTCGAACCCTCCGTGCCGGGCGATCGGCTCCTGGTGTTCCTGCCCGGCTTCATGTCCTCGGCCGCGTCCTACCGTTCGCTGCTCGAACCCCTGACCGCGGACGGGATCTCGGTGGTCGTGCCGCAGCTCTACAAGCGGGGCCTCGGCGCCCTGACTGGTCGCGCCACGGTCGAGCAGGAGGCCCGCGACGCCGCGGACCTCGTGCGCGAGGTGGCGCGCTCGCAGCCGCGGGTCGTGCTCGCCGGTCACTCCCGTGGCGGCCAGGCCGCCTGGCGGGCGGCGAACCTGCTCGCCGCCGAGGGCCTCCCGGCCGGGCTGGTCCTCGTCGACCCGGTCGACGGGTCCGGCCGTTCGCCGTCGGCCCGCACGGCGACAGCGGCGGACGCCGTGTTCGCGTCCCCGTGCGTCGTGGTCGGCGCGGGCATCGGTGGGCGGTGCGCGCCGGAGCCGGTGAACCACGCGGCGTTCGCCGCTGCGACCCCGCGCGCGAGACACCTCGTCGTCACCCGGCTCGGACACGGCGACGTCCTCGACGAGCGTCCCCGCGCGAGCGCGAGACGGGTCTGCGGCGGCGCCGAGGACCCCGAGCCGGGGCGTGCTGTCGTCACGCACGTGCTGGCCGCGGTGCTGCTCGGCGACGACAGCAGGCTCCCCGAGGCGAGCGACCTGGTGCAGTGGCGTCGTCGTTGACCGATCAGGGCCTGCGGGGCACCTGGCTGTGAGAGGCGATGCCGCGGTCGGTGCACGCCGCGCGCACCCCCGGCGCGCTCGGGGCGCGGCGTCAACGCCGGGATCAGGGGATGCGGGTGCGTCGTCGCGAAGCCTGAGGCCGCACCCAGTGCCGTGTCCGTCGCGGCCGCGGCATCGTGAGCCCGCCCGCCAGGCCGACCAAGACGACGACCAGTGCCCCGAGCGGCACCGCGCCGACGAGCCGATGGCTCGTCCGTCCGCGCCGCCGCCCGCGGGCACGCCGCGGTCGATGACCAGGTGGTCGTCCCCATAAGGTTCCCCGGGCCCCGGTCCGGGCCGTGCTCGAGCAGGTCCCCCAGGGCGTTCCCCCGTCGCCGCGGGACAGTGAAGCGACGGCGATCCCATCCCGACCGCCATCTGCGGCGAGACGATCGCTAGGCGGAGTGTCGGGTGCAGGACACCCCGTGCCGAGTCGCATCGCGACTACGGCAGGGCGAAACGCTCGCGTCGGAACGGCACGGCGTCGGGGTCGACGTCCGCGCCGAACTCACGCGCGGCCAGGTGCCCCGCGAACACTGCGTGCGCGATCAGCCCGGGGGCGTCGGCGTCGCCGACGAGGCGCAGCGAGTCGAGTCGGCCGTCGGTGAGGGCCGGTGTGAGGTCGTCGTAGAGGGTCGTCACGGGTGCTCGGTCGCCCACGAGGACGACGTGGTCGCGTGCGAGCTCCGCGCGCTCGCCGTCGAGGACGGACTCCGTCACGACGGTGTCGATCCCGATGCGCGCCAGCACCACCCGCGGCACGACGCGGACCCCGAGCGCGCGCAGCCGTGCCTCGATGAGCTCCTGCTCGAGGGTGTACTGCGTCCAGTACGACGCCAGCGGCGCCGGGGTCACGAGCACCACCTGGTGCCCGTGGCGTGCGAGCAGCTCGGCGAGGAGCCCGCCCATCACGTAGTGGTCGTCGTCGTAGACGATCACGCGCTCGCCGGTCAGCGACCACGTACCGGCGACGAGGTCGTCGAGCAGGTCGTCGGGCGTGCACACCCCGTCGAGCCCGTAACCGTCGACCGACCGGCCGGTGGCGCGGCCCCGGCCGTCACGTCGCCAGAGCGCGCCGGTCGCGACGACGACGTCGCGGGCACCGGCCTGAAGGACGTCGTCCGCGCTCATCGCCGACGCCGGGTAGAGCTCGACCCCGTCGAGCCGGCCGATCTCGCCCAGACGCCAGTCGACGACCCGGCGCCAGGCGGCGAGGCCGGGGAGGAGCGCCTCGCGGTCGACCCGGCCACCGAGCCGGGAGCGGGCGTCGAGCAGCCGCACGCGGTGGCCCCGCTCGCCGAGGGCCCGGGCGGCCTCGAGCCCGGCGGGGCCGCCCCCCACGACCATCACGTCGGCGGTCGACCGACGGACCTCGATGCGCTCCGGGTGCCAGCCGCGTCGCCACTCCTCGCCCATCGTCGGGTTCTGCGTGCAGCGGATGGGGAGCGACTTGGGATCGGTGGCCACGCAGATGTTGCAGCCGATGCACTCCCGGATGCGGTCGGCCCGACCCTCGCGGATCTTGCGCGGCAGGTGCGGGTCGGCGATCGAGGGGCGTGCGGCGCCGATGAGGTCCAGCACGCCACGACGCACGGCGGACACCATGGAGTCGGGCGAGGTGTAGCGGCCGACCCCAACGACCGGTTTGGTGGTCAGCGACTTCACGAAGGCGATGTAGGGCTCCTGGTGGCCCTCCGGGGCGAAGCGCGACGTGGCGGAGTCGTTGCTCCACCCGGAGACGTTCACGTCCCAGAGGTCGGGCAGTTCCGCGAGCAGGCCGACGATCTCGGTCGCCTCGCCGTCGTGGGTGATGCCCTCGGGCCCGAGCAGCTCGTCGACCGCGAGGCGCACGGCCACCGCGCAGTCGTCGCCGACCGCGTCCTTCGTGTCCTCGATGATCTCGCGCAGGAACCGCACGCGGTTGACCAGGCTGCCGCCGTAGTCGTCGGTGCGGTCGTTGTGCCGGCGCGAGAGCATCTGCATCGGCAGGGTGAGGCCGTGCGCGGCATAGCAGTAGACGATGTCGAACCCCGCCTCGCGTGCGCGGACCGCGGCGTTGCGGTGCCAGCGCCGTACGTCGGCGATGTCGCGCTTGGTCATCGCGCGGGTCTGTCGCGGCTCGTACCCGCCGCCGCCAAGGACGCCCTCGGAACGCGGCCCGATCGGGGTGAGGCGCGAATAGTCGTTGGCCGAGTCGAGCCCGGCGTGGGTGAGCTCGATGCCCGCGAGCGAGCCGTGCTCGTGCACGGCGTCGGTCATCAGACGCAGGCCCGGGACGTCCGCGTCGTCCCACAGGCGGCCCTCGACGTAGGGCGACAGATCGCTCGTGGGGTGGATCTCCACCTCCTCCGTGCAGACGACGCCCCAGCCGCCCTCGGCCTTGATGCCGCGCATCGCCGCGAGCGCTGCGGGACGCAGGTGACCCAGACCGTTGCAGTGCGGCACCTGGTAGAAGCGGTTGGGGGCGACCTTCGGCCCGATGCGCACCGGCTCGAAGAGCACGTCGTAGTCAGCCACGGCGCGATCCTGGCACGAGGCGGCAGTCAGCTGCGGTCGAACGCCGGTCCGAAGAAGGAGACCTGGCGGTCCTTGATGAAGTAGACCGACCAACCCGGAAGGTGGGCGAACCAGGCGGCCGCGCCCGGTCCCTCGACGAGGGCGCCCGTCGCCAGCGCGTCGGCGAGGCCGGCATCCGGTCCGACGATCGTCGCCGAGTCGTAGAAGACCTCGGAGCTGGCGGTGCGCGGGTTGGCGATGTGCCGGCCCCGCTCGTAGAGGCCGCTCGTGGCGATCGCGCCGTCGCCGATGTGGACGACCTCGACGACCTCGAGGGTGTCGTAGGGGTTGGTGATCCCGATCGCCCACGGCTGGCCGGGAGCCTGCTGACCGCGGCACGCGATGTCGCCGGACGCGTTCACGCAGACGTTGCGGACACCGGCGCGCACCAGGCGGTCGGCGAGTTGACCGGCGGCCCAGCCCTTGACGTACCCCGACGGGTCGACCCCGCCCTTGACCGCCCACGGGTCGAACGCCCCGCGGGTGAGCGCCTTGGCGTAGCGGCAGGCCTCGAGCACCTCCTGCACAACGGTCGGCGTGCGGAACAGCGGGATCAGGCCGTTGCGGTACATCGTGATCGGGGTGTCGACGCGGTACGTCGAGAACCAGGCGTCGACCTGGTGCAGGTACGCGACAGCGTCGGCGATCAGGGAATCGACGTTGTCCGGGAGGACCTCGCCGCGCAGGTCGATCGTGACGTGCGTCCCCCAGACCGGTTCCACGTGCACGCGCTGCTGCCACCCACCGGGCCCGGCGTAGGTGATGGTGGTCTCGGTGGTGGCGGACATCTCAGAGGCCGGCTTTCGCCAGGGCCGACTGCAACGAGGTCGTCCACGACTGCCAGGTCAGCGTCGCCCCGGACACGGTGGCGATGTTGGCCGACTGCGCGGCCATGGTCTCGGACTCGAGCACCGGGATCGAGAAGTCGGAGTAAGGCTGGGAGTTGCCGTCGGGGTAGACGACGGGCCAGACGGCGATGATCTTGCCACCCTGGACCCGGATGCCGACCTGTACCTGGCCGTACTTGTGAGTCTGCAGACTGCCGATGTAATCCTTCGGGCCCGCCGGTGTCGCAGCCTTGGTGGGAGTGGGGGTCGGGGTCGGCTTGGGCGCCGCTGCCTTCGTGGACGCCGGTCTGGGAGCCGGCTTGGGCGCGGCCGCCTTGCTCGCCGTCGGCGGGGGCTTGACCGCCGGCGTCGTCGCGCCGGGAGTCGCGGCCTTCGGGGGTGCGGCGCTGATCGCGCCGGCAGCGGGGGCCGGCGGGGCGGGCGATGCCGGACCGGCGCCGCCGGTCGCGCCGGTCGCGCCTCTCACGCCGCCCGACGGTGCCGTGGTCGCCTGGTCGGTCGATCCGAGGGGCGGCGGGCCACCGAGCCCCGCAGCACCCGCCCCGGCGGCGGACGCGGGCAGGGTGTCTCCGCCCGAGTAGGTCAGCACCGCCACGAGGCCGGCCAGGGTCCCCGAGGACACGAGGATCGCGCGCTTCATGACGAGCTCCAGAGGGTGCGGGGACGGGGCAGGACGCCGGGACGTTCAGAACGAGAAGGCTTCATGGTGGATCCGATGGTCGGGGACACCGGCATCGCGGACGGCACCGAGGACGCCCTCGGTGAAAGCGGCCGGTCCGCAGACGAACACGTCGGTCCCGGCGAGACCGGGGACGAGGCGGGCCAGGTAGTCGGCGGTCAGCGGGTGAAGGTGCCGTGGACCCTGCAGGTAGTGCAGTCTCCACCCGCGCGAAGTCACGAGCTCCTCGAGCTCGTCACGGAGTGGCGCCGTCGTCGACTCCGGCACCCGGTAGACGATCGTCGCGGCGGTGCCGTGCGGCAGGTCCTCGAGCACGGCGCGGATCGGGGTGACCCCGACCCCGGCCGCGAACGCGGCGATGGACTCGCCGTGGCGGTGACCCGCCGTGAACACGCCGTACGGCCCCTCGGCGACCACGCGCGTGCCGACACGCAGACGGCGGAGCAGGGCGGACTGGTCGCCGAGGTTCTTCACCGTGATGCGCAGCCACGACGGGTTGGGCGACGCCGAGAGCGAGTACGGGTGCGCCTGCCACCACCACTCGCGCGTCACGAACCGCCACTGGAAGAACTGCCCGCCGCGCGCCTTGATCAGGTCGAGGTCGACCCCGGAGACGTACACCGAGACCACGCCGTCGGCCTCGGGGACCACCGCCGCGACGCGGAGGTCGTGCTTGCGCGAGAACGACAGCGGGGCGAGGACGCGAACCACGAGGATCGTACCGAAGACTACGAGGTACAGAGCGGTCCAGAAGTAGCGCTGGTAGGGGTGCGCGATGAACATCGGACCGAGCGCGACCTGGTGGCCGAAGGACAGAGCGACGGCGAGGTAGAAGTACAGGTGCGTGACCCACCAGGTCTCATACGTCATGCGCGTCCGGATCCTGCGATACGACAGCACGCTGACGCCCATCATGAGCACGAAGGCCGCGGCGGCCGGCATCATCCACGCGGACCTCGTGATCAGCGACCAGAGCTGGCCGAGCACGCTGCGGTCCTCGGCCTGCGCGTAGCTGATCGTCGTGAACAGGAAGTGCCCGAGGACGAGGAAGATCGAGTACGGCGCCACCTTGCGGTGCAGCGCCACCATGCGGTCGTGCCCGAGCTCGCGTTCGAGCCAGGGCAACCTCGAGACGAGAAGCATGAGCACGAGGCAGAGGTACGTGCCGACGAGCGCCGAGACCGTGCCCACCGCCAGCGTCCTGCCGCCCGGCACGTCGAGCCCGCCCTTCACGGCGTAGACCCCGATCCCGAGGGAGATACCCAGACCGATGCCCGCGACCGTGATGGCGATGTCGCCACGGTGCCGGGTCCTCCCGCGCGCCGCGACGCCATGGCGCAGACGGGGCCGGCAGGGGTGCGGGAGGTGCGGAGTGGCCGGCGCCGCCTGGGCCGGTTGCGGCGGCAGGGCGACCGGAGGCGTGGTGGGCGGCGGCAGGAGGGTCGGGACCGCGACCGGAGCCGGCAGGTAGACCGGTTGGCGGTCCGCGGGCGCCCCGGTGAAGGCGGCGGTCTCCACGAAGGCGTGGCGTCCCGCGGCGGAACCGGTGTACGGGTCGCGCCCGTTTCCCGTGGTCATCGGCCCGACGCCGTCAGTGCGGACTGCAACGACGACGTGTACGCCGCATAGGTCAGCGTGGCACCGGACACCGCGCTGATGGTCGCGGAGTTCGCGTTGATCGCCTTGGTGTCGTACTGCGGCAGCGCGGTCGAGTTGATGCTCACGGTCTCGGTCCCGTCGTTCGTGAGCAGCGTCCCCTTCGAGGAGGTGATCACCGAGTTGGTCAGCACGATGACCACACGGATGGTGCCGTGGCCGTTCGCGATCGCCGTGATGGCCCCCAGGAACGTGCCGTTCACCAGCGGTTTCGCCGGCGTCGCCACGACCGACGTCGACGCTGTTCCTTCGGTCGTCGCGGTCACGGCCGTGACGTAGTACGTGTAGGCCGTTCCGACGACGAGCCCGGTGTCGGTGTAGGACGTCGACGTGGGGGAGGCGACCAGCGAGCCGTTGCGGTAGACGCGGTAGGACGTCGCCGAGGCAACCGCCGTCCAGCTCAGCGCGACGGTGCTGTTGCCCGGCGTCGCGGTCAGCCCTGTCGGTGCCGCCGGCGAGGGTGCCAGCGGGGTGGCCGTCACTGCGACGGACACCGGGGAGGACGCGGAGCCGTTCGTCGCGACCACCGTGTAGCTGTAGGCGGTCCCGTTGGCCAGACCGGTGTCCACGTACGTGGTGCCCGTCTGCGTCGAGACGAGCGTCGAGCCGCGGTAGACCAGGTAGCCACCGGCGTTGGCCGACGCCGTCCACGACAGGGACACCTGCGCGTTCCCACCCGTGGCCGTGAGCCCAGTCGGCGCGGCCGGCGTGAGCACATACGGCGTCACCGTGACCGCCGTCGACGGTGGCGAGTCGGCACCCGACACCGTCGCGGTGACGGCGTAGGTGTAGGTGACCCCGTTGGTCAGGCCGCTGTCGCTCCAGGACGTGCCGGTCGTCGTCGCGACCGCCACGCCGTCGCGCCAGAGCGTGTAACCCGACGCGTTCGGAGTGATGTTCCAGGTGAGCGAGGCGGTCCGGTCCCCGGCCGTGCAGGTGAGGCCGGTGGGCGCCCCGGCCACGGCGGCCTCGGGCGTCACGGTAACCGCCGCGGTCGGGGCCGAGGTGGAGGCGGGCCCAACCGCGGTGATCGTGTAGGAGTACGTCACACCGTTGGACACCGCGGTATCGACGAGGGTCGGGCTCGCTGTCGTGGCCAGCAGAATCCCGTCGCGCCGCACCTGGTAGGACGTCGCACCGCTGACCGAGCCCCAGGTGAGCGTCACCCGCGCGTCACCGGGTGTGGCGGCCAGGCCGACCGGCGAGGACAGCGAGGGGGCCACGGGGACGGCCGTGGCGGACGCGGAGCGTGCCGACGCCGGGGAGTTCTGCCGATACGCGACGACGGAGTAGGTGTAGGTGTGACCGTTGCTCACCGCGGTGTCGGTGTAGCTCGCGCCCGCCTGCGTCGCGATCGCGACGTCGTCGCGGTAGAGCGTGAACGACGTGGCGCCCGGGGGGGCCGACCAGGTGACGGTCACGCGAGTGCCGCTCGGTGTGGCCACCAGGTCGGTCGGGGCTGCCGGAGCCGTGGCGACAGGCGTGCAGGGGACCGCTGCCGAGGCAGGGGACAGCGCGGTGCCGTTGGCGGCGCGCACGGTGTAGGAGTAGGACGTGGCGTCGAGCAGGCCCGAATCGACGTACGACGGATCGGTCGGGGAACCCACGAGCGCACCGTTGCGGTAAACCCGGTAGCCGGTCGTCGACGGGGTCGCGGTCCAGGCAAGCGCGACCGTCGCGTCACCGGGCGCCGCCACCAGTCCCACCGGCGTGCTGGGCGCGACGGCGGTCGGCGTGCCTGCGACCGCAGCGGACAGCGGCGACCAGCCGGCGATGTTCGTGGCCACCACGATGTAGCGGTAGCCGACGCCGTTGTCGAGCCCCGTGTCGAGGAACGCCGGGGACATCGTGCTCGCCACCTGAAGCCCGTCGCGGTAGACCCGGTAGCCGGTCGCGCCGGGGACGGCCGGCCAGGTCACAGCGACCTGCCCGGAGGCGCCGACCGCCGAGACGGCGGAGGGCGCGGCGGGCGTCGCGACGTACGGCGCCTGGATGTAGTGCTGGGCGCGGACCGCGGCCGTCACGGCGTCGACTACTCGCACCATCGCCAGCTGCGACATCACGACCTCGCGCGCCGCGGCGAGCACCCGCTTGTTCACCACGGCGAGGGTGCGAGCGGTCCGCACCTGGTCGATCGTGGCCCTGGTGCGCATCGCCGAGGCGTGGGCGGCGGCGGCGACCTTCTGGGACTTCTTCAGCGAGGCGTACGCCGACAGGGCGTGCAGGTAGCGGGTGCGTGCCGCGACGACGCCGGCGTCCGCGTCGACGACGAGGTTGACCTCCTCGATCACCTGGTCGGGCGTCTGGCCCCAGTCGTTGAGCACGTCCTGCCCGGGCGGAGCGGCGGCCTCGGCGACCGGGACGACGAGGAGCCCACTCCACGAGGTCGCGACCGCGCCTGCCCCGGCGAGCAGCGCCACTGCTCGGCGCGCAGGACAGGTGCGGCGGGGCATGCGCCGTGCCCCCTCAGACCTTGAACCCGGCTGCGAGGAGGGCCGACTGCAGCGACTGCTGGAACGCCTCCGACGACAGCGACGCCCCCGACACGCTCGCGACGTTCGCGGTGTCACCCGCCGACATGGCCTCGAGCACAAGCGTGCTCAGCGACCTGGTGTTGTAGGTCTCGGAGCCGCTGAGCGGGTCCGCCTGGGCGATCACGCTGACGTCGCTGACGTGGCCGCCGTAGATGGTGATCTGGATCTGCATCGGCTCGAAGGACAGGGGGACGGTCGGCACCAGGTACTTCACGAGCCTGCCGTCGAAGGTCCCGTCGACCGGCCGGTAGTGGGTGGCGGTCACGGCGGCGGTCCGGGCGCCGACCACCGCGTTGCGCCGGGTGACGGCCGCCGTGTAGGCCGCCTTGGCGCGCAGCGTCAGGGCGTGAGCGGCGAGGTAGGGCTTCTGCGCCGAGGCGATACGGGTCCTGCGCCTCGAGGCGACGGCTGCGAGGTAGGCCTTCCTCGCCGCGGCCTCGGCCGCGATGCGCGTCGTGAGGACCCGGCGGTCGTACGCGGCGATCGCCCGCCAGTGGACGACGGTCGGATCGGCGTCGACCACCGCAGCGATCTCCGCAGCCACTTCGGCGTCGGACTGGCCGTAGTCGTTGGCGACGGCCTGGCCGGGGTTGGCCGCCGCCGCGGCGGGCCCGGACGGGACGAGGCAGGCGAGGGCTGCCGCGGCGCCGACGACGGCGGCGAGCCTCGGCCCGGTGCGCGGCGGCGGAAGCAGGGTCACCCCGCTTGCTTCGACGGCGGATCGTGAGCCGTTGCTGAGCCGAGCGGGTGAGCCACGTCCAAGAAACGTCGTAGGCGTGGGTCCCGGGCCGGTCAGTGCGCGTGGTCGTGGAACCGGCCTCGCTCGGGCCGCAGCATGACGCGCCCCGCCGGTCGTCGGCCGCAGGATCGGGACGATGTCGCGCACCTGACACCCGTTCTTACGGCGATGTGCGGGCAAGACGGCACCCGGAGGGGGCATGCTGCCCCCGTGACAACGCTGTCCACGACGCCCATGCCCTCCGACCTCGAGATCGCTCGAGGCGCGACGCTGCTCCCGATCGAGGACGTGGCCTCCCGCGCGGGCATTGGTCTAGACCACCTCGAGCTCTACGGCCGCCACGTCGCCAAGGTGGCGCCCGGCGCGGCCGCCGCTCTGGCCGACCGCCCCCCCGCCACCTACGTGCTGGTCACCGCGATCACCCCCACACCACTCGGCGAGGGCAAGACCACGACCTCGATCGGCCTCGCGCAGGGACTCGCGATGCGGGGGCGCAGGCCCACTGTCGCCCTGCGCCAGCCGTCGATGGGTCCGACCTTCGGCATCAAGGGCGGCGCGGCCGGCGGTGGGTACAGCCAGGTGGTGCCGATGGAGAGCATGAACCTCCACCTCACCGGCGACTTTCACGCTGTGACGGCGGCGCACAACCTGCTCGCAGCGATGGTCGACAACCACCTGCACCACGGCAACGAGCTCGGGATCGACCCGCACGGCATCGCATGGCGACGGGTGCTCGACGTCAACGACCGCGCCCTGCGCAACACCGTGATCGGGCTCGGCGCGCGGCTGGACGGCGTGCCGCGACAGACCGGGTTCGACATCACGGCCGCGAGCGAGATCATGGTGATCCTGGCGCTCTCGACCGACCTGCAGGACCTGCGTCGCCGCCTGGGTCGCGTGGTCGTGGGCTACAGCTACGAGGGACGGCCGATCACCGCCGACGACCTCAAGGCCGGCGGCGCAATGACCGTGATCCTCAAGGACGCGCTCAAGCCCAACCTGATGCAGACGCTCGAAGGCACTCCGGCGCTGGTTCACACCGGTCCGTTCGGGAACATCGCCACGGGCAACTCCAGCGTCGTGGCCGACCTGCTCGGCACGCACATGGGCGACTACCTCATCACCGAGGCCGGGTTCGGCTCCGACATGGGTGCCGA
>Ga0075015_100000310_pt1 | contig 16369 bp, 11 predicted proteins | sample AleBraG_ABR_2013_FD_71476 | JGI IMG/M metagenome (GOLD analysis project Ga0075015, IMG submission 71476) | Freshwater sediment microbial communities in response to fracking from Pennsylvania, USA - Alex Branch Run_MetaG_ABR_2013 | ecosystem: Environmental > Aquatic > Freshwater > Creek >...
AGGAATGGCGCGGTGTAATCTCCCGAGGAACTCGTCTCGGTGTGAGTAACGCTGCCAGTGGCAACGTTGGTGATGTTGACACTCGCCTTGGCCACCACGGCGCCAGAATTGTCGGTGACGGTACCTAGTATGGTTCCGGTGGACTGGGCGTGCAGTAGTCCTGCCGACGCGATGACAAACAGACATACCACCAGACTGTGGACTCTCATGGTCGCATTCTCCTGTGTCTCTTGGACACCAGCGGTCAACCTGGGCCTGGCAGAGAAAATTCCATTTGGACCTTCCCCACCCCACGAACTGGCCGCACTCTAGCGAGCGTCGATAAACGTTGTCAAGAAAATAGTGAACTTGTTTCTCTATTGAAGTTTCGATGGGCGAGCGCAAACAAAAGACTGACAACTTTCTCCTATGCGCCGCGGCATCGACCTGATCCTTCTTAACTGCTTCGATAATTCCGGCCGCTAAATACGCCGCAAATGTACGACGGCCGGAGACGGATCGGTCTCACCGCTGTCGCGCAATGTACTGATGGTAGGGAACAGTTGTCAAGACACAAATAGCACTCATGTAATACTTTTAAAGTATGATCCCCAAAAAACGCCCTTCTCCGTCGAGTTTAAGCCTCGCAGGTGGCAGCGTCGGGGATGGATGGGCGATGCGGAAGTCTTTTGGAGAACAGCTTCGTTCAACGCGAATCTGGCCGCTTTTTCCCACAAGTTCACCACCGACATACGTGACGCGCAAAGTCCGACTGGCGCGTTGACCGATGTGTCGCCACGCTTCCTTCTGGACTGCTCGGGCCGGTAAAGCTGGAGAGTAAAACGTCACGATAGACGGAATGATGGAGGCCAGGCGTCCCCGCCCGCCTGGACGGGCCGGACGCCCGCCTTCCATCCCAAAAGCGAAGTCACCCGCAGTACTCTATGCGTAGGTCGTGACTGAAACGGCGTTGCGCTCTTTGCGGTCGGCCATGATTCGTTCGAGATAGCCGCTCTCGCGGAACGCCTGCATCGGATCTTCGGGCAGACCATGACTGCGCCTCCATTCCTGCAGCACGGGCCGCACGTCATACCAGAACGCGCGGCGCAGGGTCTCCTCGGCTTCGACCAGCGAGCAGCTCTGCTGCAGAGGCATCAGGCGCGCGCGGTCCACGATGGCGGCCTTGGCGTAAAGTTCCTGCGCCGTGCAGACCGTCTGAATCATGGCTTCCATTTTTCCTTTCAGATTGTGACTCTGGTCGACCATGTATGCCACATCGGCGAATGCGCCGGTTTCCCAGGCGTAGGTGTGAATCTCATGGAAGATGCGGAAGATCTGGTAGGGATCGATAGACCCAAGCGTCAGATCGTCATCGGCGTATCTGCGGTCGTTGAAATGGAAGCCGCCGATCATTCCGTGATGGAGTAGCCAGGCAACGATCTGCTCAATATTCTGGGCCTGATAGTGATGACCGGTGTCCACCAGAACGTAAGCTTGTGGACCGGCGGCGCGCGCCAGCAAGAACGCCATTCCCCAGTCGGCAACGTCAGTGTGGTAGAACGCGGGCTCGAACGGTTTGTACTCGATGAGGAGACGCTGTTTCGGGTTCAGTCCGGCGTGGACCTTCTTCAGCGCTTCCTCGAACCATCCAATTCTATTTCGGATGCTCTGGCTGCCGGGATAGTTTGAGCCATCGGCGAACCAAGGGGAAACGTCGCGACACTCCAGAGCAGTGGCGATGGCCACACAGTCCAACATGTGATCCGTAGAACGCTTGCGAATCGCAGGGTCCGGGTTGCCCACCGACCCATACTTGTACTCCTGGTCCTGAAAGAGGTTGGGGTTAATCGAGCCCGGTTGCACCCCGTATTTCTCGGCCAGCCGTTTCACTTGGGCAACATCCTTCAAGCCGTTGGGAAGATCCCATTGCACGTGCAGCGCCATGGTCGGACAGGCGCCGGTCAAGGCGTGCACTTGCCCCGAGTCGCTGAACTTGTCCTCCAGCGAGACCGCAGCCGCGAGCTGGATGAATTTTCCGAAGCGGGTTCCAGTGTTGGCAAAACCCCAGGAGGGCAGCTCGATATGAAAATTATCGAGCGCACGATGTATCAGGACTTCCGGTTTCTCCGTCATGCGAGTGCCTTTCCATTGGGCCGTTGAATCTCTTCGACTCTGTGAACAGGGATGGTGTTTCCCAGGGCATGGGCATCGCCAGGCTGGGTGGCCAAAATTGCGGCCCACTCGGCCACGGCGTTCGCCTCCACTCCAACGTTGTTCGTGTATTTTCCCTCAAGCGCGGCCAGTTGGATCGCGAAATTGCCGACCGTCGCACTTTCAGTGGAGCCGGTCAGAACCTGAAGCCCGGTGGCTCTGGCTGTCAGCTGGTTGAGCACGCTGTTCTTGCTTCCTCCGCCAACAATGTAAAGCCGCTTGAAAGTTTTTCCCGAGATGCTGGTCGCGTTCTCGAGGACCGCCGCGTAACGGGCGGCCAGACTGTGAAGAATCAGGCTGGTCATTTTGGGCGCTATGTCTGCGCCTTCGGGAATTGCGTTCCGCCCAGAGCGCTTCAGTTGCGCGTTGATACGTGCCGGCATGTCCCCCGGCAACAGCAGATCGGGGTCGTCGACGTCGAGCAGATCCTCGGGCGCATCCACCTTTGCGGAGGTATCCACCAGCTGCTCAACCGTCCAACTCTGACCTTGCGATCGCCAATGTTCGATGCATTGCCGCAGCAGCCACATCCCGTTTAGGTTTTTCAGAAAATAGACTCGGCCGCCAACGCCGCCCTCGTTGCTGAAGTTCTTGCTTCGCGCCGCCTCGGTGACGCACGCGGAATTGAGCACGCAACCCACCAGCGACCAGGTACCGGAGCTGATAAAAGCCCAGTCGTCCCCCTGCGCCGGGATCCCCGCGATGGCTGATGCCGTGTCGTGACAGGCTGGGGCGATCAGCCGGGTGTTGCGGAACGCAGGCAGGGAAGCCAGAGGGCCTTGAAGTTGACCAACATCGGTTCCCGGAGTCACCAACGGCGGTGCCGCGCTCACATCGAGTGCGGCGGCCTCGAAGATTTCAGGACTCCAGGCTTGGTCTCGTACACCAATGAGCTGCGTATGGGTCGCGTTCGTATATTCGGAGACTCGCCGTCCGCCCAACCGGTGCAGCAGAAACTCGGGCAAATTGATCCACGGAAGATTCTGTTCAGCATCGCCATCGGCGCGCAACTGGTACAGCGTGTTCAATGCGAGGATCTGAATTCCGGTCAATTGATAAAGGCGGTCGGGAGAGATCCGGGAGTGCACCAGGTTTTGCGATTCCACGGTGCGCTCGTCGCGATAGCAAAAAGGGTTGGCGACGGGTTGTCCTTCCGGGCCTAGACGTACATAGTCCACGGCCCAACCATCCACCCCAATCGCAGCGATCCCTTCGGGCGCAAGTTGCGCGCAGGCGCGCAAACCCTGTTCGACGCCCTCCTGGATGGCAGCAATATCCCAACGGAGACCGTTGCCGTCGTTTCGAGCTGAATTGGCGAAGCGGTGGATGAGACGAATCTCCGGTTGACCTTCGATCCAGCGAAGCAGGGAAACACGACAGCTTTCCGCGCCCAAGTCCACGGCCACCAGTACCGGCTTCTTCCTTGCTTTGGCCGCGAGTTGGTCGCCAAATGCAGGATCCCGGTGGTGCGCAGCCTCGTTCATCGTAGGAAAGCCTCGGTCAAACCGCCGTCCACGGGAACGATGTGGCCGGTGGTACAAAGGGATTTCGGTCCCGCGAGGAACAGGATTGCTTCCGCACAGTCTTTTGGATCGATAGGGCGATGAGTGAGGGTACGTCTGGCGTAAAACTCGCCGAGCACGGTCCTCAATTCTTCGTCGCTGGCCGCATCACTGTACGTGATCTCATATTTCTTCAGAGCCATAGTCACGCGATCGCGGGGAAACATGGTCGACCCCTTGATCACGGTGGCAGGGCTGATACCGTTCACTCGAATCTTCGGGGAAAGTGAAATTGCGAGCTCGCGCACCAGGTGACTGAGCGCTGCCTTACTCACGTCGTAGGCTTCGCTGCCACGCTTGGGCACAACCGCGTTGGCGGAGCTGGTGAGTACGACTGAGGCGTTGAGATCCTGGTCTTTTAAGATGCGCGCGGCTTCATCCACCAGAAGATAGTTTGCCGTAACATTGATATCGAGCGTAACTCCCCACTGTTCGTCGCTGATTTGTCCGTCTTTCGACGAGGGAAAGAGCGCGGCGGTGTTGATCAGAATATCCAGCCCGCCATAGGCCGTAACCAGTTCGCGCACGCTCTGCCGGATGACTTCGCGACGACGAATGTCCACGGCGACAGATAGTCCGCCTTCCTTCCCCGCGATTCCCCTGGCCTCCTCCGCCACTTTCTTCGCGGCTTCTTGATCGCGGTCAGCTACCACAACATGTGCTCCGCGTTCTGCCGCCAGTAAGGCAACTTCGCGGCCGATTCCACTGCCTCCTCCGACAATCAGGACCACGTGACGGCTCAATTCTTTTTCCGGGGGCTGGCGGCGAATCTTGGCTTCTTCCAATTGCCAGTATTCAATCCGAAATGCTTCCGAGGGAGGTAGAGCTACGTAGTTTGCATGGACCGTGAATGCGCTAGTCGGCGCTGCGGCCCCGGCCTGGGGCAGCGTCGCGGGCGTTTTGCCCGTGTCCAGAGAGGTCGCGCCTTCCATCACATGGATTGCGTTCACGTAGAACTCGCCGGTAAGACGGGCTTCAGTCTTGCTCTTGCCGAAACTGAACATGCCGATGCCCGGTATCAGCACTACGGTTGGATTGGCATCGCGCATCGCCGGAGAATCCTTCAGCGCAAATGACTTGTAATATTCGGCGTACTCCTTGCGGTAATTCTTCAGGGCGGAGTCGATGAGTTCGCGCAGTCCCTGCACACTCGCGACCGGCTGCCAGGGAACAAACAAAGGCCGGACTTTGGTCCGGATAAAGTGGTCGGGACAACTCGTGCCCAAATGCGCCAACTGTTCTGCGTCCGCCGAATTTACGAAGCGCAGGACTTCCGGCAGATCGCTGAAGTTGCCGATCAGCCGCCGTGTGCCGGAAACTCTTCCCCGCAGGAAAGGAAAAATGTCGAGCGCAAGATCGCGCCGATTGTCTAGAGGCTGGCATCGCGGGCCGCCGAACAACGCCGCGCCTTTCTTCTCGACGTGGTCTACCACAAATTGTCCCAGCTGATCGATGATAGAGATTGTATTTTCGTAGCACTCTTGTTGGGTATTTCCCCATGTGAACAGGCCGTGGCCGCCCAGCACAACGCCGTCGCAGTTCGGACTCTCCTGCACGGCGCGCCGCAGCATCATGGCCAACTCAAAACCCGGGCGTTGCCAAGGCACCCAAATGAGATGGTGGTCATACAGGCGATTGAACTCTTCTATCTTTTCGCGGCCGTTGGCCGAGGCCGCCAGCGCGATACCCCAGTCCGGGTGCAAATGATCGATGTGGGGATAAGGTAGAAAGCCATGCAGCGGGGTGTCGATCGAGGCAGCGACAGTGCTTTTGCCGAAGGCGCATAGTGGATACATTTCCACCATTTCATCTTCGTATTCAGCGCCGCGATATTTGTGTTCCAGCCCGTGCAGCTTTTCTGAGTACAACGCTGCCAGTCCGGTTAGCTTGATGCTTCCCAGATCGCTGCCGCTGCCCTTGATCCACAAAACCTCTTCTTGCTTGCCACTTAAGGGATCGGTTTGCTGGATCTTCGAACTGGTGTTGCCTCCTCCAAAGTTGGTGATGCGAAGGTCGGAGCCCAGCAGATTCGATCGGTAGCGAAGCAGTTCAGGTTGGTCGAGGCCGCGGGCGACCTGATCATCCCAACGATCTTCCAAATAACGCAAACTGGTCTTGAGCTGCATGGAGTGCTCTTTGCGGAAAGTATGTCGGGCCGTTGGCCGTCAGATACCCCAAACGGCCGCCGCGCCTCTGAAGTCCGAGATATCATACTCCACCGATGCAATAGGGCAACAATTTCCATCTGAAAACTCAAGGGGAAAATCTGGGTACGGGGGAGCGTCGTCGGCTACTGCCAGTTTGCCACCTCTGGAGATGCCCAGGGCCCGGTCACCAGTTTGTGCTCAACGTAATTGTAGGGCGCGATGCGGTGACCGCTGAGAATGGAAAGTCCAAGATGAATCAGCCTCGGTCCGTAGCTCTGGGCCTCGTGAGAAACCGAGCCGATCAGCGGGCTGTCGGTCCGAGAAATCTCTTCCAGAGCTTCCGGAATGCAATCTTGTCCGACGATGGCCACATATTTCTCGCGCTTCAACTCTCGCACCGCCTGCACCGCGCCCAAGGCGCTAGTGTCGGTTGCGGCGGCAATCAGGATGCCTCGATCTTTGGGGTGACGTCGCAGGAAATCGAGCACCAGTTGACAGCTCTTGTCACGTAAACCGCGGGCGTCCATGCGGACCAGAAATTCAGACGGAATTCCTGGCAGTCGCGAACGAATGGCCTCGAAGGCTCCGGTCACCCGACTCTGCACCAACGGACCGGCTTCGTCGATGTCCAGTCCTAAAGCCCAGCGCACCTTGCCGTCCCATATCTTCCTGGCATACAGCGCCAGGCATTCGCCAGCCTCGAAGCCAACGCGATAGTTGTTCACCCCAAAAAAAGTCGCGTGGGGATGCGGTATGTCCACCGCAATCAGGGGGATACCGGCGGCGTCGATCTTGTCTGCCAGGACGGGCGCCACATGCTGATCGATCTGAAATTCGATCACCAGATCCACCCTGTTGCGCACGAATTCATCCGCGTTGTGCAACGCGGTGGGGCCGTCGTAACGATTGTCGAGCACGATCAGGTCAACCCCGGCGGCTGAGGAGGCAGCCTTCAGGCTGTCTGTCACCGCTTCCGAAAAAGGCATTTCCGCGGATTCACTGCCAAAACCGAACCGCGCCTTCTTGGGGTGGGCCACCAGTCGATAGAGTCCGTCCTGCGACTGGGCCACATAGCCGCGATGCACAAATGTTTTGAGAATGCGATAAACCGTGGTCTTGGAAATATTCGTCCGCTGGTAGATGGACTCGAGCGCGAGCGGGCCCTGCTCGTTCTGCAGGAGCTCGAGTATGTCGAGCGCCTTCGAGAGCACCGGGATCAAGTAAAGCCGCTTGGGAGCTGAACGTTTCAATTCGCGTGCACCTTTGAGGACGGTGATGACTGCCTCAAGACTATAACTTGGACCCTGGCTTTTCGCCTATAGGGCGAGTTGCGGCGAGCCCCGGATTACGCCCGGCAAATTTCTTGAACACCGGCAGCCTAACTCGAAGGGGCGCGTGTTCGATAAATAACTGAAGATCGTGCCCGAGGCCCGGTTTGCCGGGCAAGTTCCCTTGCTGTGGAGTCGCGCTTAGTCCAGTAGCGAAAAGCAAGGCGCGCGGCTCATCATGGCGATGTCTGCAGTATCTAGTTTCAGTATTCTCGAGGGAGGAATACGAATATCCACGTTGACACGGAATTTCTTGCTGTTCGTTTTTGTTCTTTACCTTGGCAGCCCTAACCTTAAGTCCAGGAGGTGTAAATGGCACCATCCTTGGTACCATCGTCGACAATTCAGGCGCTGTTCTCGCTAATGCGGGCGTGGACGTGATGAACGTTGCGACGAGCGTGGCGACTCATACGCAGACCAGTTCGATGGGTGATTTTACGCTGCCCTATCTCCAGCCTGGAACTTATCGGGTTACGGTTGGGGTCACAGGATTTGGGGTATGGCCCGAAACCGATGAACGACATGACAGGCTCATGGCAGCATGGTTGCTCGGTGTCGCGGTGGAGCCCAGTGTAGGCACGTTCGAGCTGCAAGCCACACATGAGCTTCATTTCCTTTGGTTTTCCCCCTATAACATACTCTATAAGTACTGACATATTACTCAATTAGTATTGACAGACCTTGATAACTCAAGCATCCTTTGTGTTATTTCGGAGGGCAACTTCTGAGTGCGGAGTCTCTTGAGCGGTACACGCGAGATTCGCCAGGTCAAGGTGATCCCGTTGAGCGCCAGCGTCCGACGCTGCGACAACGGAACGATGTACGTGAGTTGCGGAGCCGAAATAAAGAGTTCCACGGCTAACATTACGCAAAAGTTAGACTATTGGGCCGCCCTTGCTCCAGACAGAACATTTCTCGCTGAACGAGCTTCTGACGGAACGTGGCGAGCCATCACGTACTTCGAGGCCCTGACTCGCGTTCGTAGGATCGGCCAGTCCCTACTCAGACGGGATTTGACCGCAGACCGTCCGGTGGCGATTCTCTCGGGGAATAGCGTCGAACATGCTCTGTTGGCCTTGGCCTGCATGTACGTCGGTATTGTGTACGCGCCCATAGCGCCCGTCTACTGCTTAGCCGCTAGAGAATAGTCAACCCTCAATCTCCTGTGGCGCAGCTTCAGGCCAAAACTAGTGTTTGCTGCTGAGGGAGCCAGATTTGAGCGAGCTCTCTCGAATGTGCGCCTGGAAGGAATTGAAGTAGTGACGCTCTGCTCCAAGCCTTTAAAAATCGCAAGCAACCACTTTTCGGACCTAGAGAGTTGCACGGACACCGAGGACGTAGATGGGGCGAATCACGCTGTAGGCCCAGACACTATTGCCAAAGTTATGTTCACTTCTGGCTCGACCGGAAGCCCCAAGGGAGTGATCAATACGCAACGGATGCTGTGCTCGAATCAAGAAATGGATTCGCAGTGTCATGGCCTTTCTCCAAGATGATCCGCCCATCCTGTGTGACTGGCTTCCGTGGAGTCATACTTTTGGGGGGAACCACAATTTTGGGATCGCCCTCTACAATGGCGGCACTCTCTACATTGACGGCGGGAAGCCGACGGCTGACGAGTTTCATACCACGGTACAACCTCCGAGATGTATCCACAACGGCCTACTTCAACGTCCCTAAGGGTTACGAGATGTTGGTGAACGAACTACGGAAAGATCCGTGTTTGCGAGAGCGGTTTTTTCACCGCTTACAGTTGCTCTTTTGCGCGGCAGCTCCTCTAGGCCAAGCGGTTTGGGAGGAGTTGAACAATCTTGCGGAGGAAACCTGTGGACAACATACCTTCATGATGACTGGTTTGGGCGCGACAGAATCCTCGCCGGCCGCGTTCTTCACCACCAAGCCAAGTCCGAGTGCCGACATGATCGGCTTGCCTCTCCCTGGCGTACAACTAAAACTCGTTCCTGCTGGTGGACCGACAGCTTTATCGTGCCATGGACCAACTTGAACGTCTGCAACGGCAGCGTCGAGGCGAAACCGTACTGCCGCCTCTCAACGTCAACTTGGGGCGGAGGGACTAGGTTTTTGCGAAACAAAGCCAAGAATTGCCTTGTTTTCAATGAATGCACTGGTTTCAAACCCATTGATCCCGAAGGTGATTGGATGCCGGAAACCAGCGGCTAGGCACCTGGGACACCTGCCCAACGCGTTCGATACTGCTCTTAGGGCCTGGGCCAACCAAGACTAGGCACGATTCCCGTGCCTTCCTTCACGGTGACTAACTGGTTCGCAGTTACGTTCGTGAAAGTGTGCCACTCGCCGCTGGGCCAGCGGATCTTCATTTCGGCCTTCTTCGCCTGGCCCAGGCCAAAGTGCAAACGGAAGTCGTTGCAGGAGACGAAGCTCGACTGGCTTTGTACTTCTTGCGTCTGACTAGTGTCGCCGATTTTGACTACGACTCGGCCTCCGATTGCGCTGCGGTTGGATTTAGTTCCGATCAGCTTTACCTTGAGCCAGGAATTCGTGCCGGTGACGTCGTTTCGCAGCAGAGAGGGGGGTTCGTTGAGATTCACGATGAGAATGTCGAGGTCGCCATCGTTGTCGAAATCTCCGAATGCGCAACCACGGCTGTTGTGAGGTTCCGCCAGTGCGGGGCCGGCCTCGCTGAGAAGCTCCTCAAACCGTCCGCTGCCCAGGTTGCGAAACAGAAGGCGGGGATTCTTGGCTGGGAAGCCTGGATAACGCTTTCCGACTTCTGGAAAAGTGTGCCCGGCGACGATGAAGATGTCGGGCCGTCCATCGTTGTCAAGGTCGGCGATGCCTGCGCCCCAGCAGACGAAGCGATTCTCGACGGCCAGGCCTGCCCGCCGGCTGGCCTCCTCGAATTCTGCTTTGCCCAGGTTGTGATAGAGATTGTGGGTATCGCCTTCGAAGTTTGTCTTCAAGATATCCAAGCGGCCATCGAGATCATAGTCGCCGACAGCCACCCCCATGCCTGCTTGCTCCTGGCCGTCTTCGCTATAGGCCGGACCCCGCAGCGCCGCCTCTTCGCGAAACGTTCCATCATGATTGTTTAAGAAGAGAAAGCTCGGCGTCGAATCGCATGCCAGATAGATATCCGGCCAGCCATCGTCGTCAAAATCGGCTGCGATCGCAGTCAGGCCGTAGCTGCTCTTCGAACCGGCTATGCCGGAGGCAACGCTTACATCCGTGAATGTGCCATCTCCATTGTTGCGGTACAGGCTAGGCTGGCCGTACGGAAATCCCCGAGGGCCACAAGCTACCGGCATCTCCATCCACTGGCAGTTGGCAGTTTGACCTTGTTTGGGGGCGTTTTTCAGATCGAACTGCAGATAATTGGCAACAAACAGATCCAGCAAGCCGTCGCGGTTGTAGTCCAAAAACGTACAGCCGGAGCCCCATCGGGTCCCCGGGGTTGCCAGGCCAGCGGCTTTGGTCACATCGCTAAAAGTTCCGTCCCCGTTGTTGCGATAGAGAACATTCTGTCCCCAGTAGGTGATGAACAGATCGTCAAAACCGTCGTTGTTGTAATCGCCCACGCAAACGCCGCAGGCCCAACCTGACTTGAAAAGTCCCGATTGCTCGGTGACATCGGTGAAGGTGCCGTCGCGATTATTCTTGTAAAGCCGATTACTGGTGCCCTCGGGGCAATTCGAAAGTCTGCTGCCTGATAGAAGGAAAATATCCAGCCAGCCGTCGTTGTCGAAGTCGAGGAAGGCGCAACCGCAACCGAGGGTTTCGACAATGTATTCTTTGCGGTCGCTTTCACCGTACACCGTGACCGCTCGCAATCCCGCCTTTGCGGCAACATCGTTGAAGTGGGCATTAAAGGGAAGGCCAGAGGGTTTACCCCGGGGCTGGACTGCGGCCTTGTGAGGCGCAACGCCCTGACCCAGACAAGCTGTAGCCGTGGCACCGAACAGTCCGGTGAGGAATACTCTTCGAGAAGTCGCCATGAAGGGCAGCCCGCTACTCCATATAGAAGACTTCCTTCATCATAGCGAACCGCTCGCCGGGTTGAAGGCCGGGCACAGGCTCAAAATACTTGGCCATTTCCGCCTGCCAGCGCAAGTTCACAGGATCGGTGGCCAGCGCATCCCAGGCGGCGTCGAAGCTCTTCACGCGCATAACGAGGATCAGGTCTTGATCGCGGCGAAAGATCGAGTAGTCCGAAATGCCAACCTCGTTTAGCTTTGCCAGCAATTCGGGCCACACGTTGGCGTGATCCTTTTCATAGCCTTCAATAGCATCAGCCTTGATTCGCAAGCGAAAGGCTATTCGTGGCCTACCGGGATCTCCTCAAGCTGTACTTTATGCAGTGCCGCCGGCCAGACAGCCGGCATGACGCCGGCGCTACGGGTCAAGTTATGGAAGTGTCACCACGGCCACGGAGAGCGCGTTTAGTGTGATCTTCTCGCTCGTCAGCTTAGCCGATCCTGGAGGATCAAAGCCCGTGGTCTGATCCCCGTAGTCCTCTTGGCCGCCGGTTGCTCCCGGCACCGTGATCTCGAAGGGTCGGTCCCGCTTGTTTACAAGGAGAATACGCCGCTTGCCGTCGGGCTTCACCACCGCTAAGGAATAAAGATAGGAGTCTACCGATCGGTTGAAAGGCTCCGTTTCCACAATCTTGTCGCCCGGCCCAAAGTTCTCTCGCAGCAGACTCAGAACCCGGATGCGCGAATTGGGCTTTCCGGTATTCCAGTCCACCATGGAAACCGAAGGAAATTGCGTGGGGTAGCCCACAAGTTGTGACTCGCCTGCGACATCGACGCCCATGCGGGTCAGTTCGCCGAATATGTAGGCGTACATAGCGCAGGTCAAATTCCAGTAGGAGCTCGGGATCGGCTGGGTGACATGTCCCGGCTGGTCCTGCATCACGTCATCCGCGGAAATGGCTCCGACCTCGTCCACGGTCGTCTTGGTCTCCGGAGACAGTCGCTTCCGGATCGTCTCCACGTAGCGGACCGTACTAAGGAAGCCGTCCGCATAGGCGAAGAAGGTGTAGGGTTGTATGGTGGGATTCTGATCTCCCGTTGGCACTGCATAGAAATGGTAAGAAATGAAATCGAGCGGAATGCCGGGTTTGTGATTCTTGGGATTGAGAAAGTATTCGAACTGTTCGGGATGCGATGACGGCTGGGCCAGCGCTAGTCCCACGAACTTGGTTTGAGGCGCAACCCGCCGGATCGACTCGACCACCGCGTCATAAATTTTCGTGTAGGTTTCCGGCGTCATCTTGTGCTCGAACTCGATTTCGTTCAGCACCTCCCAGTACGGAATGAAGTAGTGGTAACCGGATTCATGGCGCTTGCCGAACTCATCGGTAAAGCCACCTTGTGTGTACCATGCAAAAAGACGACCATAGTAGTCGCCAATCTCTTTCATCGTAGGATCGCGCGGCTCAGTTCCCTGGGTGTAATCCCAAACCGGCTGGTCGGGATCGGCCGGGTAGGTTACGGGCTTGTCGGTCTTGAACATCCATGCCGGAATCGTGCTGAAATTCAGAATGACGGAGTGACCTTTGGTCGCGTCGAGAAAATCGATGGTCATCGGATCGATGAGCGAAAAGTCCCATGAGGTCTTGCCGTTCGCCGGGGGCTCAAGCTCCGCCACTGCCAGTTTCGGATAAGGCAGCCAGGGGACGTAGCGAACATAGTCGGCCTGAATATCGCTCAGTGACTTAAAAGCGTTGTCGTGAATTGACGATCCACGGCGCAACGGCGGATTGACCACCACCTGCAGAGTGGCCGTCGTCTTCGAGACGCCGGTAACTTTGTCCCAGTGGGCCGCGACTTTCGCGGACTGATCCGGAGCTGAGGAATTCTGGGCTAGAGAGGTGGATACTGCAATCAAACCGAAAAATATAGCCAGCAACAGGGGTGGCCGATATTGGTTCACGCGAATCCTCCGTCCCGAAGCACGCAGCATTGTGCTGGGATTCCCAGCTAAATTCAATAGGAAAATAAACTTACTATTGACAACAACCGCCGCAGAATACTACAGTTCAGCCGTTTGGAGCGAGTAGGATTTGTGCCGGTTCAGATTCGCCAATGGACAAGCCCAGAGCATACGCCGAGCCGAAGATTGGGCTCTTCGGAATCGGTTTGGACGCGTATTGGCCGCAGTTTCCCGGCCTGGAAGATCGTTTGAAGGGATACGGCCAGCAGGTTGCCCAAAAGCTCGAACGGGCCGGCGCCCAGGTGGTGAACCTGGGATTGATCGACACTCCTGAAAAAGCTCTCGCCGCGGGCCACGATTTCCGGCGCGCTGACGTTGACCTCATCTTTCTGCACGTCACCACTTACGCGCTCTCCTCCACCCTGCTCCCGGTGGTTCGGCGGGCCAAGGTTCCCGTCGTCATCCTGAATCTCTCTCCTTCCGCGGCCATTGACTATGACTGGTTCAATGGACTCGGGGACCGCACGAAGATGACCGGCGAATGGCTGGCCTACTGTCAATCCTGTCCGGTGCCGGAGATCGCGAATGTCTTTAACCGCTGCCGGATCCCATTTTTTCAGGTCACGGGCACGCTCGAAGACGATCCTACCGCCTGGAATGAAATCACCGACTGGGTCGAAGCCGCCCGGGTCGCGCACGCTATGGAGCACAACCGACTAGGCGTGATGGGCCATTACTACGGAGGAATGCTCGATATCTATTCCGACCTCACTCAGCACTGTGCCTATTTCGGCGGACACATCGAAATCGTGGAGGTGGATGAGTTGGCGGCTTTGCGACGGCAAGTGTCCGACTCTGAAATAAGGATGCGGGTTGCGGACTTCCGCCAGAAGTTTGACGTCCAGCCCGATTGCCCGTCGGAAGAATTAGACCGCGCGGCACGCACCTCGGTCGCTCTGGATCGAATGATTGAGATCCACAGGCTGGGCTCTCTGGCGTACTACTACCAGGGTACCGGCAATGTGGAGAATGAAGATGCCATCAGCTCGATCATTCTCGGAACCAGCCTACTCACGGCACGGGGTGTCCCAGTTGCAGGTGAATATGAGATCAAGAACGCCCAGGCGATGAAAATCATGGAAGGCTTCGGCGCGGGCGGGTCGTTCACTGAATACTACGCCGCGGATTTTGCGGATGACGTGGTGCTCATGGGACACGACGGGCCGGGCCATATTGCGATCGCCCAAGGCAAGACCAAGGTTCGTCCCCTCAAGGTGTATCACGGTAAGGTGGGCCGAGGGCTATCGGTGGAAATGTCGGTCAGGCGTGGTCCGGTGACATTATTATCGGTGATCCAAACGGTGGATGGAAAGTTGAAGCTTTTAATGGCCGAAGGCGAATCCGTGGCTGGTCCAATCCTTGAGATTGGGAACACCAACAGCCGATATCGATTCTCTCTTGGTGCAAGAAATTTCATGAATGCTTGGAACGTGCACGGCCCAGCGCATCACTGCGCCGTAGGCATAGGACACATTGCGGGCAAACTGAAGAAACTCGGCGCCCTGACAGGTATCGAATGCATTCAGGTGTGCTGACCGACATAGGTGATCCAGCAGGCATCCAGATCCCGAGGTTGATATGAATCCGAATCCCTTAGTAGGCGTGTTGTACCACTGGCTCGGGGGTCTGGCTTCCGGCAGCTTTTACGTGCCTTACCGTGGAGTTAAGAAATGGGCATGGGAGACGTTCTGGCTCGCGGGCGGTTTTTTCAGCTGGATCATCGCTCCCTGGTTTTTTGCCCTGCTCATGACTCGGGATCTCTTGCCTGTACTCCACGAAACTCCGGGGATGGTTATTTTCTGGACTTTTTTCTTCGGACTTCTATGGGGAATCGGCGGTCTCACCTTTGGCTTGACTATGCGTTACCTGGGTTTATCGCTGGGGATGGCCGTGGTGCTGGGTCTATGCGCCGCCTTCGGGACGCTGATCCCACCGATTTTCCGCGGTGAATTCATGACCCAGGTGGTGGGGACCGCTTCGGGCAGAATCATTCTCCTGGGCATTTTCGTTTGTCTGCTGGGCATTGCGGCTGCGGGTTTGGCCGGTATCTACAAAGAGCGCGCCATGTCGCCCGAGCAGCAGAGGGAGACCATCAAGGAATTCGATTTGAAGAAGGGGGTTGGGGTGGCGGTCCTTTCGGGCGTGATGAGTGCCTGTTTCGCTTATGGCCTGGCGGCGGGAGATCCCGTCAAGGCGCTCACGATCAAGCACGGAACTCCGGATCTATGGCAGGGATTGCCGGTACTGGTGGTGGTGTTGCTGGGTGGCTTCACTACCAATTTCATCTGGTGCGTCATTTTGAACGTTCGTAATAAGACTGGCTACCAATACTTCACTTCGATTTCGCGCGAGCCGAATACTCAAAATCAGGACGAGACCATCATCGAAACCGCCCTCGACGCGCCCAGTCGGGAAGTCGTAGAGCACATGCCGTCCCCGAGAACACAGCTTCGGAAGCAGTCCTCGGTGGCCGTGGAAGATGCGCCAGCTCGTGGAAACGCAGATTGCGCACGGGTTCCGATGCTGGCGAACTATTTGCTCTGCGCGCTCGCCGGAACTACCTGGTACTTCCAGTTTTTCTTCTACTCGATGGGCGAGACCCAAATGGGTAAGTACAAATTCTCCAGTTGGACGTTACACATGGCCAGCATCATCATCTTCAGCAGCCTATGGGGCATCGGCCTGAAAGAATGGAAAGGTGCGGGAGTTCAAGCGGGTAGGTTGCTCGCTCTAGCTCTGGCTCTGTTGGTAGGCTCAACCGTAATCGTAGGCTACGGAAATTATCTTGGGTTGTCCCACTAAGTATTGTTGACCGCATATCTTCCGAGAACGGACATCAAAGTTCGCTGCCGAGGGAATGAGTCGAACATGAAACACATAACTCTAATCCTCATTTGTTTGCTGGCCCAGGCCACCTTGGCCCAGGACTGGTCTCGCGCTTAGAAAAGTCTCCGCGGCATCGAGAGTGGGTCACGGTAAAGCACGATGGCCGCGCGATCGAAACGTTCGTCGTCTATCCAGAATCGAAGGACAAGAGGCCGGTTGTCGTAGTGATTCACGAGATTTTCGGCTGTGCCTCGTCAAAACCTCCTGCACTCGTAAAATAAACGACTTCCAAAGAGCGTGCAGCCAGGTGTTGCGATCAGATCTTGGCCCATGATCCTGT
>Ga0075015_100000315_pt1 | contig 16311 bp, 11 predicted proteins | sample AleBraG_ABR_2013_FD_71476 | JGI IMG/M metagenome (GOLD analysis project Ga0075015, IMG submission 71476) | Freshwater sediment microbial communities in response to fracking from Pennsylvania, USA - Alex Branch Run_MetaG_ABR_2013 | ecosystem: Environmental > Aquatic > Freshwater > Creek >...
TTGCTGGCGCGATCCTCCCGGCCCGAATCCGACGTCGCTGGAGATATGCGGCGCGCCCTCGCCGCCCTCGATCCACACCTGCCCGCCTATGGAGTCGGCAGTCTAACCCAAATGCTCGGCTTCGCTTACTTGCCGGCTCATGCCGCCGTGATCGCATTGGGGGCGTTCGGCCTGCTGGCCATCATGCTTGCCGTCACGGGAATCTACGGGGTGTCTACTTATGCCGTCTCGCGCCGCGTCCGCGAGATCGGCATTCGCATCGCAATCGGGGCTAGGCCCTCCGCCGTCTTGAGTACTGTTTTCCGCCGGACGGGAACGCTGGTGGGAGTTGGCTGTGCGGCCGGCTTGCTTCTGGGCGTGGCTGGAGCACAAGTACTTTCGGCGGTGGTGTACCACGCCACCTCTCGCGATCCCTTGGTGATGGCCGGCGTTGTGCTCACCATGGGGTTTATCGGCCTCGCGGCCGTTTTCGGCCCGGCCCGCAAGGCCTTACGCGTAGACCCCATGCAGGCGCTCCGGCAGGACTAAATCCCGATCCACCTTTGGTAATCCCCCAACGGTTTTTCGCCGGTCTCCCCCCATGCGGGGTGTTCTAGAGCTTCGGAGCCGAAGTACTCGGGGAGAGCTAAAGGAGCCTCTAAGGAACCCCCTGATATCCCTACCGTCTTTCTTACACCATACTCAAAGAACGTGAAATAACTAGCCCTTTATTTCCGGCAATCAAAACAGTCCTTCTTATGTCAATTCATCAATTACGATCTCTGTCACTAGGACTTCTAATGATGACAGTACCAGCGTTGGCCACGTCGGTACTCAACGGCTCTTTTGAAGACATCGGGACACAGACCGCCAGTTTCTCCATCGGCCTGGACGCCGCCTTGCCGAATTGGTCGGAGAGCCCGGCACCGACCGGCAATCATATTCTCGATTGTTTGATCACTGCTGGAGCGACAACCAATCTCTGCGGAACCACCGCTTTTGGGGGAGGGCTCACCTTCTGGGCATTTCCCGGGCCCAGCCCGGATGGTGGAAATTACGTAGCTGTTGACGGCGCTGCGGCCTATAGCAACGCCCTCAACCAAACCTTGACCGGACTCGTCGCTGGACAACGATATGCTGTGACGTTTTACCAGGCCGCGGCCCAGCAATCGGGGTTCACTGGCGCTAACACCGAGCAATGGCAGGTTAGCCTGGGCGGCGGCACCAGCGTACTTTCCACCCTAATGAACAATGCCAGTATGGGGGATGTCCCTTGGATGAGTCAGTCCTTGACCTTGACCGCCGGGGCCACGCAAGTATTGTCATTTGTGGCCAAAGGAACCCCCAGCGGCCAGCCGCCGTTTGTGCTGTTGGATGGCGTTAGCATCAGGGCGGTCCCGGAGCCAGACACGCTGGCCCTGATCGGTCTTGCTCTCGTCGGTATTCCCGTCCTTCACAGACTCCGTAGGCGGCGCGGTTAGCCACTTTGTCGGTTCGCCGACGCGGATGGGGACACTCCTCCGCTACGCGGATGGGGACACTGCGGGCTCCAGTCCGAACTCCTTCGTTCAAACCTATCGCAGCAGTGTCCCCTTGTTCTGAACGCGGATGGGGACACTGCGGGCTCGGGTCCGAACTCCTTCGCTCAAACCTATCGCAGCAGTGTCCCCTTGTTCCGAACGCGGATGGGGACACTGCGGGCTCGAGTCCCAACTCCTTCGCTCAAACCTATCGCAGCAGTGTCCCCTTGTTCCGTGGGTCCTGCAGAGCCTGTGCAAACCACTCTGTTGCTTTGCCCCCATTCTGACGATTTCTCCGGTTGTGATCGGAATCGTCCACCACCTGGCATCCTTTGGGGTCGACATCTTCCGGCTCTGCATCTGGCTGGTGGTGTTGATGGTCATCTTCGTACCCATCGAGAGATGGAGCGGGCTGCATCCGCAAAGGGTGTTCCGCAAGGCTTTTGCCGCCGATCTGGTCTACTATTTCTTGAGCGGGCTGCTGCCCAATCTGCTCCTGATTCTGCCTATGACGATCACCGCCTGGGTTGTGCATTCCTTCGCACCCGGCAGGCTGTACGCAACCATGGGCGCAATGCCACTGTGGGCTCGCTTTGCGGCCGCCATGGTCGTCGGCGAGCTCGGTTCCTATTGGGGCCATCGGTGGATGCACCAGATTCCCGTGCTTTGGCGCTTCCATGCCATCCACCATAGTGCCGAGGAGATCGATTGGCTGGTTAATACCCGTGCGCATCCCGTCGACCTGGCGTTTACCCGTATGTGCGCGTTCATCCCGATGTACCTTCTCGGCCTCGCCCAGCCGCTGGGGAATTCCCTGGATATGGTGCCCGTACTGGTTACAGTCGTCGGCACCATTTGGGGCTTCTTCATCCACTCCAATGTGAGTTGGCGTTTTGGCAAGTTGGAGTGGCTGGTCTCATCCCCGGCCTTCCACCACTGGCACCACACCAACGACGGGCCGGAGACCCAGAACAAGAATTTCGCGCCCATGCTGCCCTGGATCGACAAATGTTTCGGCACGTTCTATCTTCCAAAGCAAGCTTGGCCGGCCAAGTACGGTACCGATGCGCCGGTGGCCGCCAATCTGGGTGGGCAACTCGTGCAACCGCTGCTGCAACGGGATTAGCGGGCCGGATGACGGGTTGCGAAAACTTCACATTAAATGTAGATGAAATTCCAAACAATCGCCGGCGTTGTCCTTACAATGACGATTAACAAGGGGCGAAGATGCGCTTCATACGGGCCTTTTGGTCCGGTTTTTTGGGGTTGATGTTTCATTTGATCGGCCGTTGGCAATGGCAACCGCCAAGCTGGATTGCCGCTCTCAAACGCCAGGTTGAAGCGATCTGGCGCTATGCGAGCGCCGAACCCAAGCGCGCGGCTCTCGCTCTGTTTGGCTTTCTGGGCTTGATCGGTGGTTACGTCTGGTACCAGCACCGTCCCATTCCGAATCTTGTTCAATACACCGTTACCGCTCCTCCACTCACAACGTACGATGACAATGGAATTGCGGCCATTCAGCCGCTAAAGGTCGATTTTAGCGAGTCAGCGGCCTTGCTTCGGCTGGTGGAAAAGCGCGTGACCACGGGAGTCGACATTTCTCCCGCCATAGCCGGCACTTGGTTCTGGGCGAGCGACAAGCAACTGAAGTTCACTCCCAAGAGCGATTGGCCCATCGACGCCGGATTCACGGTTCGGCTCGCCCGCAAGGGGCTGTTTGCGCAGGACGTCCAACTCGAGGAGTACAGCTTCAAGTTCAAGACCCAGCCCTTTTACGCTCGTGTCGAGCAGAGCCTGTTCTACCAGGACCCGAGCGACCCCAACCTGAAGAAGCTGGTGGCCACGGTCAAATTCACGCATCCCGTCGACACGGAGCAGTTCGCCAAGCGCGTTTCGTTGAGCTTGGCCTCCGATGCGGGATACCTGGGATTGAAACCGGACGGCCGTCAAATCACGGTTGCGTACGACAAATTCAAGCTCGCCGCGTATGTTCACTCGGCCCCTTTGGCGATGCCAAAAGACGATACGCCGATGACGCTGCGGATTGAAAAAGGAGTCCGGGCGGCGCGCGGCGGCAATGAGACGCCCAGCCGGCTGGAGTCGGTGGTTACCATTCCGGGCCGCTCCAGCCTGCGCTTGTCCAGCGCCCATATGACCTTGGTCGACAATGCCCGCTATGAACCGGAGCAGGTCTTGCTGTTGACCACCTCGTCGCCAGTGCCGGAGAAGGGACTGGCGGGCAAGGTGTCACTCTACCTGTTGCCGGTCCGCCATCCAAAACAGGCGCCGGAAGACAAGGACCCGTATCAGTGGGACGACACGAGTAAGATTGGCGTCGATATTCTGTCGAAGTGTGAGCGCCTGAGCCTCAGCTACGTCCCATCGGACGAAGGGAATAACACGGTTCATGGATTCAAGTTCCACGCGCCGGTCGCGCGCTACATTTACGCCGCAATTGCCGAGGGCGTGGAAGGCACCGGCGGCTACGTGTCAGGGAAGCGCTATGTTGCCGCGATTAAGGTAGAACCCTACCCGCAAGCGCTCACTTTCCTGGGACAGGGCGCGCTGCTTTCGTTGTCTGGCGACAAAAAAGTGGGATTCCTGGTGCGCGATGTCGACAAGGTGTCGGTGGAGATTGGCCGGGTGCTGCCCAATCAGTTGCAGCATCTCGCCCCCGAGATGTGGGACTACGCCCATCCGGGCGTAGGCGGCAACTTCGAAGACAGACTGCTGGAGCGCTTTACTTCGGTCCGCGATTACAGAGGCAAGCCTCCCGGCAAACCGATTTACGACAGCATCGATCTGGGCCAGTACTTACAAGGGCCAACCAATCGCGGCCTTTTTCTGCTGCGCATCCGCTCCATCCGTGAGACGGCACGGGAGGGGCAAGTTACTTCCGAGGATGAAGAGAGCGGAAATGGGATCGAGGACAAGCGCCTGATCCTGATTACCGATCTCGGTTTCATCGTAAAGCAGGCCAAGGACGGCAGCCGCGACGTTTTCGTGCAGTCCATCCATAGCGGGCTGCCGGTGCAAGGCGCGCGCATCGAAGTGGCGGGCCGCAACGGGCAGGTGGTTCTGGCCGCAACCACAGATGGCAGCGGACGGGCGAACTTGCCCAAATTCGGCGAACTGAAACGGGAAAAGGTTCCGCTGATGATTGTCGTTCAGAAAGACGCCGACTTTTCTTTCCTGCCGCTCAAAACGCAAGAGCGCGGGTTGGATATGTCTCGCTTTGACACAGGCGGAGCGGAGAACGCGCAATCGCCCCAGCAGCTTTCCAGCTACCTCTTCTCCGACCGCGGCATTTACCGGCCCGGCGAAACCACGCATCTTGCTCTGGTCACCAGGACGGCTGACTGGAAGAGTTCGCTGTCTGGACTGCCGCTGGACGTGGAGATTTCCGATTCGCGGGGAACGGTGGTCAGCCGGACCAATCTCAAGATCTCGCCGGCCGGCTTCGACGAGATCGCCTATACCAGTCCCGCGGGTGCGCCCACTGGAACCTATCAGGCGTCCGCCTACCTGGTAAAGGACCAGAAGAATCCGGAAATGCTGGGCAGCACCTCTTTTAAGGTGCAGGAGTTCGAGCCGGACCGCATGAAGGTGAAGCTCGATTTGAGTGACCAACCGCTGGAAGGCTGGCTTCGGCTTGCCGACGTGAAAGCTCGGGTCACCGTGGCGCACCTGTTTGGGGAGCTAGCCGGCAACCGCCGCGTGGAAGGGGAAATGAATCTGACCGCCGTGCTTCCGCGCTTTGCCCGGTATCCGGACTATCGCTTCCAGACCGGGGAGGGGTTGACCGAGCCCGTTCAGGAAACGCTGGCGCCAACGGTCACCGATGAGAAGGGCACCGCCGAACTCAAGCTCGACCTCAACCGTTTTGCGGGCCGGGCCTACCGGCTGAACGTGCTGGCCCGCGCGTTTGAGGCTGAGGGCGGGCGCAACGTTGCGGCCCAGAATACCGCAATTGTGTCCGACGCTCCTTTTTTGGTGGGAATCAAGCCCGATGGCGATCTGAGTTTTGTGCAGCGCGCCAGCGCGCGACAGGCGCACTGGCTGGCGGTGAACCAGCAACTGGCGCCGGTACCCGCTGAAGGATTGACGCTGGAATGGGTCCAACGCAAATATGTTTCGGTCCTGACTCAACAAAACAACCAAACTTACAAGTACGTTTCCCGCCTGAAAGAGATTGTCCGCAACAGCCGCAAGGTACAAATCGCCCCGGGCGGAAGCAACTTCGCGCTCCCAACGCAGGAGCCTGGAGACTTTGCCTTGGTGCTGCGCGATGCCGGCGGCGCCGAGTTGAACCAGCTTAGTTATAGTGTCGCGGGCCAGGCAAACCTCTCGCGCTCTCTCGAACGAAATGCTGAATTGCAGGTCCGGCTGGATAAACCGTCTTATAAGGGTGGAGACAACATCTCAGTGAGTATTCGGGCGCCATACATCGGGGCCGGTCTCATCACCATTGAGCGCGAGCGTGTGTTTCATCATCAATGGTTCAAGACGTCGACCACAAGCACCGTGCAGACGATCCAGTTACCCAAGGACTTTGAGGGCAATGGCTATGTCAGCGTGCAGTTTCTCCGCGATCCTTCGTCGGACGAGCTGTTTCTGAGTCCCTTGAGTTACGGCGTCGCGGCGTTTGCTGCCAATCTCGACGCCCGCACCCAGCCCCTCACCCTGGTGGCGCCCCGCGAACTGAAGCCCGGCGCGACCTTGGCCATCCGCGTTACGCCCGGCGAGGCCTCTCGGGTAGCAGTGCTGGCGGTTGACGAAGGCATTCTGCAGGTGGCCCGCTACAAGAATCCCAATCCCTTGGGATACCTGTTTCAGAAGCGCTCGCTGGAGGTGGAGACCAGCCAGATTCTGGATTTGATCCTGCCTGAGTTCAAGCGCTTTCTGGCTCTGGCCGCCCCTGGAGGCGACGGCGACAGCAGCTTCGCCCGCCACTTGAATCCGTTCAACAAAAAGCGCAAGGCGCCGGTGGCTTACTGGTCCGGGTTGATGGATGTGGGGCCGGCGGGCCGGGAACTTCGCTACACCGTCCCGGATTATTTCAACGGCAAATTGCGGGTGGTGGCTATTGCGGTGAGCCCTCGGCGCGTGGGCGTAACAGAGGCCGCGACCGAGGTGAAGGCCAGTTTCATCCTGACACCGAATGTTCCCGCCATGGTCGCGCCCGGCGATGAGTTTATGGTGAGCGTCGGCCTCTTTAACAACACAATTCGGGGCCAGGGTCCGATCCACTTGGAGGCCCAGACTGGTCCCGAACTGTCGCTGCAAGGACCAGCGAGCCTGGATCTGCAAGTGCCGGATAAAAAAGATGGGGTAGGCGAGTTTCGCTTCAAGGCGAACACAGTGCTGGGCGCTGCAACGCTGAAGTTTACCGCCAGCCGAGGGGCCGGGCCAACCCGAGACGAAACCAAAATGGAAGAGAGCGTGAGTGTGCGGCCGCTGGTGGCCTATCGCACGCAATTGACCGTGGGCCGCCTCGACAACGCCGCGAGAGAGGTGCCGTTAACGCGCAACCTCTATAGCGAACATCGGAAAGTGGAGGCTGCCGTATCGTTCCTGCCGCTGGTTTGGGGACAGGGGCTGGTCGCCTATCTCGACGACTATCCGTACTCCTGCACCGAGCAATTGGTGAGTAAAGGAATGGCGGCCCTGCTGCTGATTTCGCGGCCCGAGTTTGGCGGCGTCAAAAGCAGCGATCCGCAGCCCCTGGCAAAATTGTTCCCGGTACTCGAAAGCCGCCAGAACGATGAGGGAGGCTTTGGCCTGTGGTCGTCTTCACCGGAAACCGCCGAGTTCGCCACCATCTATGCAGTCCACTTTCTGGTGGAAGCCAGGGAGCGCGGCCAGAAGATTCCGCCAGCAGTCCTGGATGGGGCCAACGAGTGGCTGACCAAGTTCGCCGCCTCTCCGGCGTCGAGTCTCCCGGACGGACGGCTGCGCGCTTACGCCGTCTATCTGCTGGCGCGGCAGGGGATCAAACCTTCCGCCGCGCTCGCAAATGTCGAGCAGGAACTCTCCAACCGTTATCCAAAGGCCTGGCCGGGAGATTTGGCGGCGGCATATCTGGCTGCCACCTACCGGCTGATGCAGCGCAACGATGAGGCGGATCGTGTCTTCAAAAACATCGCTTGGTCTCAACAGAAACGCGACTGGGAGGGTTCGATCTATTACGATGCGTCCGTCCACGACGCGCAACTGCTGTATCTGCTGGCGCGGCATTTTCCGGGCCGTCTAAACTCTGTGCCGCCGGGCGCACTGGAAGGCATCGGCGACGCGGTGAACGGGAATCGGCTGAATTCGCTATCGGCCGCATACACTCTTCTCGCCCTCGATTCTTATGCCAAGGCCGCGGTGACCGCGGGCAAACTGGGCATCAGTGCGGCGGCCAAGGACGGCGGCGAGCAGGCCTTGCCTCTTCCGGCCGGCGCCATGCCGAAGGCGAATGTGCCGTTGAATGCGGCGAAACTCCGTTTCACAAAAGAAGGCCGCCTGGCAGCCTACTACGCGGTCAACGAGTCCGGCTTCGACCGCAATCCGCCGGTCGCGGAGACGAACCACGGCGTGGAGATTGTACGCGAGTATCTCGACATGAAAGGAAATCCTGTGACCCGGGTGAAGACCGGCGAGGAGTTTCTGGTGCGTTTGCGCTTGCGGGCAACGCAAGGCGACCGGTATCCGCAAATCGCCGTGGTGGATCTGCTGCCGGGCGGAGTCGAGTCGGTTCTGGAGTTGCGCCCACCAGCCGATACAAGCGCCGCCGGCGTGGATCCGGCTGCGGCCTCTCATGCCGGATACGCGGCACTGCCCATCGGGCTGCCCGACAAATCGACTTGGCGCCCGCAGCACGTCGATATGCGCGATGACCGCCTGGTGCTCTACGGCGATATCACCAAGGATGCAGCGGCGTTTGTGTATCGAGTGCGGGCCACGAATACCGGTCTGTTCCAGACGCCTCCCGCGTTCGCGGAAGGCATGTACGACCGGAAGATATCCGGAATCAGCCTGGCAGGCAAGCTGGAGATCGTGAAGCCCTAGTCATGCGGACAAAAGTCCTGGTCGCGATTGCCGTTCTCCTCGCGCTGCTGCGGGTCTGGCCGCACGCCAGCTTGGCGGAAAGCATTCCGCAGTCCACCGTGGTCTGGTCCGCCGATGGAGAAATCCTGCGCGTGACGCTGGCGTCCGATGAGCAATACCGGCTCTGGACACCGCTGTCCGGCATGCCGCCCGTTTTAGTAGATGCCTTTCTCATGAAAGAGGATCGCTGGTTTTATTGGCACCCGGGCGTCAATCCGGTCGCGCTGGTTCGCGCGGGCTACCGGACCTTTCTCGCCAGCGCAGGACGCCAGGGCGGTTCCACCTTGACCATGCAACTGGCCCGGCTGATCTTCCATTTGAGAACCCGGACTGCGGCCGGCAAGCTGCGGCAGATTGGCGCGGCGATTTGGCTGGAGGCTCGGTACTCGAAACGCGACTTGCTGGAAGCGTATCTCAACCTGGCCCCATTCGGCGGCAATATTCAGGGCGCCGGTGCGGCCAGCCGCATCTATTTCGGCAAACCACCTTTACGGCTCACTGTGGGTGAAGCACTGACGCTGGCAGTTATCCCGCAACGCCCATCCGCTCGCGGAGGCCGCACGATTCAGGAAGCGGGCTTGCGCGAGGCACGGCAATCCTTGAGTGCACGCTGGCTGGCCAATCACGGCGCGCCCGTCGAGCCGGCCATCGGAACGGATGCGCGGTTTGCGCTGCCCCAATTGGCGCCGCATTTTGTCGACGCGTTGCTGGGCGAACGGGCCGGCCGCACCGGACGCATTGACACTACACTCGATGCCGGGCTGCAACGTTTGGTCGAACGGCAGATCCGCCGCTACATCGACCAATACGGCGAACGCGGCATTCGCAATGTAGCGGCGCTGTTGGTGGACTCCCGCGATATGTCCGTCAAGGCATGGGTGGGCTCGGCCGGCTACGGGAACGAAAGCCTGGACGGGCAGGTGAACGGCGTGCTCGCAAAGCGCTCTCCGGGTTCTACGCTCAAGCCGTTCATCTATGCGCTCGCGCTGGACCAAGGCATCCTGCATCCACAGACCATGCTGCGGGACGCGCCCGCGTCATTCGGCCCGTTCACGCCGGAGAATTTCGATGGCCGTTTCTTCGGACCGGTCACCGCCGAGGAAGCCTTGCTCCGGAGCCGCAACATTCCGGCGGTGTGGGTAACTACTCAGCTCAGACAGCCGAGCCTGTATGAATTCCTGCGGAACGCCGGCGTGAGCCGATTGAAATCTGAGTCATACTACGGGCTGGCATTGGCGCTAGGCGGCGGTGAGGTCACCATGGAGGAACTCGCCGGATTATATGCCATGTTGGCCAATCATGGCGTGCAGCGCCCTCTCCGGGTAGACCAGCGAACCAGACCCGACGAAGGCGTAAGAATGCTGAGCCCCGAGGCAGCTTTCGTAACAGTGGACATGCTGCGCCGAAACCGGCGGCCCGATGAGGATGGCATGCTGCCGCTGCGCAGCCGCTGGCCGATCGCCTGGAAGACGGGCACCTCCTGGGGTTTTCGCGACGCCTGGACGGCCGGCATCGTTGGACCTTATGTGCTCGTAGTGTGGATCGGCGATTTCACCGGAAAAGGAAATCCGAGTTTTGTTGGAGTAGAAGCGGCCGCGCCGCTATTCTTCCGCATCGGCGATGCGCTGAATCTTGCGCGATCGCGCGAAGCCGTGCCGCCATTCGCGCCACCGCCGGGAGTCACGAAAGTCGCGGTCTGCGCCGGCAGTGGCGACCTGCCCAATGTCTACTGCCCGCATACGGTGGACACCTGGTACATTCCCGGCAAGTCGCCCATCAAAGTGAGTCAGTTGCATCGGGCAGTGGCGATCAACATCGGCACCGGACGCCCTGCCTGTCCGCCGTATTCTCCCGAGACGACGCGTTTCGAGGTATTCGAATTCTGGCCATCGGATATGCTCAAGCTGTTTCGCGAAGCCGGAATCCCGCGCCGGGTTCCTCCGGCATTGCCCAACTGCGCCGCCGATGACAATGCGGACGCGCCACGCATCGAGTCTCCGCTGCGGGCCGTGAGCTATCAGTTGCATGGCGGGCGCCCAGACGAAGTGATCGCGCTAGAGGCCAGCGCCGCTGCTGACGTTCGTCGCGTTTTCTGGTTCGACGGGACGGCGCTGATCGGCGATCTGCCGATCAGCAAAGGCGCTCTCGCGTGGCGTCCCAGCGTCGACGGCGCGCATTTGATTCGCATTATCGACGACCACGGCCGAGCCGCCGACCGCGATGTTCAGGTGCGCTTCTTGCAGTGATCCGGCCGTCCGTACGCCCTGAGAACGGCCAGACTCGTAACACCACTCGCTCGCCTCAGTCGTCAGCCCTATCGCGTGCGCGAGAACGGATTGCGAATGGTAAGCCTTTCGATTCTTTGGCCATCCTGCATGTCCTCCGTATAAAGAGTGCTTGCGCCGGCCTCGAGCGCAGCCGCAATCACCAATGCATCGAAGATGTGATAACCGTATCGCTGCGCAACGTGCAACCCTCGCCCATGCGACTCCAGAGTGAGAGGAGCGACCGCCGGACACAGGACGCGAATCGCTGCGAGCGATTCCAAAACCTCCTCCCAAGTGAAGCCGAGTTTCCGTCGGGCGATCGCCACAAATTCGTTGAGCACCTGCACCCCGGTTACGCCGCCCTCCGCCAGCAGCTTCCTGGCAACCTGGCTACGAGGGTCTTCTTGGCGAAAAGCGCAAATCAGCACGTTCGTATCGAAGAACCGGCTAACGTTCATTAGCCTCCTCCCGGTCGAACTTAAAGCCGCGAGGGAAAGGGCGTGCGAGGCGTCGAATGGCCTCCAACGCCTTCTCCTTCGATCGATCGCGTGCGACCTTGAAATCCCGGCTCCCGGCGATCGAAATCTCGATCTCATCCCCCTCCTTGAGGCCGAGCGCGTCCACCACCGCCGCGGGAAGGCGCACCGCCAGGCTATTGCCCCATTTCGAAACTTGCATAAAAGATATACCTGTACTATTGTATATCCAACCAGCGGCACACACCCGCACGATTTTCCACCGGAGAGTATCATAGAATCTTCTAGTGAACCCGACAGGAAGCCGTGACCTTAAAACCTGAATCCGCGGAAACGCAGCCCATTCGTCCCGGCGAAGAAGTAGACATTGCCCGGCTCACCGCATACCTGCGCGACAAAATCGAGGGCGGCGAGCACTTGGTTCTGGAGCAGTTTCCGGGAGGCCACTCCAACCTCACGTATTCGCTGAAAACGCCCAAGCGCGAGTACGTCCTGCGGCGCGGTCCGCTGGGTCCGGTCGCCCCCAAAGCGCACGACATGGCGCGCGAATTCACCGTGCTGAAAGCCGTGCACCCGCACTTCGCCGCGGCGCCCGAAGTATTTCATCTCTGCCAGGACACCTCCATTCTCGGCGCTGTCTTTTTTGTGATGGAACGCCGCCATGGCATTGTGGTGCGCGACCAAATCCCTCCGGCGATCGCCGCCATTTCCGATCATCCCCAACGCATCAGCCGCGGCTTGATCAATTGCATGGCCGACCTGCATGCGGTGGACATCGAAAAGCACGGCTTCACCAGCCTGGGCAAGGCGGCGGGCTTTCTCGACCGCCAAGTGCGCGGTTGGTTCGAGCGCTGGCTGCGCGCCAAGACCGAAGATGCCCCGGAGATGGACCGGCTCATCGAGTGGCTCAAAGATCACATGCCGCAGTCCCCCGCCCCGACCCTGGTCCACAACGACTTCAAGCTCGACAACGTGATGCTGGACGCGTCCGATTGCGGTCGTGTGGAAGCGGTGCTCGATTGGGAAATGGCGACGGTCGGCGATCCGCTGGTCGATCTCGGCCTGTTCCTTTGTTATTGGGGCGGGCCGGCCGATCCGGGCGGAAACAAGGCCAGCATCACCGCCCAGCCAGGTTGGCTCTCGCGGGCGGAGATCATCGACTACTACTCCCGGCGTAGCGGCCGCGACGTCGCCAATATCGACTATTACGAAGTGTTCGCCATCTTCAAACTGGCCGTGGTGCTGCAACAAATCTTCTTCCGCTTTCATTGCGGGCAGACGCAGGATGAACGCTTCCGGCACTTCGACGGGCGGGTCCGTAACCTGATCCAACACGCCACGGCGCTGATATAATTCATCTGCCATGGCCAACCAGGAAACTCTTTATGCGGTGGACAACCGCGTCGCTACCATCACGCTCAATCGGGCCGACAAACTGAATGCCTGGACGGCGGTGATGGACGAAGAAGTGCGGGCCTCGCTCCATCAGGCGGAGCAGGATGACAAAGTGCGCGTGATCATTCTCACCGGCGCGGGCCGCGGCTTCTGCGCGGGCGCCGATATGGCCCTGCTCGGAAACATCGTCGCCCGCGGCGTGGGCGAACAGGAGAAGCAAGTGCTGCGCGGTCCCGTCAACGGTGGCGCCCGGCCCGGTGTCCGGCCCGATTTTCAGAGGAAGTATTCGTACTTTCCCTCCATCCAGAAGCCGGTGATCGCCGCCATCAATGGCCCCGCTGTGGGGCTGGGCTTCATTCTGGCCATGTACTGCGATCTGCGCTTCGCCTCCGATGCCGCCAAATTCGGAACGGCCTTTGCGCGCCGTGGATTGATCGCCGAGTACGGCCTCGCTTGGCTCCTGCCACGCATCGTCGGCCATGCTCACGCACTCGATCTACTGCTCAGCGCCCGCATCATCGATGCTCAGGAAGCTCAGCGCATGGGCGTAGTCAATCGCGTTTTCCCGCAAGAACAATTCCTGGAGAATGTGTACGCCTATGCTCGGGAGTTGGCCAACAACGTCAGCCCGCGCTCGCTCCGCATCATCAAGAACCAGGTGTACAACGGACTTTTCCAGACGCTCGATGAAGCGCTCGCCAGCGCCACCGAAGAGATGGTCCAGAGTTTGCAATGCGAGGATTTCAAGGAAGGCGTGGCCCACTTTGTGGAGAAGCGCGCTCCCGCATTCACCGGCCGATAATACGAAACCAGAGGAACATTATGTATTTTGAATACTCGGATAAAGTCAAAGGACTCCAAAAGCGCTTGCAGGAGTTCATGGATGAGTACATCTATCCCAACGAGCCTCGCTATAACGCGGAGCACGACAGCCAGACCAACCGCTGGCAGCCTTCCCGCGTCATTGAGGAACTGAAACCCAAAGCCCGCGCTGCCGGACTGTGGAATCTGTTCCTGCCGGAGAGTTCCCACGGCGCAGGCCTCACCAACCTGGAGTACGCGCCCTTGTGCGAGATCATGGGCCGTTCGACCATGGCGTCCGAGGTCTTCAATTGCTCCGCGCCCGACACCGGCAACATGGAAGTGCTGGCGCGCTATGGCAGCAAGGCCAACCAGGACAAGTGGCTGGTTCCGCTGCTGGCGGGCGAGATCCGCTCTTGCTTTTCGATGACCGAGCCCGCGGTCGCTTCCTCCGACGCCACCAATATCGAAGCCAGCATCGTGCGCCAGGGCGATGAGTATGTCATCAACGGGCGCAAGTGGTGGTCCAGCGGCGCCGGCGACCCGCGCTGTAAAATAGCGATCTTCATGGGTAAAACCGACCCAACCGCTCCGAAACATAAACAGCAGTCGATGATCCTGGTTCCGCTGGACACTCCCGGAGTAAAAATCGAGCGCATGACCACCGTGTTTGGCTACGATCACGCTCCGCATGGCCACGGAGAAATCTCCTACACCAACGTGCGTGTGCCGCTGGGGAACCTGCTGCTGGGCGAAGGCCGTGGATTCGAGATCGCCCAAGGCCGGCTGGGCCCGGGCCGCATCCACCATTGCATGCGCACCATCGGCGTGGCCGAGCGGGCGCTGGAAACCATGTGCAAGCGCGTGGGAGATCGCGTCGCTTTCGGCAAGAAGATTTCCGAACAAGGCACCATCCGCGCCGACATCGCTGAGTCCCGCATGGAACTGGAACAGACCCGCCTGCTGGTGCTCAAAGCAGCCTACATGATGGATACGGTGGGCAACAAAGCAGCCAAGAGCGAGATCGCCATGATCAAAGTGATCGCCCCCAACATCGGGCTGAGGATTGTCGACCGAGCCATTCAGGCGCACGGCGCGGCCGGCGTCTGCCAAGACACGTTCCTCGCCGCAGCTTGGGCGAACCTGCGTACCTTGCGGCTGGCCGATGGTCCGGATGAAGTTCATCGCGAGTCGATCGCCAAGTTCGAACTGTCCAAGTACAAAACCGCTGCCGCGCCAGCCAAACATGAGGAACCGGCCCTGACCGCCGCCAAGTGAGCACGCTCGTCTTGGTGCGCCACGGCCAAGCCAGACCGTTTGAGAAGTACAGCGATCAGTTATCGGAGACCGGCAAGCAGCAATCGGTTAAATTGGGCGAGTACTGGCGCCAGCGCGGCATTAAGTTTGACGAAGTGTACTGCGGCAGTATGCAGCGGCACATTCAAACCGCCGAGCTGGCGCAAATCGGCTCCTTCGAGACCCTGCCGGCCTTGAACGAGTACAACGCCGACGAGCTTCTGCGCGCCAGTCCTTCATATAAACCAACGCAGGACCGGCGCGAGTTTCAACTGATGTTTGAAACGGTCATGCGCCAGTGGCTGGCCGGGACGCTGCAAGGCGTGGAGTCCTGGCAGGAGTTTCGCCAGCGCGTGACCGCCGGCCTGCGAGGAATCCTGCGCGCCGACAAACCCAGCCGGCGCGTGCTGATGTTCACTTCCGGCGGCCCCATCGGCATCGCCGTGCAAACCGCGCTGCAAGCGCCGGAAGCTATGGCCATCGAAATCAATTGGCGCGTACGGAACTGCTCGTTGACGGAATTCTTGTTCACGCAGGACCGCGTGTCGCTGGACGTGTTCAACGCCACGCCACATTTGGAAGAGGTTACGTTCCGGTAGGCTTTTCGTCAGGCCAAGCAACGTAAAAGATTTGAACACACTGATTCCTACTAAGCCGACGGGCCATCCAATCCATAAAGCGAGGGTCCTATACTTTGACCAAACGATCAGGAGAATGACGGCAATCGTGTAGGCTGCGACAGAGCCGCGGGCGAAATCGCGCCGTCGTGCGTCCATCTTATTATTTGTCGAGTAAGCGATCGAGCGGGCCGCATGGACGACGATGATAACGGCGACCAAGCCGGCAACTCATGTCCAGAGAAGAATAACGCCAGCCAGGACAGGAAGTAGACAGTCTCACCAAATCCGCGCACGAAACGCCTATTCGACAGAACTGCTTTAACTCTCGCCACTGTTTGCCGATTTATCGGCAGATTTGCAGCGGCTCGTTACGTTCGGTGCTCTAAAGCTCCCTTCAAGTCGCGCTTTGCATGCAGTACCGCAACCACCTGCAACGGGGTCGTATCCGGGAGGTAGACAATTACGTAGTTCGGGAATTTCGTGACGGTCCAGAAGCGCACCGGCAGTGAGGTTATGTCCTGCCTCTTGATTCCCATCCGGGGATGTTTGGCAAGCCGCCAGCACGTTGAGACGATCTCCCGTTCCACTCGGTCCGCCGCCTCCTTGTTGTCTTCGGCGATAAACCACCAGATGGCGTCGATGTCTTCCGCAGCCTGAGGTGTGAGCTGAAAAGGGAGGTTCACTCCGATGGCTTCAGACGTTCGGCGCGGCGGCGGCGCAACGTCTCGATAGCGACTGCCCCGTCGATCAATTCTCCCCTTTGAGCCTGGGCAAAGCCTTTCTCTATATGGGCGCCCAACGCCTCGCGATGTTGCAGCATCCAGTCTTCAAGATCGAGTTGCTCACGGATGATCTCAAAAGCCTG
>Ga0075015_100000316_pt1 | contig 16287 bp, 11 predicted proteins | sample AleBraG_ABR_2013_FD_71476 | JGI IMG/M metagenome (GOLD analysis project Ga0075015, IMG submission 71476) | Freshwater sediment microbial communities in response to fracking from Pennsylvania, USA - Alex Branch Run_MetaG_ABR_2013 | ecosystem: Environmental > Aquatic > Freshwater > Creek >...
TTGCCACACGCCTTCTGCACCTCGGCTTGATTGAAGGAGAAGAACCCACGAGAGCGCGCGCAAATGGCCTGGGTGGTCTGCTCGGTCTTGCCGTTCGCGCAGCACCAACCTGGCTGGTCCGCGGCGTTGCCACACGCCTTCTGCACCTCGGCTTGATTGAAAGAGAAGAATCCGCGAGCGCGGGTGCAAATGGCTTGGGTGATCTGCTCGGTCCTGCCATTTGCGCAACACCAGCCCAACTGGTTCTCCGTGACCGAACAGGCTTTCTGTGCCTCGGCCGGATTGAGAGAGAAAAACCCGCGAGCGCGGGCGCAAACGGCTTGGGTGGTCTGCTCGGTCCTGCCGTTCGCGCAACACCAGCCCAACTGGTTCTCCGCGACCGAACAAGCTTTCTGCGCCTCGGCCGGATTGAGGGAGAAAAACCCGCGAGCGCGTGTGCAATTGGCTTGGGTGGTCTGCTCGGTCTTGCCGTTCGCGCAACACCAACCCAATTGGTCCTCGGCGTTGCCACAAGCGTTCTGCACCTCGGCTTGATTGAAGGAGAAGAATCCACGAGCGCGCCCGCAAACGGCTTGGGTGGTCTGGCCGGTCTTGCCGTTCGCGCAGCACCAACCCAGCTCGTCGCGACTGACCGAACAGGCCTTCTGCGCCTCGGCCGCGTCGAGGGAGAAGAATCCGCGAGAGCGGGCGCAGGTCTCCTCGGATATCTGCTCGATCTTGCCTTGAGCGCAGCACCACCCCAGCTTGGGAGGCGGCGTTACGGAACACGCCCGTTGGGCCTGCGCTTGCATCAGCGAGAAATACCCGGCGTACCGCTCGCAGGCGCTCGCCGAAGTCTGGATCGTCTGGCCGTTGTAACAGCACCAACCCACCGGACTCGCGATCGGCGGCCGAAGGCCGGTTCCGGAAAGAACCACGGATTGAGGCGTCGAAATGCCATCGCCGACGAGGACCGTTGCCCGCACCGGACCGGCAGACTGCGGCGTAAATACGATGTTGAGCCTGCACGATGGCGTGGGTGCCTGGCCCAGGCCAAAGCAATCCGGCGAAGTTCGCTCGAAGTTGCTATCCAAGAGAGTGATGCTCAGTTTGGGCAACGGCGCCGCCGAGGTGCTGGTGATGTTGACAAATTGCGGCTGGCTGCGTAGGCGCTCGGGTGTGTCGGGAAAGTGAAGCTCGCCGGGAGACACTCTGAAACCAGGGAAACCTGCGATCGGGTGGGTGCCCACGAGAGAGACCCGTTCGTACTGGTTGGGGGTGTTGTCGGGAAAGAATAGCGTGGCCTGTTGCGGAACGGCGCGGGGAGAAAAGACCACTTCGATTCCGCACTTTGATCCCCGGGCCAGATTCGCGCCATCGCAAGTGTTGTTCCCGATCGTGAACCCGTTTTGCCCGGTTCCCTTAATCCCGGCGGTTCCAATTTCCAGTTTGGCGGAACCGGTGCTGGTGACGGTGATGGATTGCGTCTCGCCTGGCTTGAACCGGAGCTCCGGTGGATCGACGATGGCCGAGGCGACCGCCTTGGGTATGCCATCCCCCTCGAGATATACGGATTCCGAACCTGCCGCACCGTTGTCCCGGATCACGAGCTCGGCCGTCTTCATGCCAAAAGATGCCGGCGCGAAGCGCACGCCGATCTGGCAGGTCTTGCCGTGCGCCAGCGACACTTGTGAGCACTCATCGGGCCCGATAGAGAAGCTGGAGGCCCCGGCGCCCGCCAGAGTAGCGGCGCTCAGCTTCAGCGGTGCGGTTCCATCGCTGATGATCGTGATGTACCGAACTTCGGATGGTTTGGCGATCTCCTGCTCTCCAAAGGATTCGCGCCTCGGTGTGACTCTCGCGCGCGCGAACGTCGGGACCACACCGCTTCCCATCAACGTCACCTCATGGGGACCATCGCCGGAATTGTCGAGAACGGTCACCAGCGCGCTGCGGGTCCCTTGAACGGAAGGCCGAAACCGAATCGCCAGCGAGCAGGTTTGCGCCGGCTGTAGCATGGTTGCCGAGCAGCCATCCCGCGTGATCTCGAAATCCTGGGCATGCTCGCCGCCCTTGGCGATCTGGAGCAGTCGCACCGGTTGGTTGCCCGTGCTCGAGATGGTAATGCTCTGCTCCGGGCTCGGGACGTGGAGGTTTTGCGCATCGAAGCTCAGAGAACCGGGCTGGATATCGATGTGACTGACGCCGGGCGCCTGGCCCGTCCCCGTCAGTTTTACGGCGCGAGGACTGTAGCCAGAGCTGTCGTGAACAGTCAGGAACGAGCTAACGGTGGATTCCGCGTGCGGATGAAAGCGGACACTGATCGTGCAAGTCTGGTTTGGCTGGAGGACCCCGCAGTCGTTTCCGCCGATGGCGAACTCGCGATTCGGGTCCTGCTGGATGCCGGCTTCGAGCGTCAGGCTGACTGGGCTTTGGTTGCTTACGCGGATAGTTTTCGGCGGACTGTCGGAAAGAATCTGCTGTGGTCCGAAGTCAACTGCTGCCGGAGAGACGACGAGGTGATCGCGGGGGAAGGCGGTTCCGCTGAGGGCCACTTGTTGCCGCAACTGAGGCAATTGGAGGCGCGCTACGCGGCTGCCTTCCGCCTGGGGAGTGAAGCGTAGCTCCATCACGCACTTTTCGCCCGGATCGAGCGCGCCCATGCAGCCGTTGGAGCTGATGGTGAAGTCGGCAGTCACGAGTGTGGCGGCAGGATTTCGCAGGCGCTCGGAGCCCTGGTTGGTCAGCGTAACGCTGCGGGGAGGGCTCAAGGCCGCAACTGGTTCGAGACCGAAATCCAGACTCGCTGGATTCACGCTGACGTACGTTCTCCCGGAGCTGTAGGCGACCACCAGAATGGCGGCGGCGACAAGCAGCAGTGCCGGGCGGACGGTGGACGCCGGCAGCCGGCGCCGCCGCTCTGGTTCGATCCCTTCGGCGCGGAACTGCAGCTCAGCCATACCGCTTAGGTTCGGGCCGACAGCTTTCTCGGCGAGCCTTCTTCCAGCGTGAGAGTTCCGGTCACCTGCAAGGGCTTGGGGGCGGCTTCGGCGGACTCAGCCGCACCTGGCAGTTTGAGCGCCGCCAGCCGGTCAGCGCCACCCACCAGCGTGATCGCGGTCAAAATTGCGTCCAGCAGGGGATTGGGGTCGGGCGGGTAACCGATGGCCGCCAGGATCCGTACCTTGCCGAAATCGGCGACCGCGAGGATCGCGAACACGCTGGCCAAGCCGTAATACCAGAGTTTGTAGTTCTTGGCGGTTTTCGCCTTAACTACCGGATCGGTTTCGCGTTCCGGATCGGGAAACCGGTTGCTGAAGGACATCAGGAATAGCACGGCGGATACGACTCTGTCGATCGCAAACGAGGCGACAAAGATCATCGCCATCAACGTTACGCCATCAAGATGCATAGCGGTCAACTCCTTTCACGGTTCACCGAATAGTACGCCGGATTGAAGGCGAAGGGAAGCGTGGGTGGCGACGAACCGGCTCGGTAGCCCACTGCGTGTCCTTAAAATAGTGCCGCTGGTGACAGGAACGTTACCGGGTGCGTGGCATAAAAGACAAATTTGGTGGTGATCATGCGGCTACAGACCTTTAAGCCCGGCCTCTAACTGCCAATCCATCCACCAAATGTCACGCATCGGAAGGCGGGCAGTGTTGGCGGGTGCCATCGACCCCAACGGAAATTCACCCGGTCCGACGAAACGGGCAATGGCAGTGAGATTAGCACTCCCAAGGAACGGTCACTGAACCGAAACAGTGACCAGCGGGCCATTGCCGGCCACACCGTTGACGGTTATCACCAGCGGGTAGGTGCCGCTAGGCAGCGACGGTACCGTAATATTGGCTTGCGCCAAGCCCACATAATTGGGGGTCAAACCGAGGAACGAAACGTTGGCGTTCTGGCCGCCGATGGTGGCCGAGTATGACGAAGTGGCGCGCGACAGAGGTGAAGCGGCTGCTGCCACGCCGTCCGCCACCGGGTTGCTCAGCGGACCTATGCCGGTCAGATAGGCAACGATGTAACTGCCGGCCGCTACGGGATTGTTAGAGTTGTTGACGCTCTGGTCCGGGTTCTGGGCAACGGCACGGTTGGTGGCGAATTGAAAAATTCCCGGCGCGGCAGTCCCTATCGAAGCGCTGAAGGCTGCGCTGCTGGTCCCTCCTGCGCTGACTACCACGCTGGCCGTGCCCACCAGAGTCTCGTAAGGGATCTGGAAATTGATCTGCAAGGGACTGGCGTAAAAGAGTGGCGCCTTGGTTCCGTTCACGGTGACGGTCGCGCCGCCTAACGTGTTGGGCAAGGGAACCGAGGTGGCCGTTGCAGTGGAAGCCGCCAGGTTCGAACCAAAGATCGTGGCGATCGACCCGGGAGAAAGACTGTTTGCGGTAAAGCTGGCGCCATTGGTAACCGCGCCAATGGTGATCTGACCAGCGGCCTGCTTGGTGGTAACGGCAAGCGTGGCCGGCTGTGAGGTATTGGAAGCCAGATCGAAAGCGATCACCTGATATGTATAGGCCGTACCCTCGGCAAGGCCCGAGTCTTGAAAGGAAGTCGCGAAAACGCTGGAAACCTGCACGCCGTTGCGCCACACCTGGTAGCCCGCCACGCCTACATTGTCGGTCGAAGCGTTCCAGTTCAGGCTTACGCTCGAAGCGGTCACCATGGCGGCCTGCAGGGAGGTGGGCTGGGACGGCGCGGTAGTGTCCGCGGGCAAGACGATCAAATTGTGCCAGGCCTGCGCCGTGCTGGTGTACATGGCCTGCGGTGTGTTGGCTAGCGCCGCGTGCTGCACATCCGTATACACCTGGCTCGTTGACAGACTTCCGCAAGGCGAAGGGCTGCTCCCGCAGTCTCCCGAAATGGCGTTGGCGGAACTCCAGGTGAGATAGGCGGAGTAATTGTCGGTGTTGAACGGCGCCACAAAGTACATGCCCTGGTAGTTCGCCAGATCGCTGAGAGTCTTTAGGAAACTCTGATCCAGGGGTGCCCAAAACGAGTAGGCCTCCCGCGCTTCCTCGATCCCGCCGCCGCCCGCCAGGATGGTCCATTCACTATCCCGTACTTTGCGCAGCCAAGCCTGTGAGATCGTCATGTGTATACCGGCCGCCTTCGCCGTGGCAACTACAGACAACGCATTCTGCCAGAAGTTCTTCACCCCTGGCGGGCAGGCCACGCCCGGAGCACAATCAATGGCATTCTCAACGATCGGGAATACGTGCATGTCCAGGAAGTCCAGCGGAGTGCTCACACATGGCTGGGAAGAGCTGCACCCGGTCCGGGTGAAGCTGTTGGCGAACGATTGGAAGCTTGCCAGCCAGGAGCCGAACCCCGCCCCGACCTTCATGCCGGGGACCAACCCTGCTACTGCGGCGTGGGTACTGTTCAGCATGCTCGTGGAGCCGCTAACGGTTCCTGCTTCAGCCTGGCCAGACTGATTTGATTCCGTATCCGGCTCCTCCTGCAGGACAAAATAATCCGGTTGCATGGTTTGAGCCACCACTGCGGCGGTTTGCGCGCGCGCCGCCATATACTGACTGAACGTCAGGGTGGGATAAAACGCGCTCAATTGCGCTCCCCAGGTAGAGTCCAGGCCGCTCGGAATCATGCTCTGGCTCTCCACGATGAGCTTGAAGCCCTGGGCCCGGACCGCCGAGGCCATATTGCCATAAAACGTCACCCACTGGCTATACTGGCTTCCCAAAAACGGCTGGTACAGCATCGGGAAGGAAACCTCCACCGACACCGCCCTGACGCCGATGGCTTTCAGGACGAGCAGTTCCGTTTGGATGGCGTCCAGGCTGGAAGGATTCAGCAATGCGGGACCGTTATTGCAATTGGCGTCGGTTAACTGGCCGGCGTAAATCACCGGGGAAGTGGACCCATTCCAAACGGCATGGATGCCAGCGCTGAAATCCGTCAGGTGTCCACTGAGTTGGGTATAGAGGTCGGTGTATACGGTGGGCACTGTCTGCCCGCGGGAAATTGCCGCGCCGCCAAGAATGGCGGCCCAGACCAGAATGATTGGTTTAGGTGACACTGCGGCTCATCCAGCGTTTCATCTCCACATATATTTATCGGGCCGCGAGAGGCCGGCGACACTAGGTAACCCGCCGGAGAACACGCCGGTCCAACGGCGTAGAAAAGTTCCGAGAAACACCTGACCTCAGCGTGCCGGTGCGGGTGTGGCTAAGGCGGAACGGACGGAGCCGTCTTCCTCGCGGCCCAGCCATTTGCTCAACCAGCGATCGAGACTCACCGGACCCGGCCCCGTCAGCACCAACCAAGCCAGGAAGAGCAGGTAGACGAAGGGAACTACGTCTGTGAGATCGGTAGGAAATTTGTCGATGAAAGTCTGCTTGTCGGCGGTCAGCAAGGCCACCACCATGGACCCGGACAGCAGGAAGGCAATAATACGCGTGGCCAGGCCGAGAATGAGACACATTCCGCCCACGTACTCGAGCGTGGATACGAAGCCGGCGTTCAATGCCGGAAACGGGATGCCGAGGCTGGAGAAGAAGGATACTGTGCGATCGAAGTTCTGCAGTTTGCCGTGGCCGGTCAAGTAGAAGGCCTGACCCATGACGAGGCGTGTTAACAACGGCGCAAGGAAAGCCAGCGCGCCGGTAATGGTCAATCCGAGGGCGGCGAAGCGTTGCACAGTCGATTTGAAGCTTTGCATTGTCTTATCTCCTGTGTGGTTATCCGGAGAGGACACAATTTATTCCCGATCAGGCTCCTACAGCTTTAAGAAATTCCATCACCGCAGGCGCCAACTCCGCCATCATTCTCAGGTTGTCCTGCTGACCGAGATTGGAAACGACATAGACGAGGTAGTCCGGTGTTTCGAACCCGGTGACATCAAAACGTTGCGCAGCGGCCTGATAGACCGGCAACCCGGACTCGGTCAACGCTGGAACCAATTGATCCTTGGCGAAAGACTCTCCTTCGCCCTTGCGGCTGATCACCAGAGACACCAAAGCCGAGCCCTTTCGAAGCGTGACATGCACGAACGTCCGGCCGCGAAAACGGCACTGATGCGCCGTGTCCACACGATACCCGGCTTCGATCTTCTTCTGAAGGATGGGCACAAGATCCTTGTACTGGCCCAGGTCATGGGCCATCTGCTCGAAAGTAGGATGTTGGTTTGGATAGGCCTTGTAGACCGTGCAGTGCACATGGTCGTAAAGCCCAATGCGCATCAGGCGCGGGATCGGAGCCGAAATGGATGCGACATAGGACTCCTGCGACTCTTTCGTGAGCCGCAGAAAGCCTAACCGGTATGCAATGGCAGCGCCGAGACACACCACGAGTGCGGCGGCGATGGGGAGGTATAGGAGATATAGTCCTGGCGTCCGGCGGATCGACCGCTGGATTGCGTTTTGGAGTTGCGGGGTAGCCGATTCGCCGCGCACGGCGTCTCGCAGGCGTCCGCGAATGACCTGGCGCCGCGCGAGTTCTTCGGAACAAGCGCCGCATTCCTGTAAGTGCTTGGCTACGTCCGGCAGCGCGGCGTTCGACAATTCATTGTCCAAGTAGGCATCCAGCAGCGGGAAAATATGCTCGTTGGTCGTGCTCATGCGCTTTCACCTTTTCGGAACTTGTTGCCGATTCCATAGGACTGCGCCACTTCCATCAGACGGTCGCGCAGCATCCTCCTGCCGCGGCTCACTCGCGACATCACCGTGCCCATAGGAACGGAAAGGATGTCCGCCACCTCTCTATAACTGAACTCTTCCACGTCGACCAGCAGCACTACAGCACGGTAGTCCGGCGGGATCGCGTCCAGAGCGGCGAGAATATCGCGATCGCTGAGTTGAGTGGGTATCTCGGGAGCGCAAGCAAGATTGGCCTCCAGGAATTCCTCGTTGGGCTTCAGGCGCGGGAAACGAAACGATTTCCTCCGATGGTGGCGGATGCAGTTGAAAAGGATTCCGAACAACCACGCGCGACAGTTCGTGCCCGGTTCAAAGCGGGCAAACGATTTCCAGGCTTGCAGGTAGACCTCTTGGACCGCGTCTTCGGCTTGTCCACGGTCACCCAACACGTGCACGGCCGTCCTAAACAAGTCGTTCAAGTGAGGCATCGCCTCCGCTTCAAACACTTCTACCGTAGCGGCGCCGCGTTCCGCGTCATGCAAGTCACCCTCCACCCAACGCTCCATCGCCGCGGAAGCGGCCGTCTAAATAGAACATCCCCATACCGCCTCCGTCTATTCCCCCGCAGAGTCTTCAACACGATTATGGCGCGTCCAGGGGGAATAAACGCGCCAGATTTCCGGATTCCGTGGAAGAAGTGCCGAGAGACTGTTTCTCCTGCCGCGACTGCCGCCGGTGGTCCGATGCCTACGTCGACCGGGAGCTCGACCGGGACATCGGAGGATTGCTGGTCAGCCACATCGGCGTGTGCCTGGCCTGCAGACGGTTGGTGGGAGAGAAAGCGCACCTCAAGAGTTGTCTGCGGCGTTCCGTGGCAACGGACGCGACCGGACCGGATGACCTGTGGGAACGGATTCGCCAGAGCTTGAAACTCCAGTAAATTTCTGGAATAAATCAATAGTGCTCCGGCATGTCCTTGAGTGGATGAATCCTTACATAAGACGATCCGCCATCGGGGCGGCTGCCGGATTGATCGCCAGTATCGCGCTGGTTGCGACGCAGACGAACCGGCCGCTGGCAATCCTGCTGGCTATGGTTTTGGGAGCGCTTTACGGAATTGTCTTTCGCACCGTTCCGTTCGCTTACGCCGATAGCGCTTTCACGGCGGCCGCGCTCGCGGTACCGGCATGGGGCGTGGTGAGCGTGATTCTATTGCCCGCCCTGGCCGGTGAAGCGCCACGCTGGGATGCCGAAAGCATTCGCGCTATTTTCCCTCAATTCGCCGGGTGGATCCTGTATGGAGCGGGGTTGGGTTTGGTTGCGCAGGCGATCGGCGACGGCGTGAGCCGGTTGATGGGGCCCGAGGCCGCTCGGCAAAAGCCGGTGGCATTGGAAACATCCCGGATTGTGATCCTGGGCGGCGGCTTCGCCGGCATGACTACGGCGGAAAACCTGGAGCGCGAGTTTGGCGCCGATCCTTCCGTCACCTTTACGCTAGTGAGCGACGCCAACGCGCTGTTGTTCACGCCCATGCTCGCCGAAGTTGCGGGCAGCAGCCTGGAGCCATCGCACATCAGCACGCCACTACGAACTAGCCTGCACCGCACGTCGGTGGTGAGAGGCCACGTCACCCATGTCGACCTGGAGACCCGCTGCGTTCGGGCCGCCTCCCCGCACGGTGGCGAGGACCAGGAGATTCCCTTCGATCACCTGGTGTTCGCGCTGGGCTCGGTTTCGAACTATTTCGGCAACCAGAACATTCGCGATTGCTCGTTCGATTTCAAGAGCCTGCTCGATGCCATCCGCATCCGCAACCACGTCATCGACATGTTTGAGCGCGCCGATCGGGAAACCGATCCGGCCATCAAGAAAGAGTTCTTGACCATCGTCATTGCAGGCGGCGGATTCGCGGGCGTGGAACTTGCCGGGGCGCTGAACGATTTTGCCCGCGGCATTCTGGCCGACTATCCACACTTGCGCTCGGAAGACGTCAACGTCACGCTGGTACATGCTCGCGACGTAATCCTGCCGGAACTGAGCCCGACGCTGGGCGAATACGCCCGCCGCAGTATGGAGGCGCGCGGCGTGCATTTTGAATTGGGCCGCCGCGTGGTGGATGCCAGGCCGGGAGCAGTGATGCTGGACAATCGCGAGATTGCGGCCCGCACGCTGGTCTGGACGGCCGGCACGGCGCCCAATCCGTTGATGCGGGAAGCGGGTCTCGAAGTCGACAAGCGCGGCGCGGCGCTGGTCGATCCGAACCTGGCAATTGCCGGTCATGAAGGCGTATGGGCGCTGGGGGACTGCGCCGCCGTGGTGGACGGAAAGACGCAGCAGCCTTGCCCTCCCACCGCGCAGTTTGCGCTGCGGGAAGGGCGGGCCTTAGCCCGCAATATTAAGGCCGCTATTCAAGGTGGCAAGCTTCAGCCGTTTCACTTCGATTCCCTGGGTGCGCTGTGCGTGGTGGGTCACCACACGGCGGCCGCTGAACTGAATCTTCCTTGGCCCATCCGCAGATCGGTGCGCTTCTCCGGTCTGCTGGCCTGGTTTATGTGGCGCGGCATCTATCTCTCGAAGCTGCCGGGCCTGGAGCGCAAAGTGCGAGTGCTGATCGATTGGATCATCGAACTCTTCTTCCCGCGCGACATCGTGCAAACCATCGATCTGAGCAAGTAGAGGAGGCACTCAAATGAAGACATTCAGCCTAACAACCATGCTGGAAGGCGCCGTGTTGGGCGCCATCGGCGGATTCGCCTGCATGGGTAGTTGCCACGTGAGCCTGCTGGCGGGCCCAGCTTACGGACTCATTTATGGATCTCTGTTCGGTCTCCTGTTTGCTCGCCGCTGCACGACTCCGGGAGCGGGCTTGATCTGGGGTTTGGGATATGCGTTTCTGCTGTGGCTGGCGATTCCGGCCGGCTTTCAGCTCGACACGGCTCGCGCGCACTTTCCTGAGCTGGTCGCGTACATCACTTGTTTCGGCGTTCCGTTGGGGTTGGTGCTCGGCTTTCTCCGGCGTGAGGAGCGGCCCGAATTCAGCATCCCGCGCGCGCTGGTCGTCGGCGCATTTGCCGGGGTGATCGGCGGGGCTGTATTCGGGCATTGGATGTCTGTGGGCGGTTGGTATTTCCCTCTCATCGCGCGGCTGCTGAGTTCCAACAGCGCCTCTACCGGCGAACTGCTGCATTACCTTTTCTCGATCGTGATCGGCTGCGGATTCGGGCTGCTGTTCCAAAGCGACGTGCGCGGCCTCGGTTCGAGTCTCGGCTGGGGCGTCGGATACGCGATGATGTGGTGGTTCTTGGGCCCGCTCACACTACTTCCGCTGGCCGGTGGACAAGGCATCGACTGGTCATACGAGAATGCATCCAATCTCTTTCCCGTCTTGGCGGGCCACGTCATGTATGGATTGATGGTCGGCTTGGTGTATGCGATGGTGGACCGAATGTGGCTGCGGTTCTTTGTGGAATCCGATCCCATCAACCGCGAACCGGAAGGCCCGGGTGTGCGTGTCTGGAATGCGGTGAAATGGGGCGTCGCCGCCAGCCTCGCCGGCGGGCTGCTGTTCAGCGTGGTTCTGTTCTGGGCGGGCTATTTGCCTAAGCTGGCGGAGTTGGCCGGTGGTTCGTCGGCATTGCTCGGCTTCGTCGTCAACATGGTGGTGAGTGCCGGTCTCGGCGTCAGCTACGGGCTGCTGTTTCAGCGAGAGGCGCCGAACTACGCTTCGGCAACCTGCTGGGGGCTGGTATACGGCTTGATCTGGTGGTTCGCCGGGCCGTTGACGCTGCTGCCGCTCTTTCTCACCGGGTCCTTCGATTGGAGGGTGGAGGCGGCCACAAGTTTGTTCCCTTCGCTGATTGGCCATCTCTTATACGGGGCGGCCACGGCTTGTGTGTTCTTCCTGCTGGAGCAGCGGCACAACGACTGGCTGCTGGTAGACCCTCGGCTGGCGGCCCGGGAACAACGGTTGCGGCGGCCGGTGGGAACGCCGGCTCCTGGACTGTGCGTGTTCGTTCTCGGGTTAGGAGTGCTGCTGCCGATTTTGCTGGGTTAGACGCAGGTCCCCTCCCATCACGGTCGGGTCGGGGCTGCGATCGTTAAAAGCGAAGGATCTCGGACACTAGCCCGCAGCGTCCCAAAGATTTTTTCAAATCTCCTGCATGGCGGCGCGACGCGGTGTTTGGCGCGGGGCGCAATCATTGAGTTCGGAACGCACTCGCGCCTTGCGCAGAAAAGTCATCATCGGACAGCAATTCAATTGATGAAGGCCGACTGGAACAGCGCGTCCAGATCGCCAATGCGCAAACGGGTTAAGGCGAACAGCCGAAACCAGCACCGCGCGATTTCGCCGGCCTGCCCATTTCGTGGCGCTACCACGTGGTTGCGTCCAAGGCAGGTTTCGCCGACGCCGTAGCCAAAGACATCTCTTTGATTGGCGGCGCCGATCTCCAACCGGACGGGCCGGAAACGTCTTGCGCCTCGCCTCCCTCACGCCGCGTAAATCTTAGGATGCCGTTTGGCCCACGGACGTGCGGCCTCCAGCTCATAAGCCAATCCAAGCAGCGCCCCTTCCCCGCCCCGCCAAGCCGAGAATTGGCTGCCGATCGGCAGTCCGTCCCTGCTCCAGGTCAGCGGTACGGACATGGCCGTTGCTCCAATCGCGTTGTAAATCGGCGTGTAGCCGCAATCGTCCAGCACGCGCGGGAGCAGCGTCTCAAAGGGAACCGTCGGTGCGTGGTAGCCGATCTCATACGGCGGATTCGTCATCACCGGCGAGAGCAGCACGTCAAAGTTTGCATAGAGCTGCTCAAAATGCGCGCTCAATTTCGCGAACACCACCGCCGCCCGCTCCACGCATTGCCGCGGCCCGCGGCGCTTGGCTGTCTCCAACAGTCCCAACGTCCAAGGCTCTAGATAATCTTCGGGCTTCGCGCTGTCGCCAAACCACTGTTTGAGGTTCGTCTCTTCCCCCAGCGTGAACGTGGACCAGAACCCGATGAATGTGTCCCAGAATTCGGCTTCATTAATATCCAACTTCATCGGCTCCACTCTGTGGCCCAACCCTTCGCAGAGCTTGGCCGTCGACTGAATCGCGTTCGCAACCTCCGGATGCGGTTGCTGGCCCCGTAAACTTTCCAGATACAGGCCGATCTTCAGCCGTTTTTTTGAGGGCTCCTTCACAAAACCTACGGGTCTCAGCGCGCGATCGTCCTGTTTCTCGACGATACTCAAAAAGGCCGCTGTGTCTCGTACCGAGCGGCTCAAACACAAATCCGAACTGATGTTTAGGTTGCTGTTCCCAGCGGGCGCGGCGGACGGGTCGTTTCCCAATTCCCGGCCGCGGGTCGGCTTCAATCCGAAGACACCGCATTGGCAAGCCGGAATCCGGATGGATCCGCCGCCATCGTTGCCGTGCGCCAGCGGTACAATGCCGGCGGCAACGGCTGCCGCGGATCCGCCGCTCGATCCTCCGGACGTGCGCGCCGGATTCCACGGGTTACGAGTCGGACCGTGGAGCAGTGGCTCTGTGGTGTCGATCAAACCAAACTCCGGCGCGTTGGTCAGACCGGTGATCACCATGCCCGCATTCTCCAAGGCTTCGACCAGCGGCGAGTTCTTCTCCACCAGCAGACCTTTTTGGGCGATCCGCTTCGCGTTCAACCGCGAACTGCTGTCCATGCGCCCGCCGTTGTAGGGAACCAGGTTCTTCAGCATCACCGGAACACCGCCCAACGGCCCGAACGGCGCCAGCATCTTGGCCCGGTCGCGGGCCCGGTCCAGATCGAAGTTCTTAGTAAGCACGGCGTTGATCTGTCCGTTGACGCGATCGATGCGCCGCGCTACCTCGTCCACCAGTTCCGAAGGAGTAATCTCCTTCTTGCGAATCAACTCCGCCAGCCCCAGCCCGTCATGCCTCGCAAGTTCTGACCGTCCCGCTTTCGCCAGGAGCGCCGGAGCTGTGAGAGCCGCGCCCGCTGCGGCCTGCAAGAGGAACCGCCGTCGTGTTTGTTCCATGAGCGACATTCTATAGCAAAGCGCTGCCGGGGTTATTGGTCTTCGCCCCAAGCGTCTTTTAATGCAATCGATGTGAACGGCAAGAGGTCAGAAATCCGAGGGACGCATGGGCATCTCCTTCAGGTTGCCGTCGATCTGTTTAATCAACTCGACGGTAAAGCCCAAGACCTTGTCACCATCAACGCGAAAAACAAATTGCTCATCTACTCTTCGATACACAGTCTCCGGGCCAAACAGATACTCTTCGCCATACCATTTCTCTCCTGCTGCATAGCGAAGCTCGTAGACTCCGGTTGGAACGCTGACATCCACGTCTTGGCCCGAACGCACAAAGAAAACCAAGCGGGCAGTTCGCGTCTGGCGCACGGCCCAATCGACGATCTTCACGTAGTAGTTGGGGCTACCTGCCGCCGTCTTCACCTTAAGAGGCGCTAGAACCGTCCGAGGACTGGCTCTCGACGGCGCGTGGAGCTTCCCCGTCTCAGGCAGACGAATTGGCGGCGCAGCAAAGACGGGTAACGTCGACACTGCCGCTTTCCGACTCTCCAGAAACGCCGTGAACTCGTCCGGCTTGATCGAGTGGCCAGATTCAGTGGGCGGCACATGCTTGTAGGTCTCCGCTGCCACCTGGTCGAAAATGTCGCCCTTGGGACTAAACGATTCAATCGGTGGCACATGCCTATAAGGCGCTGGGTAGAGGCGACCTTTGATGAACACGATGGCCACGATCAGGATGGCAACCGCCAGCACCGTTCCCACCTGCACCTTAAATGCCTTCGAGCCATAGCCCCAGAGGTCTTCCAGCACCAGCAGACGGTCGTTGATATCGGGGCGCGCGAGCAAGTGGGCCAAGGCCCGGATCTCCCGACTGGTCTGGGCATTATTCAATCTTTCGGGCTCAGGAATTTCGTGCGCAAACCCTAAGGCACTGCCGGCTACGGCGCGCGCCAGATCCAGCCGTCCAATCTGAGCAAAGTAGATCGCTTGCCAACCGAGAATCCTGAAATTGTTCAGCGGGGGCATCTCACCTCCGAACAGGTTCGAGAAGATTGCTTGGACTGAGTAAATCGGCCCCCAGGGGATTCCCCACCAACCCAACAACCATGTCTTCAGAGAGGCCTGGCACGCACGCCTTGCTCCACATCTGGAGCAGAAGACTCCCTGTTGTTCGGAACGCTGGGTGACAATGACCGCACTGACCACGTGCCGGTGGATCACGTAACGAGGCTGCGCGGTCACCCTATGGCAGATGGAACAGATGACAGGATCGACGACCCGGTCGTCCGGGGGTGGGTCGTCCTCCGGTCCGCAAGTTCGTGCGTCGTCGTTGGCTGGCAAGTGTAGCTACCCAGAACTCGAATATCGTCCTCGATAAATCGAAGCTCGCGCCCGGCTTGGAGCTGAATTAAAATTTAGCTGCTGAGCATTCGCTCTGAACGCCCGTTCGGTTTCATCCCTTTTGAGAGACTGGCTCACGCCGACGCCGGCGTGACAGCCCCATGGATCTTTGGGGGACATATGCTATCGAGACCACCAACTCTGGTGATACAGTGCGGCACACGGATCAAGCATCTCGTGGATTTTGTCCTCAAAGAATGCAACCGATTGACTTAGCTAACTAGACGGGCTAATATAGAGTCATGCAAGTCAACGTCCACGAAGCCAAGTCCCAGCTTTCGCGCCTGCTCGAACTGGTCGAGCAAGGCGAGACCGTGGTTATCGCCCGCCACGGCAAGCCAGTCGTTGAACTCGTTCTTGCGCGCCAGCTTGGCGGCTTTCCGTTTGGGATTGCTCGCCAAGAGCCGCTGGCCGCCCCCGGAGACGCATGGTGGCAACCGATGAGTGACGCCGAGGCGGAGGACTGGTCAGAAGGCCGGTGAAACTCCTCACGGACACCCACACCCTTGTTTGGGCACTCTCCGACCCTGATGCTCTCGGAGCCGAAGCACGCGGAGCACTGGCCGCCTCGATGTTCACGGCAAGCGTCGCGAATTTATGGGAGTTGGTCCTCAAATCGTCCAAGCCGGGCGCGCTGGTCACTGATCCCGTCCGCTGGTGGGAAAAATATGTTACCGGGACCGGGATTCCGGCGCTTGCCATCCGGACCGCCCATGTCCGCGCTTTGGCCGGGCTGCCCGAACTCCATCGGGATCCGTTCGACCGCATCCTGGTTGCGCAGGCATTAACCGAAGGGCTGACGCTAGTAAGCAAAGACGCCGCGCTTGCCCGCTACGGCGTACCGATGATTTGGTGATTCAATGAACCTACCAAAACCCAATTCCGTATAGTCTTGCATATGTCCCGCCTGCCACAAACCACTTGACTTTTCCCGCGCCTTAGCGTCTACTAACTTAGTAAGCACTAACATGAGCGTCGCCCACAAACTCCCGGCCCAGGAACGCAAAGCCGCAATCGTCGATGCGGCCATTAACCTATTTGCAGAGAAGGGTTTCCGGGGAACTACCACCCGCGAGCTCGCCGCGATTGTCGGGGTCAGTGAGCCGGTGTTGTACCAGCATTTTGCCACCAAAAGTGAATTGTATGCGGCGATCATCGAGTCAAAATCGGCCGAAATCCAGCGTGTCACGGCCGAAGTGGAATCCTACCGTGACACGGCGGACGACGCCGCTTTTTTCACCTTCATCGCCAAGTTGATTCTGGATTTTCACGATGAGAATCCCAGCTACCT
>Ga0075015_100000317_pt1 | contig 16242 bp, 16 predicted proteins | sample AleBraG_ABR_2013_FD_71476 | JGI IMG/M metagenome (GOLD analysis project Ga0075015, IMG submission 71476) | Freshwater sediment microbial communities in response to fracking from Pennsylvania, USA - Alex Branch Run_MetaG_ABR_2013 | ecosystem: Environmental > Aquatic > Freshwater > Creek >...
GCCCGCGTGTCCGGCACCGTGTCATCCCCCGAGGGCATCACCAACCCGCCGATCGACGAGCTGCTCGAGGCCACCGACTCGAAGTACTCGCTGGTCATCTACGCGTCCAAGCGCGCCCGCCAGATCAACGCCTACTACTCCCAGCTGGGCGAGGGCCTGCTCGAGTACGTCGGCCCGCTGGTCGAGACCCACGTGCAGGAGAAGCCGCTGTCGATCGCGCTGCGCGAGATCAACGCCGGCCTGCTCACCTCGACGGCGTACGACCCCGAGGCCGAGGCGGCCGCGGGCAGCGTGGGCTGACGCCCTCCGCATGACGTCCGGTCCCGTCACCGACTCCCGGCCGCCGCGCGTGGTCCTGGGGGTCGGCGGCGGGATCGCCGCGTACAAGGCCGCGGAGCTGCTGCGGCACTTCGCCGAGTCCGGCCACGACGTCACGGTCGTCCCCACCCGGGCGGCGCTGCACTTCGTCGGCGCGGCCACCTGGGCCGCACTGTCCGGCAAGCCGGTCTCCGCGGAGGTGTGGGACGACGTCGCCGACGTTCCGCACGTCCGCCTCGGGCAGCAGGCCGACCTCGTCGTCGTCGCGCCGGCCACCGCCGACCTGCTGGCCCGGGCCGCTGCTGGCCTGGCCGACGACCTGCTCGCCAACGTCCTGCTCACGGCGCGCTGCCCGGTCGTGATGGCACCGGCGATGCACACCGAGATGTGGCAGCACCCCGCGACCCAGAGCAACGTCGCCACCCTGCGCGCCCGTGGCGTCGTCGTCCTCGACCCCGCCGTCGGCCGGCTCACCGGCGCCGACTCGGGCCCCGGACGGCTGCCGGAGCCGACCGCGATCTTCGAGGCGTGCCGCGAGCTGCTCGCCGGGCACCGCGCCGACCTGCTCGGTCGCACCGTCGTGGTCTCCGCGGGCGGCACCCGCGAGCACCTCGACCCGGTGCGCTTCCTCGGCAACCGCAGCAGCGGCAGGCAGGGCTACGCCCTCGCCGCGACGGCCGCGGCCCGCGGCGCCCGCGTCGTGCTGGTGTCGGCGAACGTGGCGCTGCCGCAGCCGGCAGGTGCCACCGTCGTGCGGGTGACGTCGGCGGAGCAGCTGCGACGCGCCGTGCACGCGCACGCCGCCGAGGCGGACGTCGTCGTGATGGCCGCGGCCGTCGCCGACTTCCGCCCCGTCGCGGTCGAGGCGCACAAGATCAAGAAGGACGACGCCGGGGGAGTCCCCGCGCCGATCGTCCTCGAGCGCACCGCCGACGTCCTCGCGGAGGTCGTCGCCCGCCGTGACTCCCTCGGCACCGCGCAGGTGGTCGTGGGGTTCGCCGCCGAGACCGGCGACGCCGACGCCTCCGTGCTCGAGCACGGCCGGGCGAAGCTGGCCCGCAAGGGGTGCGACCTGCTCGTGGTCAACGAGGTGGGTGACGGCCTCGGGTTCGAGACCGAGCGCAACGACGTCGTGATCCTGGCCGCGGACGGCTCGGAGCCGACCACCGCCCACGGGTCGAAGTCCGTGGTCGCCGCCGCGGTGTGGGACCGCGTCGTCGCGCTGCTCGCCGTGGCCGACGCGCGCTGACACCCGCCGAGCCGCAGTCCGGGCGATCGCCGTGTCCGGCTAGACTGCCGCGGAACGTTCGTCCCGTCGCACCTGGAGCAACTGCCGTGGCCCGTCGCCTGTTCACGTCCGAGTCGGTCACCGAGGGTCACCCGGACAAGATCGCTGACCAGATCAGCGACTCGATCCTCGATGCCATGCTCAAGGAGGACCCCCGCAGCCGGGTCGCCGTCGAGACGCTCATCACGACCGGCCAGGTGCACGTGGCCGGCGAGGTGACCACCACCGGCTGGGTCGACATCCCCGCGATCGTCCGCGACACGATCCTCGAGATCGGCTACGACTCGAGCAAGAAGGGCTTCGACGGCGCCTCCTGCGGCGTCTCGGTGTCCATCGGCTCGCAGAGCCCGGACATCGCCCAGGGTGTCGACGACGCCATCGAGGAGCGCGAGGGCGAGGCGGTCGACGAGCTCGACCGTCAGGGGGCCGGCGACCAGGGCCTCATGTTCGGCTACGCCTGCGACGACACCCCCGAGCTGATGCCGCTCCCGATCCACCTCGCGCACAACCTCGCGCGTCGTCTCGCCCAGGTCCGCAAGGACGGTGCGATCCCCTACCTGCGTCCCGACGGCAAGACCCAGGTCACCATCGAGTACGACGAGAACGACAAGGCCGTGCGTCTCGACACGATCGTCGTGTCGACCCAGCACGCCTCGGACATCGACCTCGCGACCCTGCTCACGCCGGACATCGAGGAGCTCGTCGTCCGCCCCGAGATCGCCGGCCTCGACATCGAGACCGCCGACTTCCGCCTGCTGGTGAACCCCACGGGCCGCTTCGAGATCGGCGGCCCGATGGGCGACGCCGGCCTCACCGGCCGCAAGATCATCGTCGACACCTACGGCGGGATGGCCCGTCACGGCGGCGGCGCCTTCTCCGGCAAGGACCCGTCGAAGGTCGACCGCTCGGCGGCGTACGCCATGCGCTGGGTCGCCAAGAACGTCGTCGCGGCCGGCCTGGCCCGTCGCTGCGAGGTCCAGGTCGCGTACGCCATCGGCAAGGCGCACCCGGTCGGCGTGTTCGTCGAGACGTTCGGCACCGGGATCCGCCCCGACGCCGACATCCAGGCGGCGGTGCTCGAGATCTTCGACCTGCGTCCGGCCGCGATCATCCGCGACCTCGACCTGCTGCGTCCGATCTACGCCCAGACCGCGGCCTACGGCCACTTCGGCCGTGGCGTGCCGGACTTCACGTGGGAGCGCACGGACCGCGCGGAGAGCCTGCGCGCCGCCGCCGGTCTCTGACCGACCCGCGCACCGACACCGCCGGGGCGTGCGCATGACTCGACACGAGCTGCGGACGCCCCGGCTGTCGTTGCGGGCCTGGCGCGAGGACGACCGTGCGCCGTTCGCCGCGATGAACGCCGACCCCGAGGTCATGCGGTGGTTCCCGTCGACGATGAGCCGCGAGCAGTCCGACGCGGGCGTCGAGCGCTTCTCGGCCCACCACGACGAGCACGGCTACACCGCGTGGGCCGTCGAGGTCGTGGAGTCCGACCGCGGACCAGCGCCCTTCGTGGGCTTCGTGGGCCTCGTCCGAGCGACGTTCGACCCGCCGTTCCCCCACGCCGAGCCGTGCATCGAGGTCGGCTGGCGGCTCGCACCGGCCTGGTGGGGGCTCGGGCTCGCCTCCGAGGCGGCGGCCGCCGCGGTGGGCTTCGGGCTCGTGGATCTCGGTCTGCCCGAGGTCGTCTCCTTCACCGTGCCGCCCAACATCCGCTCCCAGGCCGTCATGCAGCGCATCGGGATGCGCTACGACGGGGTCTTCACGCACCCGCGCGCGGACCTCGGTCAGTGGTGGGGTCCGCACGTGCTCTACCGGGCCACCGAGGCCGACCTGCGCGGACCGACGGACCCGTCGGGTAGAACTCCCCCGTGACCTCGCACCCGGCCGACGAGCAGCTCGCGCTCGTCGCCGACACGGTGCGTCGTGCGCAGGTGCGTCCGCCCGCCGGGCCCGCCGAGGTCGATCCGATCGCGCGGGTGGCGGTCGACATCGCGTTGCCGCACCTCGACCGGCTCTTCGACTACGTCGTGCCCGAGCCCCTGTCGGCGGCGGCCGTCCCGGGGGCCCGGGTCCGGGTCCGCTTCGCCGGCGCCCTGGTCGACGGCTGGGTCCTCGAGCGCACCGGCCACAGCGGGCACTCCGGGCGCCTGGAGCGCCTTGCCAAGGTGGTCAGCCCGGACCCGGTGCTCACCCCCGACGTCGCCTCGCTGGCCCGCGCGGTCGCCGACCGCTGGTCGGGCACGCTGGCCGACGTCCTGCGCGCCGCGGTGCCGCCGCGTCACGCAGCGGTGGAGAAGTCGCTCGACGCCGCCGGGCCGCCGGACCTCCCGCTGCCGCCGGAGCGTCCCGCGGGCGCCGGCCCGTGGTCGGCCTACACCGGTGGGCCGGCCCTGGTGACCCGGCTGGCCGACCCCGGCCTGGCCTTCGGTCCGCAGTCGCCCGGCCCTCGCGCGGTCTGGACCGCCGGCCCCGGCGCCGACCCGGTCCCGGCCCTGGCGCACCTCGTCGCGGCGGCGGCGTCGGCCGGCCGCGGCGTGCTCGTGGTCGCACCGGACGCCCGGGACGTCGCGCGGCTCGACTCGGCCCTGAGCGCGGCCCTCGGCCCCGGACGGCACCGCGTGCTCACCGCCGACCTGGGACCCTCGGCGCGCTATCGGGCCTACCTGCAGGTGCGCCGCGGTCAGGTCGGCGTGGTCCTCGGAACGCGTGCGGCGGTGTTCGCCCCGGTCCGCGACCTCGGGCTCGTGGTGCTCTGGGACGACGGCGACGACTCCCTCGCCGAGCCGCACGCCCCCTACTGGCACGCGCGCGAGGTGCTCGCCCTGCGCGCGTCGCAGGGCGGAGCGGCACTCGTGCTGGGCTCCACGTCGCGGTCGGTCGAGGCCGCCGCCCTGGTGGCGGCCGGCTGGGCCCGCGAGGTCGTGCTGCCCCGGTCCGAGCTCCGCCGTCGGGGCCCGCGCATCCTCACCTCCGGCTCGGACGCCGACCTGCGCCGCGACGAGGCGGCCCGCAGCGCCCGGCTGCCGAACATCGCCTGGGAGACCGCCAAGACCGCGCTGACCCGGGGCCCCGTGCTGGTGCAGGTGCCTCGGCGGGGCTACGTCCCGTCGCTGGCCTGCCAGGCGTGCCGCGAGCCCGCGCGGTGCGCGCACTGCCCGGGGCCATTGGGCGTGACGAGCGGGCACGCCGTGCCGCGGTGCTCGTGGTGCGGTCGCGTGGCCGGGGACTGGGCCTGCGGGCGCTGCACGGGCACCCGGCTGCGTGCGGTGTCCGTGGGGGAGCGGCGCACGGCCGAGGAGCTCGGTCGCGCGTTCCCCGGCTTCCCCGTGCGCGTCTCGGGGCGCGATCCCGGCGGCAGCGGGGTCCTCGACGTCGTCGATGACCGGCCGGCGCTCGTGGTGGCCACACCCGGTGCCGAGCCGCGCGTCGACGGGGGCTACGCCGCCGCGCTGCTGCTCGACGGCCGGCTCATGCTGGACCGGCCGGACCTGCGGGCCGCCGAGGAGTCCGTACGCCGGTGGCTCGCGGCCGTCAGCCTGGTGCGTCCGGCGAGCGAGGGCGGCACGGTCGTGCTGGTCGCCGATCCCGCTCTGGCGCCCGTGCAGGCCGTGGTGCGCCACGACCCCGCCGGGTTCGCGGCCCGGGAGCTCGCCGAGCGGGAGGCGCTGCACCTGCCGCCGGCCTGGCGCCTGGCCGAGCTCACCGGGCAGCCGTCCGACGTCGCCGACCTGCTCGCGCGCGTCGTGCTCCCGGCCGGCGCGACGGTCCTGGGCCCGGTGCCCGTGCCGACCCCGCGACGTTCCGCCGCACCGGACACCCGGATGCGCGCCCTGGTCGTGGTGGACCGCGCCTCCGGCGCCGGGCTGGCCGCGGCACTGCACGCCGCGTCCGCGGTGCGCAGCGCCCGCAGGGACGGCGCCGCGGTGGCGGTCCGCATCGACCCCGTGGTGCTCGGCTGACCGACGGGCGCTGAACCGCCCGCGCGTCCGTAGACTGGCCGGACCCGCTCGTCGACGAAGGAGGGCCCCGCGTGGCCGTGAAGACCATCCGCCTGTTCGGCGACCCGGTGCTCACCACACCGGCGGCGGAGGTGACGACCTTCGACAAGGAGCTCCGCAAGCTGGTCCGGGACCTCACCGACACGATGACGGACGCGCCCGGCGCCGGCCTCGCCGCGCCGCAGCTCGGCGTCAGCCTGCGGGTCTTCACCTACGACGTCGACGACGTGATCGGTCACCTGATCAACCCGGTTCTCGACCTGTCCGAGGAGATGCAGGAGGGTGACGAGGGCTGCCTGTCGGTGCCCGACCTCGCGTTCAACACCCGTCGCGCGATGCGCGTCGTGGCCACCGGCATGAACGAGTTCGGCGAGCCGGTCGTGATCGAGGGCTCGGAGCTGCTCGCCCGCTGCGTGCAGCACGAGACCGACCATCTCGACGGCATCATGTTCATCGATCGGCTCGACGCCGAGACCCGCAAGGAAGCGATGCGCGCCATCCGCGAGGCCGAGTGGTTCGGCGAGAACGCGCCTCCGGTCAAGCTCTCCCCGCACCGCGTCTCCTCGCGTTGGCTGTGAGCCGTGCGCCTGGTCTTCGCCGGCACGCCTGAGGTCGCGCTCCCGTCCCTGCGCGCCCTGCTGCACTCCCGTCACGAGGTCCTCGCCGTCATCACCCGACCCGACGCCCCGGCCGGTCGCGGCCGCAGCCTGCAGGCCTCGCCGGTCGCGCTGCTGGCCGAGGAGCACGGCGTCGAGGTGCTCAAGCCGGAGAAGGTGCGCGACCCGCAGTTCCTCGCCCGGCTCCGGGGGATCGCGCCGGACTGCTGCCCCGTCGTCGCCTACGGCGCGCTGGTGCCTCGCGAGGCGCTCGGGATCCCGCGCCACGGCTGGGTCAACCTGCACTTCTCGCTGCTGCCCGCCTGGCGCGGTGCCGCCCCCGTGCAGCACGCGGTGTGGCACGGCGACGACGTCACCGGCGCCACGACGTTCCTGCTCGAGGAGGGTCTCGACACCGGCCCGGTCCTGGGTGTCGTGACCGAGACGATCCGGCCCAGCGACACGAGCGGGGACCTGCTGGCACGCCTCGCCGAGAGCGGGTCGGGTCTGCTGGTGGCGACGATGGACGCGCTCGAGCGCGGCATCATGGCCGCAGCCCGCCAGCCTGCCGACGGCGTCTCGCTCGCGCCCAAGATCACCGTCGAGGACGCGGAGGTCGACTGGTCGCAGCCGGCGATCCGGGTCGACCGCCAGGTGCGCGCCTGCACGCCCGCGCCCGGTGCCTGGACGACGGTCGGGGGCGAGCGGCTCAAGCTCGGTCCGGTCACCCTGCTGGCCGACGACCTGACCCTCGCCTGCGGCGAGCTCGGCGTCGACAAGAACCGGGTCCGGGTCGGCACCGCCACCCACGCCGTGGTGCTCGGCGAGGTCCAGGCGCAGGGCAAGAAGCCGATGGCGGCCGCCGACTGGGCCCGGGGCACGCGCCCGGAGCCCGGCACGAAGCTGGGGTCATGAGCGACGGCCCGCGCGGCCACCGCACCCGCCCGGTCCAGTGGCGTCCGGACCGCAAGGCCACCGACCCGTCGCGGCTCGCGGCCTACGACATCCTCAGGGCGGTCGACGAGGACGCGGCGTACGCCAACCTCGTGGCGCAGCGCGTGCTCGCGGACGCGGACCTGCACGGTCGCGACGCGGCGTTCGCCACGACGCTGGCCTACGGGACGCTGCGTCGGCGGGGCTTGCTCGACGCGGTGCTCGAGGCCTGCAGCGCCCGCCCGCTCGCGGAGATCGAGCCTGCGGTGCTCGACGTCGCGCGGCTCGGGGCGATGCAGATCCTCTTCCTGCGCACACCGCCGCACGCGGCGGTCGGCGAGACGGTCCAGCTCGCCCGTCTGGTCGGCGGCGAGGCGCGGTCGAAGTTCGTCAACGCGGTGCTGCGCCGGGTCGGCGAGCGCGACCTCGACGAGTGGATCGACCTGGTCGCACCGGACCCGCACGTCGACCCGGCCGGGCACCTCGCGGTGGTGCAGTCGCATCCGCGCTGGATCGTCGAGGCGTTGCACGACGCGCTGTCGTCGTGGAGCGGCGACGCCTCGTGGGGCGATACCGAGGACCTGCTCGTCGCGGACAACGAGAACGCCGGCGTCACCCTGGTGGCCCGCCCGGGGCGCTGCGAGGTCGACGACCTCCTCGAGCTGCCCGGGGCGCACCGCGGTCGCTGGTCGCCGTACGCCGTCGTGCTCGACGGCGGCGACCCTGCGGGCATCCGCGAGGTGCGGCGCGGCGACGCCGGGGTGCAGGACGAGGGCAGCCAGCTGGTGGCGCTGGCCCTCGCGCGCGCCGAGGTCGACGGGCCGGACACGACCTGGCTCGACATGGCCGCAGGACCCGGCGGGAAGGCCGCGCTGCTGGCGGGCCTGGGACTCGAGCGGGGTGCGCGCCTGCTGGCGGTGGACCGGGCACCGCACCGTGCCGGGCTGGTCGCCAAGACCCTGCGCGGCGCCCCGGGCCACCACCTCAGCGTGGCCGGCGACGCGACGGCCGGGCCCTGGCGCCCCGCCTCGTTCGACCGCGTGCTGCTCGACGCCCCGTGCACGGGGCTCGGGGTGCTGCGCCGCCGGCCGGAGTCGAGGTGGCGGCGCTCGCCGGGCGACGTCGCCGAGCTGTCGGCCCTGCAGTCCGCGCTCCTGCGCTCCGCCCTCGAGGCGGTCCGTCCCGGTGGTGTCGTGGGGTACGCCACCTGTTCGCCGCACCTCGCGGAGACCGACGCGGTCGTCGAGGACGCCGTGCGGCGCGGCGGCGTGGACCGACTCGACGTGCGGGCGCTGCTGCCCGAGGTCGACAACCTGGGAGCCGGTCCCGACCTGCGCCTGTGGCCGCACGTGCACGGCACCGACGGGATGTTCCTGGCAGTGCTGCGCCGCACCGGCTGAGGTCGGTCAGCGGCCCCGCGCAGGTCCGTCCACCGCCGCGCGCCCGTCGCAGACGACGACCCGGTTGCGGCCGTGCCGCTTGGCGGCGTGCAGTGCGGCGTCCGCGGCGGCGACCAGCGTCACCAGGCCGTCGTAGCGCACGGTGTCGGAGATCCCGATGCTCACCGTCTGGCGGAGGTCGGGTGCGACCTCGAACCACGGGTGGCGCTCCACCTCCTGGCGCAGCCGTTCGCACAGCACGTGCGCCTGCTCCAGGGTCGTCTCGGGCATCACGATGAGGAACTCCTCCCCGCCGTAGCGGGTGATGACGTCGGCCCCCCGGGCGGTGCTCTGCACGATCTGCGCGAACCGCCGCAGCACCTCGTCGCCGACGCTGTAGCTGTGCTGGTCGTTGACCAGCTTGAACCGGTCGAGGTCGGCCATCGCCATCGCGAGCGGGCGGCCGTGGCGCTGCGACGCGGCGACGAGCCGCGGCAGCTCGTGGTCGGCGTGCCGGCGGTTGTAGAGGCCGGTGAGCGGGTCGCGCAGCGAGAGCTCGGCCAGCTCGGCGACGAGGCTCTCCTGGCGGGCCAGGGCGAACTGCAGCTCCTCGGTGCGCCGCTCCACCCGCTCCTCGAGCTGCGCGTTGGTCTCCTGCAGGTGATGCGCCAGCTCGGTCGCGCGCTGCGCCTCCGCGTCGGCGCGCCGGGTCTCCTCCCGCAGCCCCTGCAGCCCCAGCCGCGAGGTCACGAGCGCGACGACGATGAGGAACAGGGCGGCCAGCACGATCTCCGACGCCTTCGGCGGCGGGTCGACCGGCGGGTAGGTGAGCGTGCCGAGCAGGACGATGACCACCGCGGCGGCGGTGACGATCGCGATGCCGCGCCGGCCGAGGGTCACCCCGGCGATGCCGACCGGCATGGCGCAGTAGACCGCCGAGAGGCGCGCGTCCTGGGCGACGAGCGGGACGGCGAGGAAGGCGCCGAGGAACGCGGTGAAGAAGATCCCCAGCCCGGCGTCGACCCGACCGCGCCGGACCAGCACGGCGCTGCTGGCGAAGGCCAGGGTCGCAATGCCGGCGATCGCGGCGATCTGGAGGCCGTGCGGGATCGTGGCCAGGGCGAGGACGCCGACCGCACCGAGGAGGGTCAAGGGGTAGATGACCACGAGCGCGTTGCGCCCGCGTCGACCCACCGACGCGTCCGCGTGGTCGACCCGGAGCAGGCTGCGACGTGCGCTCTCGACGGTGTCCATGCCTGCCTCCCCACGGGATCCGGACCGATGGTGACACAGCGTGGTCGACGATGACGGACCGTGCGCCCGATACCCTGCGCGTCATGGGCGTCCAGATCTCCCCGAGCATCCTGTCGGCCGACTTCGCGCGTCTGGCGGAGGAGTGCGCCCGCGTGGCGGGCGCGGCCGACTGGCTGCACGTCGACGTCATGGACAACCACTTCGTGCCGAACCTGACCCTCGGGCTGCCCGTCGTGGAGGCGCTGCTCGCAGCAGTCAGCACCCCCGTGGACTGCCACCTCATGATCGAGGACCCCGACCGCTGGGCGCCCGCCTACGCCGAGGCCGGCGCCGGCTCGGTGACGTTCCATGTCGAGGCCGCGGCCGCGCCCGTGCGCCTCGCCCGCGACATCAGGGCCGCCGGGGCGCGCGCCGGGCTGGGCCTCAAGCCCGCGACCCCGGTCGAGTCCTGCGCCGACCTGCTGCCCGAGATCGACATGCTGCTGCTCATGACCGTGGAGCCGGGCTTCGGCGGGCAGACGTTCCTCGACGTCGTCGTCCCGAAGATCCGCCGTGCCCGCGAGCTGGTGAAGGGGCGCGACCTCGACCTGTGGATCCAGGTCGACGGCGGGGTGTCCGCCGAGACCATCGAGCGGTGCGCCGACGCCGGCGCCGACGTGTTCGTCGCGGGATCGGCGGTCTACGGCGCGGACGACCCGGCCGCCGCGGCGCGTTCGCTCGCGGCGCAGGCCGACTCGGCGACCGCGTCGTCCTGGTGGTGCACGCCCGCGTAGACTGCGACGCGTACGAGCACACAGCTCGCGCGTCCCGGGGTCGGTGCAAGTCCGAACCGGCGGTGTCAGCCCGCGACCCGGCCACAGCCAGTGGCCGGTTGATCCGGTCAGCCCGCGCTCTGCCCTCACGGCAGTCGCGCGAGTCATCCGGAGCCGACGGTGAAAGTCCGGATGGGAGGCGACGCGCGCGGCCGATCGTCGTACGCCGGGTCCCTGCGACCCGGCGTCCGTCCGTCGTCCCGTGTCCGCCTCCGCCCACCTCGTGGTGCGTCGAGCGCCGGCACGAGCCAGGGCGGTGAGCGCATGACGACCGAGACCGACGCGATGCGTCGCGCCCTCGTGCTGGCGGCGAGCCCCGGTGTTCCGCACGGGCCCAACCCGCGCGTCGGCTGCGTCCTGCTCGCCGCCGACGGCTCCGTCCTCGCGGAGGGCTACCACCGGGGCGTCGGGACGCCGCACGCGGAGCTCGACGCGCTCACCCGCGCCGGTGGCGCTGCGCGCGGCAGCACGGCCGTGGTGACGCTCGAGCCCTGCAACCACACGGGCCGCACGGGTCCGTGCGCCGACGCGCTCGCGGCCGCCGGCGTGGTGCGGGTCGTCTTCGCCCAGACCGACCCGAACCCGGTGGCCGCTGGTGGCGCGCGGACCCTGCGTGCCGCCGGTGTCGAGGTCGAGGGCGGGCTGCTGGCTCACGAGGCGGCCGCGCTGAACGAGCCGTGGGCCTTCGCCGTCACGCACGGGCGACCGTTCGTGACGTGGAAGGCGGCCGCCACGCTCGACGGTCGTATCGCCGCCGCCGACGGCACCAGCCGGTGGATCACCTCCCGGGCCGCGCGCGCCGAGGTCCACGCGCTGCGCGCCGAGGTGGACGCCGTCGTCGTCGGCACGGGCACGGTCCTGGTCGACGACCCGCAGCTCGCCGTCCGCCACGACGGCGAGGTCGTGCGGGGCCGCCAGCCGCTGCGCGTCGTCGTCGGACTGCGCGACCTCCCCGCGGGGGCGCGGGTCCTCGACCACGCGGCCGGGACCGTGCAGCTGCGCACCCATGACCCGCACGAGGTGCTCGCGGAGCTCGCCGGGCGCGAGGCCCGGCACGTGCTGCTCGAGGGCGGCCCCACCCTGGCCGCCGCGTTCGTGGCGGCGGGTCTCATCGACGCCGTCCGCTGGTACGCCGCGCCCGCACTGCTCGGCGCCGGAGCAGCCGCGCTCAGCGACGCGGGCATGTCCACGCTCGCCGAGGCGTTGCGCCTCACGGTGACCGGCGTCGCCCAGGTCGGCGCCGACGTACGCATCGACGCCCGGGTGATCCGGGCCACCGAGGAGGTCTGAGTGTTCACCGGCATCGTCGAGGAGCTCGGCACGGTCGTCGCGATCCAACCGCAGGGTGACGCCGTGCGGCTGCGCATCCACGGACCCGTCGTGACGCTCGACGCCGTGCACGGCGCGTCGATCGCCGTCAACGGTGTCTGCCTGACCGTGGTGGAGCACGCGGACGGCGCCTTCACGGCCGACGTCATGCAGGAGACCCTCGACCGCTCCTCGCTCGGCGGCCTCGCGGTCGGCTCCCGAGTGAACCTCGAGCGGCCGGTGACCCTCGAGGCGCGGCTCGGCGGGCATCTGGTGCAGGGCCACGTCGACGGCACCGGGACGATCCTCGAGCGGGTCGCCAGCGAGCACTGGGAGGTCGTGCGGGTGTCCCTGCCCGACGAGCTCGGCCGCTACGTCGTCGAGAAGGGCTCGATCACCGTGGACGGCGTCTCGCTCACCGTCGTGGAGGCCGCACCGGACTCGTTCACCATCTCGTTGATCCCGACGACGCTCGGCCTCACGACGCTCGGCACCAAGGCCGTGGGCGACACCGTGAACCTCGAGGTCGACGTCGTCGCCAAGTACGTCGAGCGCCTGCTGCAGTGGAGGACCGCATGACCACGCACCACATCGACACGTCCGCCGCGCACGTCGACGGGGTCCGCCTCGACGGCGTCGAGCTCGCGGTCGAGGCGATCCGGGCCGGCCGTGCCGTGGTCGTGGTCGACGACGAGGACCGCGAGAACGAGGGCGACCTCATCTTCGCCGCGCAGCGGGCCACCCCCGAGCTCACCGGCTTCATGATCCGGTGGACGAGCGGCTACATCTGCGTGGCCATGCCGGGCAAGGAGCTCGACCGGCTCGGCCTGCCCCCGATGACACAGGTCAACGAGGACAAGAAGGGCACGGCCTACGCCGTCACGGTCGACGCGCGCGACGTCAAGGCCACGGGGATCTCCGCGGAGGACCGCGCGCGCACGATCAAGGTGCTGTCGGACTCCGCGACCGAGCCGTGGGAGCTCACCCGCCCGGGCCATGTCGTCCCGCTGCGGGCGATGGAGGGCGGCGTGCTGCGCCGCCCGGGCCACACCGAGGCGGCCGTCGACCTCGCCCGCCTCGCCGGACTCACGCCGGCCGGCGCGCTCTGCGAGCTCGTCAACGAGGACGGGTCGATGATGCGCGCGCCGGAGTGCCGTGCGTTCGCCGACGCCCACGGCCTGGTGATGATCTCGATCGCCGACCTGATCGGATGGATCCGGCACACCGAGCGCCAGGTCGACAAGGCCGCGGACACCTTGATGCCGACCGAGTACGGCGAGTTCCGGGCTCTCGGCTACCGGTCGCGGCTCGACGGAGTCGAGCACGTCGCACTCGTCTACGGCGACATCGGCGATGGCGAGGACCTCCTCGTGCGCGTGCACTCGGAGTGCCTGACCGGGGACGTCTTCGGCTCGCGCCGGTGCGACTGCGGCCCGCAGCTGCAGGCGGCCCTGCGGCGGGTCGTCGCGGAGGGCAGGGGAGTGGTCCTCTACATGCGCGGGCACGAGGGCCGCGGCATCGGTCTGCTGCACAAGCTGCAGGCCTACGAGCTGCAGGACGGCGGCTCGGACACCGTCGACGCCAACCTCGAGCTCGGCCTGCCTGCCGATGCCCGCGACTACGGCACGGGGGCGCAGATCCTCGCAGACCTCGGCGTGCGCACGATGCGCCTGCTCACCAACAACCCGGCCAAGCGCGCCGGGCTCGAGGGCTACGGCCTCGCGATCACCGACCGCGTGCCGCTCGAGATCGCCCCGAACCCGCACAACGTCGACTACCTGCGCACCAAGCGCGACCGCATGGGCCACGACCTGCCCCCGGACCTCGACCTCTCGGAAGGGAACCCAGCATGAGCGGCTCCGGAGCCCCCGACCTCGACATCACCGGCGTGTCCGGCCTCCGCGTGGCGGTCGTCGCGTCGTCCTGGCACGAGGTCGTGATGGACGCGCTCGTCGCCAGCGCGGTCGCCACCCTCGAGGGCCTGGGCGTGGACCACGAGGTCATCCGCGTGCCGGGGGCGTTCGAGCTGCCCATCGTGGCGCGCGCCGCCGCGGTCGGCGGCGTCGACGCCGTCGTGGCGCTCGGCGTCGTGATCCGCGGCGGCACACCGCACTTCGACTACGTCTGCCAGGCGGCCACCGACGGCCTGGCCCGGGTCGCGACCGACACCGGCGTGCCCGTCGGCTTCGGCCTGCTCACCTGTGACGACGAGGCGCAGGCCATCGCCCGCGCGGGGCTTCCCGGCTCCACCGAGGACAAGGGACGCGAGGCCGTGGAGGCCGCGCTGGCCACCGTCGTGACCCTGCGTTCCCTCGCCCGGCGGGGGTCCGTAGGCTTCGCGTCGTGAAGACTTTCGAGGAGTTGCACGCCGAGCTCGTCACCAAGTGGGCCACGAAGGACGAGACGTCCGGCACCGTCACGCGGCTGCTCGAGGACGGCGTCCACGGCATCGGCAAGAAGGTCGTCGAGGAGGCCGCGGAGGCCTGGATGGCGGCCGAGTTCGAGGGCAAGGAGCGTGCCGCCGAGGAGATCTCCCAGCTGATCTTCTTCACCCAGGTGCTCATGCTCGCGGCCGACGTCTCGCTCGAGGACGTCTACCGCCATCTCTAGGAGACCCGGCCGAACCCGTCGTCCCCTGGAGTAGCCATGCTGCGCGTCGCCCTGCCCAACAAGGGCCAGCTCGCCGACCCCGCCCGCGAGATGCTGCGCGAGGCGGGATACCCCGCTGCGCACGGCGCCCGCGAGCTCGTCGTGCAGGACCCGGACAACGACGTCGAGTTCTTCTTCCTCCGCCCCCGCGACATCGCGATCTACGTCGCGAGCGGGCAGCTCGACCTCGGGATCACCGGCCTCGACCTCGTGCTCGACTCGGGCGTCGACACCGACACGCTGCTCGAGCTCGGCTTCGCGCCCTCGACGTTCCGCTTCGCCGCGCCGCCCGGCACGGCGTCGTCCGTCGCCGAGCTCGCCGGCAAGCGGATCGCGACCTCCTACGCCGGGCTGCTGGGCACGAGGCTGGCCGAGCTGGGCATCGAGGCGACGGTCGTGAAGCTCGACGGTGCGGTCGAGAACTCCGTGCGGCTCGGAGTGGCCGACGCCGTCGCCGACGTCGTGGCCACCGGGACGACGCTCAAGCAGGCCGGTCTCGTCGTGCTCGGCGAGCCGCTGCTGGTCAGCCAGGCGTTGCTCGTCCAGCGCGCGGACGCCACAGCCAGCCACGAGATCGACACGTTCGTCCGCCGTCTGCAGGGCGTCATCGTGGCCCGGGCGTACGTCCTGGTCGACTACGACATCGAGGTCGACCGCGTCGAGGCCGCCTGTCGCGTCACGCCGGGCATCGAGTCGCCGACCGTGTCGCCGCTGCACGACAAGGGCTGGGTCGCGGTCCGCGCCATGGTGCCCAAGCGCGGAGTCCACCGGATCATGGACGAGCTCTACGAGATGGGCGCGCGGGGCATCCTCGTGACCGACATCCACGCCTGCCGGCTCTAACCTCTGCGGAGCCATGGCGGGCTAGTCCTGGGGGGCTCGCACGCTGAGGACGGGGCAGGGGGCGTTGAACAGGACGGCCTGGGCGGTGCTGCCCAGGAGGAGCTTGCCGACCTGGGAGCGGCGCCGCAGGCCGATCACGATGAGGCGGGCGTCCTGCTGCTCGGCCTGGCCGACGATGACGTCGGCCGGCTCGTCGCCGGCGAACAGGGTGACGATGTCCGGGCTGACGCCGCGTTCGGCCAGCTCGGCGTGCAGGGCGTCGGCGTCCTGCTCGGCCGAGTGGCCCTCGAGCTCGGAGGGCTCGGGCTTGTGCACCACGACGAGCCGCTCGCCCTCGGCCAGCATGCCGAGGGCTGCGGCGAACGCCGCCTCGCCCTCGTCCGTGCGGACGTACCCCACCACGACGGTCATCCCGGCCCCTAGCGTTGCGTGCCTGCCGACGGCGCTGCGCCGTCGTGCAAGCGGTTATAGCAGCCGTGCCGCGCCCCGGCCTCCCGTCCTCGCGACTCGTCCACCAGGATTTCCCCCGTGACCGAAGAGCAGGCCGAACCACGGTTCACCGGCGTCACCGTGCCGGCGCGAGAGTTCGCGAGCGACGACGGCACCCTGCAAGGACCTCTCGCCGCGGTGCTCGCGGCCTACGACGACGGCCGCGCCTCCGTGCGGGACGTCGCGCAGGTGCTCGCGACCGCCCGACTGATGACTCCGGTGGTCGCGGTCCTCGACGAGGCCGACGAGTCCCCGGGTGGCCTGCGTGAGGAGAAGTCGAGCCACATGGCGTCGGTGAGCCTGGTCGCCGCCGACGGACGCCGCGGCCTCCTTGCCTTCAGCTCGGTCCAGTCCCTGGCTGCCTGGGAC
>Ga0075015_100000319_pt1 | contig 16211 bp, 12 predicted proteins | sample AleBraG_ABR_2013_FD_71476 | JGI IMG/M metagenome (GOLD analysis project Ga0075015, IMG submission 71476) | Freshwater sediment microbial communities in response to fracking from Pennsylvania, USA - Alex Branch Run_MetaG_ABR_2013 | ecosystem: Environmental > Aquatic > Freshwater > Creek >...
AGGATCAGGTTGACGAAAGGAGTCATGGTCATGAGCAGCGCACAGATGCCCTGGGAAATGATCGCGATGGCAGGAGTGTGCCAGCGAGGATCCACGCGTGCGGCCGCCGAGAAGAAGGCCCCGTTCTTGGCCATGGCGAAGTAGACGCGCGGGCCAATGGTGACCATGGCGTTGACGGTGGCGAGCAGCGAGATCGCCATTGCCCCGCTGAAGATGCCCGCCACGGCCGTGCCAAAAAGGTGGGAAGCCGCAAGAGAGCCGACAGCCACAACGCCTTTCATCTGTTCCAGGGGCACGGCATAGACGAACAGCAGATTGAGCGCGCAAAACAGCACGGCGACTACACTGGTTCCGATGGCGAGAGACAGCGGCAGCGTTCTGGCAGGGTGCTGGAGTTCTTCCGCGACGTAGGTCGCGGCATTCCATCCGCTGTACGACAGGTAAATGAAGAACAGGCTGACGGCAAACTGCGAGAACAACGGCGTCGTGGAGGTTCGCAGAGCCGGCTGGCTGAAATGCTCGCCGCTTCCTTGTCCAAACGCGAAACCGAGCAGGATAAATGCCACGATCACGAGCACCTTGAGGGATGTCAGTACATTCTGAACATTGGCGGTACGCCGCACGCCCAGGCAATTGAGGGCGGTGAAAACGACGACTAAGAGGCTGGCGAATATCTGCGCACCACCGATCTTAAATTCCCACTGGCCGCTGCCAAACAAATGCGTGGCGCTGGCTTGTTTCAGGGTGGGAAAGAAATATCCGGCGTAGTCGGCGCACGCCAACGCGGCCAGTGCGATCGGCGCAGAGAATCCAGCGAAAAACGAGGCCCACCCGGTCATGAAGCCCCAGGTCGGCCCGTAGGCTTCCGTCAAGTACACGTACTCACCGCCGGAACTGGGAAAATTCACGCCCAGCTCGGAATAGCAGAATGCGCCGGCCAAAGCGCAGATGGCGCCCACCACCCAAATGAGCAGTACCAGAGACACGGAGCCGAGATCGCCGGCCAGAAAGCCCGTGGTGGTGAAGATACCGGTGCCAACCATGTTCGACACGACCAGCGCCGTGGCGCTGCCGACGCCGAGCTGGCGCAACAGACTTGGACGGGCGGTCAAGATGCCGCCGCCGAGAGCGAGCCGGAATGCGAAAGTCCGGTCCCACCGTCACAGGCAAAAGTAGCGCCAGTGATGTACGACGCGGCCTCAGAACTCAGGAAGAGAGCCAGGTCGGCCAGTTCATCTTTGGTGCCCAAGCGGCGTAAGGGCACGCTGCGGATACTGCGCTGCAGGGCTTCCGGCGATGGAGCCAAACGGCGCATGCCCTCAGTATCGTCTGTCGGGCCGGGCGTAATGATATTGGCGCGAATGCCTTCCGGGCCCCATTCGATGGCCAGCGTTTTGAGCATCAGTTCCACGCCGGCCTTGCCCGCGCAGACGTGTGCCTGCATCGCGAACGGCTGTGTGGCCTGATTGGCGGAGATGGCGATGATGGATGCGCCGGGCTTTCGCAAGTGGCCGTAGGACGCGCGGCAAGCGTTGAACGTTCCCAGCAGATCGATGTCGATCACGGCCTTAAACCCGTTGGCGGACATGCCCGTGATGGGCGCGGGAAAGTTCCCGGCAGCGGCGCAGACCAGAATATCCACGGACACGACCTTTTGGAACATCGCTTCCAGCGCCGGATAGTCGCGCACGTCGAGCGCGGCGGTTTCAGCAACACCGCCGCTCGCTTTGATTTTGGCAGCGGCCGCATCCAGTTTCTCCTGCTTGCGTCCCACCAGCACAACTTTGGCGCCATGTTCGGCAAAGCGCTCCGCTATGCGTTGGCCGATCCCGCTGCCTCCTCCGGTGACTACGGCGGTCTTGTCCTTTAACAGGTGATCTCGAAAAATGCTCTGCATGAAGCTGAAGAATACCAGATGCCGGCTTCAGGTGCGCATCCGGGTGAAAAAATAGAATCCGGCCATGGCAAACAGCACGTCCGGAGACCAGGCGGCCATGGTCGCGGGCAACAGACTGACGTTGCCCAACTCGGCCGAGAGCAGACTGATGGCCCAGTAGGCAATGGCGATGACGAAGCTGACGCCAACGCCGGTGGTGGCGCCGCGATTTCCCGCCACGAACGCGAACGGTATGGCAATCAGCGCCATGATGGCGGCAAACAGCGGGACGGCGAACTTGCGATAGAACTGCACCTGCAGGGCAATCGTATCGAAGCCGCTCTGCTGCAGGTCGCGGATGTAGGCCGCCAACTGCTTGTAGTTCATTTGCTTGTCCTGCAATTGTTCTTTAAGGAACCACTCCGGGCGCTCGTCGAGCTCGGAAAACGTCATCACCTGACCGGCAAAGTCCTGGAATGTTTCGCCGCCTTTGGGGCCGAACCCTCGCGCCCAGCCGTTCTCGAAAACCCACTTTTGTAACTGGCGTTCCCAACGCGCTTTCTCCGCCCAAATGTGCTTGCGCATGTGGAACGTCGACGGGTCGAGCTCATAGACATTGACGCCGCCCATGACCTTGGCGGCCGGATCGAAGTACTTGTAGTAGTAGACGCGGGAGCCTAACGCACTGTAGATCCACTGGCGCTCCGGATGGAGGTACGTCTGCACCGGTTTGCCTTTAATCTCGCTGCGGATGGCGTCCTGCTTCCGGTTTGCATCAGGCACGTAGTAGTGATCGAAGGCAAACAACGCGCCGCTGAGCAGGACTCCGGCGAGCAGAATGGGAACCGCCAGCCGGTACAAACTGACGCCGCAGGCTTTCAGCGCGGTGATCTCATTGTGCTTGGTCAAAATTCCAAAGGTTACCAGCACCGCGACTAACACGCTGATCGGGACAGAGTCGTAGATCAAATGCGGAGTGAGGAAGAAAAGATAGGTCAACACGCGAATCATCGCGATGTGATTCTTGACGATGTCGCTGAGCAACTCAAAGAACGTGTACACGTGCGTCATGAGCACAAAGCTGACGAGCATGGTGACGAAATAGAAGAGAAATGTGGTGAGAATGTAGGTGTCCACCACCTGCGGCACCAAAGGAAAACGGCTTCGGCGGCGCGGCGCTGCGACATTGGCGGGTGAAGGAGCCAGGCGCTGGACGGTTTGCATCGCATCGGCCAACCAGCCGCGAAGCATCCCGATCAAGTCCGTGTCTCCCGGCCGGTCAAGCCGCAACAGCAGAAGAAGCGCGATCACCGCGAACACCGAATTCGGTATCCACATGGCTATGCCCACGGGCAGTTTCTGCTGCTTGGCGAGACCGTTGGAAAACAGCAGGCCGACCCAATAGAGAAACGCCAGCGCCAACGTGACGACAAAGGCGCCTGCTCTGCCGCCTTTCTTGGACGAGACGCCAAGCGGAATACCAATCAGAGCCAGCAGAAAACAAGCCGGGGGAAGCGCCAGGCGCTGATTGAATTCAATGCGGGCTTCCAGCCGTTTGTCCGGTTCGAGATTGGGGTCGCGGTAAGCGATCTTGTACAGCGGTACGGTGTCCATCGCCGAGTAGGCTTTGACCGGGATTTCATTCGGCTTGGTGGCTTCCAGAATCTGCTCGCTACGAGGCGCAATGGTCCGGTGGTACGCCGAGTCCTTGTCCACCTCGTGGGTTGCCACATTGAGCATCGACAACTGGATCAGATTGCGCGCAACGTCGGGCACCGCAATGGCTTCCGAGGCAACCGTAACGCGCGGATTGTCGCCGCGGTCGTGCGCTTCGTTCTTGCGCTCTTCCGGCGGTGTCATGTCGGCAATGAAGACGTTTCGCCAGCGCGTTACCGTTCCCGGAATCACGTCGCCAACGTAGAGGATGCGGTTGGGGAATTGCTCTTCAAACACGCGTGGCTGGACTTCGGACGTCAGCTCGGCGGCAATCAGTTGATTGAGAACCTTGTAGGTCTTCCAAGTGGCGTAGGGCGTGAACCAGAGCGATGCCGTGGCCGCAACGCACATGGCCAGGGTGGCGAACGCCAACACCGGCGGGATGACCTTGCGGGCCGGAATGCCCGCGGCGCGCATGGCCATGATTTCGCCGTCGCTCGACATGCGGCTTAGCGCGATCAGCACACCGACCAGCACACCCAGCGGCACGGTGAAGGTGAGCGTGAAGGGAATCGCCAACGCGAAGAGATACGCTACCGTTTGCGGAGCGGCGGAACTGCGAACGAGGATTTCAAATAGCTTGCCTACACGCTGGAGAAACAGCACAAACGTGAAGAGCACCGTCCCCAACACAGCGCTAGTGGCCACTTCCCGGAAGATTGCGCGCGCCAGCAAGCCCATATGGAAAGACTATTCGACGGAGTGAAGCGGCGGCGGGGGTACAATCGGCGGTTTCGGAATATCCTGCTGATTCGGCTCGAGCTCCAATTCGTCGAACAATACGCCAGGGGCGATCACGGCGGCGTTGGTGACAAATCCGCTGGAAAGATACGACAAAGGCGCGGCCGTGTCGAGGAAGTTGAGCACTGCGCTCTCTTCGGAGGCAGCCAGGACGTCCCGGAACGACTTTACCGTGAATCCGCGGAGCCGCAGGCCGCGCTCCAGTTCTTCATGACCGTCGGGATAGACCCGGTAGACGAGCATTGGCGAGGCGGTAACGCGGGCGCCGCCGCCGCTCTGGAATTGGCGGCGCAACTCATCGTAAGCAGCGCCAGTGGGAAAGTCCACCGAGCGTATCAGGAGCGCGTAGGCCTTGCCGCGCAGCTTCGCAAGCTCCATCAATTTTTTCTTGAGGTCCGCTGCGGGCATGGTTTTGCCGGCACGAACAAAGAGGTTGCCAAAGCCCGGCCCATACGCCCCAAAGGGGCCGGGCATGCGAGCGCGCCCGTTGGACTGGTCGAAACCCTTTTGCACCGGCGTGCGGGTGAGCGGGAAATTCTTCAGCGTGCCATTCTCAATCAGGACCAGCGGCTTGGGCGAGAGCCCTTCCATATCGTATTCGTAAGCGCCGAAAAGAGTTTGCCCGTGCCATTCGGATTGGGTGGGGTCGTCTACTACGTCCATCCACTCCGGAAGCACGCGGGAGCCCAGGCGGTTTTCCAAATCACTTGTCGTTTGGGGAGCGGGACGCCCTGGCTCCGCAATGGGCTTGCGAGTGATCTTCAGATTTTCTCCCAGCACCTGGCCGAACAACTGGGCCGCGGCCTGGGGTTCCAGTAGAACCGGGCCATCATAACTTTCACCAGGCGGGGCTTTGGCCAGAGCCACAACATTTTCGGCCACGCGTGTAACGCTCTGCCGCAGGGTGGCCTCTACCGGCAAGCCATTGGGTTCGAATGCCGGGAACACCGCTTCGTCGCGCACCGGCGTGCCATCCGCGGCTTGCCCGGTAGCTTTCACGCGGATGAAAGCCAGGTTTTCCGGATAGCGCAGCACCGTGCCCTCCGAGGTGACGATGTAGTTGGTGGACTGGATCACGTTGAGATGAACGGAAGACGCGAGCACTTGTGGATAAGCGGCGAAGAGGCCGGAGAGGCGTACGATTTTTTCTCTCCACTGTTCCTCATTCGGAATCGTCTTGCGAATGGGGAGCACGGCACGAACGGGCTCGGCCGGCGAATAGTCAGGCAGTTGGTCGGGAAGAGTGACGCTCTTCATGGCGGAGCGCTTGCGAGCCAGTCCCTCTTCCGCGGCCTTGTAAGCGTGATCGGTGCCCAGCCAAAAAGCCTGGCGCAGAACCTCGTAATTGTTCTCCAGCGGAAGCTGGTCGGAATCAAAACGATCTCCGCCACGAACTTCGGAGTAGACGTAGTTGGTGTTGTCTAACTTGTAATCGCCTACGCGAACCCGCACGGTGGGGAGGCGCTGTGAAGTCTGATTGGAAGCTACCAGCGCCCCTAAAGTAGCGTCGATCTCCAGTGTGTTGGCGTCCTCGACGCGGTACTCCACGTAGTAGGGCACGGCCAGATCGAGCATGCGCAACTGCTTGGTGCGCGCCATTTCATCCTGCATGGCTTTGAGCAGAATGTCCTGATCGGGCGGCGCCTGAGCCGGCAGGAGCACCACGAAAATCAGCAGGCAGAGCGGAGCGCGCCTCACTCCGTGCCTCCCGCGCCAGAAGGCCGGGGCAGAAACGGCGGACGATCCTGCGAGTGACTTTTCTTTTGCACTTCTATCTCGGATACGAGCAGAGCCGGGGAAACCGCTGAGACCGGGACACTGCCCGATTCCGCTCCACAGTAGCCGTTGAATACTTCCACTGTATTCGAGGTGGCCAGGATTTTGGCGAAGCTCGCCAGCGGGGTACCCACGATGTCCACGCCGCGCACCAACTCATCCGGCCGGCCGTCGGGGTAAACCTTGTAGACAATGAGCGGGATTACGGTGAAAGCCTGCAGCCCGCGGCGTTGCGTGGAAGTGTATCCACCGGTGACTTCCTGAAAAAAGAGACCGTAGGGTTTGTTCTGGCGCTTGATCTCGTCAATCAGCAAAGAGCGCAGTTGTGTGTCAGACACCTGCTTTTTCGACTCGACCAAAAGATTGGACTGACGAGAAACCACTTCGAGCCCGGCCTGCCGGCGGCCGTGTCCGTTGGAGTGCTCGAAGCCCTTCACCGGCGTCCGCGACATCAGGAACGTCTTCAGCACTCCGTTTTCCACTAGCGTGAGCGGCCGCGCCTTCACGCCTTCGTCGTCGTAAGAATACGATCCGTTGAGGTCCACGGAACCAACGGACTTTCTAGTGGGGTCGAAGACCACGGAAAGAAAGTCCGGCAAGACAGGAGTACCGACGGACTTGGTGAAGGTTTGTCCTTCCGCCTCGTCACGCTGGCGATGGCCCTCAATGCGATGGCCGAAAATCTCGTGAAAGAACACGCCCGCCGCCCGTCCGGAAAGTATGGCCGGACCGATGAAAGGTTCCACCGTGGGGGCTTTCAGAAGGTCCGTGACGTCGGTGGCCACTTTCTTCACCGCGGCTTCAATGACAGCGGGTTTCGGAAGGCGGTCGAGTTCGTTCCCCTCGAAAGTTTCGTATGCGGAGAGGTCCATGCCGTCGGACGCTTTGCCGCGAGCCCCAATGCCAATGCGGCTGAAAGTTCGGCCATACGAAAGCCGGGCGCCGTCGGTACCCACCAGATACTTGGTTTCCCGTTCAGCCATCAACACGACGGACGAGCTGAGAACACCCGGATATTTCTGAAATTCGCCGGACCAGGAGCGAATGCGGTTGCGCCACTCTTCGCCGGGAATCTTCAATTGGGGCGGGAGGTCTTCCCTGATGGACGGCTCTTCTGCCGAGAAATCGTTGGACTGGTCCTCATCGGCCACCTTCACTTGGGCGTCGCTCTTGATCTCGATGAGGCGGCGGGCGGCGGCGCGATACACCCGATCGGTCTCCATCCAGGCGACGCGCCGGATGGCATCCGGCGAATTATCCAGAGCAATGAGGACACCCGCGGTAAACGAAGCCCGCTTGCCGCCCAGCACGTGATAGTTGTCGAGTTTGGGCGTTCCCACGCGCAAAGTGACATCGAGTTGACGCCGGCGGGAGTGACCGACGTTGCTCAATGTCCCCGATGCGCCAGAGATCACTTCGCTTTCTGTTTCGGTCACCTCATACGACAAGAAGTAGGGCGCCGGATCGGCCGTCTGCTTGAGAACGGTGAAGTTTCGCTCCAGTTCCTCACCGAGGATCTGAAGCAGGGACTGCGTCGGAGCTGCTGCCAGCAGCGGAAAACTCAGGAAAAACGCGAGGGAAATGCGCACTAAGACCTCAGGATAACAGACGTCCGGCGGGCTTCAAACCCCTTAGTTCAGCGATGGTAAGGAAAAGCTTGTTGCATTCCTTCTATGAGGCCTTCAGTGAACTCCTGCGGGAACTTTTGCACAAAGCCATTGAGCAATCGTCCCGGATGCAGCGCGCCGGGTTGAATCGACAAGGAGACCAGCTCGACCTCGAGGTACACTCCGTTGTCGGCTTCCTCCAGGCGCCAATAGAGATTCAAGCGCCACAGGTAGCCGTGGTCTTGCCCCTGTGGAACGAGTCGCGTGGACCGGAAAATGACAGTGGCGTGCGAAGGATCCAGCAACGTGTACTGAGCCGAGAAATTTCCATCCAGCACCACCGACTGCAACTGACGCCTATGGAGCCGGAGGGACGCGTCAAAACGATCGCCTTCGCGCTTTTCCAGTTTCGATTCGCTGATTTGCTGCTTGAACCTGACTTTGTAGTCGGCAAAGCCAAGCACCACGTCGCGCACTTTGTCCAGCTTCACATCGGACAGAAAGGTGGTCCCAAGCCAGTCCTGGATCAGTCCATCGGGCACATCGGAACGATCCCGCTTGCGGGGCGTGATCACGTGTTGGTTCAACCAGACGATGGATTTTTCCTTGGGATGCTGGTCGAGCCACAGGAAATCGCGCAGATCGACCGTTTCGATCGGCGTTACGTAACGGTCAAACGCGGCGGCGGTTTCCGGTTTGAGATCCGCAGCGGGGAGCACGCTTGGCGTCAGCGCGATCAGTACGGCAAGGCGCATCTTAGACCAATAGTGGCCGCCCATCTATCCAGTATCCAGTACTTCCCCTCCTTACAAGGTGTGAAAAATCTGTGGAACGAGGCTGCGACTTTTGAGAGAGAAGGATTTCGAACACTAGCCCGCAACGTCCCACAGATTTTTCAACATCTCTGCCTTCGGGGTTTTCGAGCCGATTCAGCGCCGAACGTAGGTGACGGAAAGCTGCTCGCTCGCATAACGGGCCCTCACCGCCCTTCCAACAACTGCGCCAGAATCTCCGGAATCTCGAACACCGCGCGATTGTTGACGGCTGCTGCGTTTTGACGAAAGCGCTCGAAATTGGCTGGATCCAGCAACTCGGACAAACCGGCGCGGGTGTCGCGGAAGGATTTTAGCACCACGCCTAATTCCTTTTGGCGAATCCAATCGGTGTTGTAGCGCTCCTGCGGAAGCGTCCACAGGTTACGCTCCACCACCACCGGCAACTTCATGGCGATGGCCTCGCTAATACTGCCCGGGCCCGGTTTGCCGATGAAGAAGTCGGACATATGCATGTAGTAAGGGACATCGCTGGTAAAGCCTTCAATGAACACTGGAAAACCGGGAGTCATCTCTTCCAAACGTTGCTTCAGTTTTCTGTTTTTGCCGCAGATCAGGATCAGTTGCAGGGGTAAGCCAGCCGTGGAGAGCGTGCGGGTGATCTCGATCATCCATTCCGATCCCTCGCCGCCGAACAGCACCAGGCCTGTGGGCAGATTTGGATCGAGACCCAACCGAAGGCGCTCATCTTCGCGACTCGCGTCGATTGGCTGATAAAAACCGGGCCGCAGGATCATGCCGCTGGTGCGGAATATCCGGTCCTGAGAGTGCCCGAGCGCGTAAGCTTGTTCGACGGCCTTTTCGGTCCCGCAGACAAAGTACTGAGGTTGCCGCTCGATCCAAAAGTGGGGAGGATAGTCGGCCAGGTCAGTAAGGATGGTCACCAGCGGCTTGCCGTTCAGGCTCTGAAACAGCGCCCGGTTGAAGTTTGGAATCAGCGACACCACCAGGTCGGGCTTGGACTCCAGCCAAAACTTCTTGAGCAGGTTGACTTGCCCGCCATGATAGAGGCGGATGAGCAGGTGCACGCCCGCCAGCAATTGCGCCGCCCCCAGCGTCCAACCTTTTTTCAGCAGCCGGTTGTAAACCTCCTCCATCGAGATGCCCGTAACCTTGCGGACGACGTCGAGGGACGTGAGGATCTCCTTGAGGTCGACCAACCGGACCTCCCAAGGCCGCCCCTGTTGTTCGATAATAGATTTGAGGGCGTTGGCTGCGCTCCGGTGGCCGCCGCCGGCATCAAAGAAAACGAAATCGAGTCTCTTCACCGCGCGTCCATGACTAGAGCAACGACTACAGCCACGAGTTACAGTTTGTCACGTCCGGTGGTGCTTTCGCCAACAAAGCCCGCAGCAAACATGAAGTGTTCATTTTGTTTTCAATTCACTGTAACAGCGGCATTTTATTATGAACTTGGGCAGTTAGTATGCTGAATTTGATCGTCCGCCGCGACTACAGTGTGATGCATCGGGCCAACAACTGGGAGGCCCCCAAGTGGATACAGCTCTATGCGCTGGGATCGACTCGCGGTGGCGACGGCTGGTTGTGGTTCGCCATCGGTTTGGCCGTTCTCGTGTTTGGCGGCTCGGAGCGATTTGCGGCCGTCAGCGGCGGAAGCTTGGCCGGCATCCTCAGCGTGGGAGCGTTCCTCTGGCTAAAACGCTTTACCGGGCGTAAGCGGCCCATCCACATCGAGCCGCATTGCTGGGCCACGCTTCTGCCTCCCGATCAGTTCTCGTTTCCATCCGGGCATACCATGACGGCGTTCGCGGTCTGCGTCCCTCTCTCCTTGTTCTACCCGCCGCTGGCAGCCGTTTTCTTCTTCTGCGCTTTGAGCGTGGCGATTTCCCGCATCCTGCTGGGCATGCACTTCTTGAGCGACGTGCTGGCGGGCGCGCTGATCGGCACCGCGCTCGGGTGCCTGGGTTTTCTGACCTTCCGGTAGCCGTTACCTCTCGCCGTTGGCGGCCGCGCGTGGCTTGAGAAGCATCAGTGGTAACTGCATTACCGATACGCTTAGGCAAAAAGCCACCGGGCCAATCGCCGGGAAAAAATGCCGGCAGGCAAGTAACCACAGGACGACCAGCAGCACGTTCGGCACGGCCCACCAGCGGGGCTGACCAATATCCAACAGGCGGCAATTCGCCACCAGGGCGCCGATAGAGATAGCGAAGGACGCCGCCAGTAATCTCAACATCATGGGCATGCTGGCGCTTACGCCTACGGCCCAGGTGATTAAGCTGAGATTCAGCGTGAACAGGGTGAACTCCAACCGGCCAGTCGGCCGCCGTGCGCGGGAGCGAAGCGCGTCGGAAAGAGAAGGCATCTCTCGTCTTATCTTCATTCGGCACCCTAAGCGAATTCTGTAGTTGCCTCAGCCGTTTTACAATAAACCATAGTCGGCTCGTCCTGTTTTTGTGGAAAAGCTCTCCTAAGTCGCTGAACCTGCACGCCAGCGGCCTGTGGATTCTTGCAAGGCGTTTTCCACCGGTTTATGAACAGGGCAAGCCGATGAAAAGGGGAGCGCAAAGGATTCCCTTGCGGCACTGGGCGAAGGCCGCTAAGGTAAATAACGCATGGCAACACAGGATCTGGCGCTAGAACGAGGACTCCCCGCCAATCTCGATTCCGAGCGGTTCGTTCTTGGCGCCATCCTTCTCAACGATAACGCCTACATTCAAGTTGCGGGCATGCTCCAGCCCGAGGACTTCAGTCTGGCGAAGCACCGCCGCATCTTTGCGCGCATGGGCGAGCTCTATGAGCGCCGCGAGCGTATCGACCGCGTCACCATTGCCAATGAACTAATCCGCCATAACCAGTTGGAGTCTGTCGACGGCTTGAGCTATCTGTCGATGCTCGATGAAGGGCTGCCGTCGCTGGCGAATCTGGAAAGCTACATCCGCATTGTCAAAGACAAGGCGATGCTGCGCCAGATCATCTTCAACTCGCAGAGTCTGATTGACCGCTGCCTGTTAGGAGAAGACGATCCCAGCCAGATTATTGCGGGCGCCGAAGAAGGCCTGCTGAGAATTGGCGACGCGCGCAGCAAGGACGCTCTGCTGAGTCCCCGTGAGATTCTGCGCGACTACGAAGGCGGCATCAACGCTTTTCTCGATCCGAGCAAGCGCATCACCGGCATCAGTACCGGTTTCAAAAAGCTGGATGAGAAGACCGGCGGATTGCATGAAGGCGATCTGGTGATTCTCGCCGCCCGGCCTTCCATGGGAAAGACCGCGCTGGCGCTGAACATTGCGCAGCACGTGGCTACGCTGCCGCAGCAGGCCAAAACGGTGGCCGTGTTCTCTCTGGAAATGTCGCGGGAATCGCTGCTGACGCGGATGATCTGCTCGCGCGCCCGCGTGGACCAACAGAAATTTCGCGCTGGCTTTCTTAACGCCGATGAGCGGCGCCAATTGCAGGTGGCGCTGTTGGAACTGAGCGAGGCCCCGCTGTTTATCGACGACAGTTCCAGCACGAATCTGATGGATGTACACGCCAAGCTGCGGCGTTTGCAAAGCGAGCATGGGCTGGGCCTGGTGATTATCGATTATCTGCAGTTGATGGGCAGCCGCGGGCGATCGGAAAACCGCAATCAGGAAGTGAGCGCGCTGTCGCGCGGGCTTAAGCTGCTGGCGAAAGAACTGAAGGTGCCGATGCTGGTGCTATCGCAATTGAGCCGCGCTCCAGAAACGCGGCAGGGCGATCACCGGCCACAGTTGAGCGACTTGCGTGAGTCTGGGAGCATTGAGCAGGACGCCGATCTGGTGGGCTTCATCTTCCGCGAAGAAGTCTACAAACGCGACGACAAGAACCTGGAAGGCAAGGCGGAGCTGATCATTTCCAAGCAGCGCAACGGGCCTACCGGCATTGTCAATTTGATGTTTCTCAAGCACTGCACGCGATTTGAGAACCGGACCAACGATCTGGGCGACGAGCCGGAGATGGAGTGATTCGAGCGTGAATCGCTCCGGCAAAGCCGTCTGCCAGCCTGCGGCAAAAGTCTTTGAACCCGCGAAATGGGCCAAGGGGACACTGCTGCGATAGCTTTGAGCGAAGGAGTTCAGACTCGAGCCCGCAGTGTCCCCGTCCGCGTTCCGGGGCGGCTAAACAACCCGCCGCAGGTTGACAACCTGCCCCACATTTGAAGGAGAGTTAATCGTAAATGGGCGGTTGTCCGGGAGGCCGGGTCTTCCAGCGGCGGTGCAACCACAACCATTGGCCGGGATGCTTCCGAATCACTTGTTCTAGCACGGAATGCAAGGCTTGCGTGTCAGCGATAGCATCGCCGGTCATTTGAACCGGCGGATAGAACTTCAGCACGTAGAGCTGTTCCTCTTCCGACCAAATGGCGAAGCCGGGAATGACCGGCGCGCCCGTGCGTGCGGCGATTTTCGCAAAGGCTACATTGGCGCAGGCCGGGGTGCCGAAAAAGTCAACGAAGACGCCCTCGCTCAGCGTGGTGTTCTGATCCATCAGGATTCCGACGGCGCGATTGGCGGCCAGACCCCGTAGAATCCGCCGCGCCGCGTCCCACTTGCCAATGATGCGATTGCCCGAAAGCTGGCGGCGCGACTCCACCCAGTTGTCGACTCTCGGATGATCGAGCGGCCGAACCACGATATCCATTGGCTCAGTGAGTAGAGCGTGTGCGAATGCGCTCAGCTCCCAATTGCCGAGATGCGCGGTGGCAAACAAAACTCCGTGGCCCTGTTTTTTGGCTTCCAGAAAATGCTCCAGGCCGTCGTAGCGGATCCACTGGCCAACGTTGGCCGCATTGATCTGCGGAAAACGCGCGAAGGTCCAGACCATGCGCGCCAGCGAGGCGAAGACTTGATCGATGATGGTCTCGCGCTCAGCCGCGGATGCAGCGGGATACGCCAACTCCAGGTTGCGGCGCGCTACGCGGCGCAGACGGGGAACCGATTTATCGAGCAGCGCGGTATAGAATCGTGCGAGCCTCAGGGGGCCGTGGGCCAAGGTCCAAAACACGAAACTGACCAAGAGGCCTATTCGATCCAACCCCCGCCCAGCACCAGGTCGCCGTCGTAGAACACGGCTCCCTGTCCGGGTGTGACGGCGCGCTGCGGGTCGTCGAAATGCACCTCGATGCGATCCTCCTGCGAGGTGGGATAGAGAGTCGCGCCGGCCGCATCGTGCCGGTTGCGGATCTTCACCGACGCGCGAGCCGGCGCTTGGATCGGCGCAATCGAGACCCAGTTGACTTCTTTGGTGAACATGCGGACGCGGAGCAAATCCTCATTGCGCCCCACGGTCACGCGCTGGTCCGCGGGACTGGTGGAGATTACGTAAAGCGGTTCCGGCGCGGCGATGCGCAAGCCTTTGCGCTGGCCCACGGTGAAGTGATGTACGCCTTGATGCTCGCCAACCACGCGCCCGGCGGTGTCCACGATCTCCCCATGCATGGGTGTCGTGGACAGACCTTGTTCGCGGAAATACGAATCGATAAAGGCCGCGTAATCGCCGTTGGGGACGAAACAAATCTCCTGGCTATCGGGCTTGGTGGCCACCGCCAGCCCCAGCCGCTCGGCCAACTCGCGCACTTGCGGCTTGGTGTAGTCGCCCAGCGGGAACAGCGTGCGCGCCAGTTGCGCTTGCTTCAGCCCGAACAAAAAGTACGTTTGGTCCTTGCGCGCATCGCGGCCGCGGCGCAACTGGAAGCGGCCGGTTGCCTCATGGTAAGAGATGCGCGCGTAGTGGCCGGTGGCCACTTTGTGGGCACCTACGCCTTCCGCCATCTCCAGAAACTGGTCGAACTTGACGAAGTTGTTGCACAGCGTGCACGGGATGGGCGTGCGGCCGGCCAGGTATTCGTCAATGAACGGGCGCACCACGGTCTCTTCAAAACGCTTCTCAAAATTGACGACGTAGTAAGGGATGCCCAGATGCTGCGCTACATGCCGCGCGTCGTAAACGTCGTCCAGCGAGCAACAGCGCCCGGTAGAGCCGCCTTCAGGAGCCAGTTCGGGCAGACGCCGCTGGTTCCAAAGCTGCATGGTCAAGCCGACGAGAGTGTGTCCTTGTTCGCGCAGCAATCCAGCCACGGCAGAGCTGTCCACGCCGCCGGACATGGCCACGGCGATGATGTCTGGCTCAGGCATACACTGGGGACAATCTGCGCAGGTGCGCCACCGACTCCGCAACGGCTTTGGCCAAGGCGTCCACCTGCTCGGCAGTGTTGGAGCGCCCGAGCGAAAAGCGCACGCTGGAGCGCGCATCTTGCGGGCTCAAGCCAATCGCCAGCAAAACGTGCGAAGGTTCGACCGCGCCGCTGGAGCAGGCCGAGCCGCTGGAAACCGCAAATCCTTTCAAGTCGAGCGAGATGACGATGGCCTCGCCCTCAATGCCGTCAAAGCGGATGTTGGAGGTGTTGGGAGTACGCTGGGCGGTGCGTCCGTTGACATGGGCGGATGGAATGCTTGCCAGAACGGCTTGTTCCAGTCGATCGCGCAGCGCCGCCACACGCTCCGATTCGGTTGCCAGCGTGTGGCGGGCTAATTCCGCCGCGCAGCCTAGCGCCACTGCGCCCGGAACATTCTCGGTGCCGGGGCGGCGCTCGCGCTCGTGCTTGCCACCGAACAACAGCGGCCGCAAGCGCGTGCCCTTTCGCACATAGAGCACGCCGATTCCCTTGGGCGCATACACTTTGTGTCCGCTGACCGAGTACAGATCCACGCCGAGCGCCTCCACGTCCACCGGCACTTTGCCCACTGCCTGCACGCCGTCCACATGAAACAACACGCCGGCTTGCTTGGCAATCGCGGCGATTTCCGCAATCGGCTGCAGCGTTCCGATTTCATTGTTGGCGTGCATTACCGAGATCAGAACGGTATCCGGAAGCAAGGCCTTGCGAATGTCCGCCGGATCGACGACGCCATCGGAACCCACCGCGACCTTGGTTACGGACTGCAAATGGTCGCACGGGTTGAGCACCGCCGGGTGTTCGATGGAAGTTGTGACGATGTGCCCGCCCGCGCCGGCCACTCCGTAAATTGCCAGATTGTTGGCTTCGGTGCCGCCGCTGGTGAAAACGATGTCGCGCACAGGGGCGTTGAGCAACAGCGCCACCTGGCGCCGCGCCGCTTCCAACTGCTGCTTTGCTACCTGCCCGAAATGATGGATACTGGAGGCGTTCCCGTAAACCTCGCGCAGGGCCGGAAGCCAAGCTTCCAGAACTTCGCTGGACACGGGGGTTGTAGCGTTATGGTCGAAATAGAACCGCTGCACTGTCTTTATTCAAGTCTAACAACACATGCTGAATCCACTGGTCACCTTCACCACCGATTTCGGAACTTCCGATCACTTTGTGGCCACCATGAAGGCTGTTGTGCTGGCGATTGCACCACGGGTGCGCATCGTCGATATCACACATGAAGTAACTCCATTTGAGGTGGTGGAGGGCGCGTATACGCTGGCCCAAGCGTATTCGTATTTCCCGAAAAAGACCATTCATGTGGTGGTGGTGGATCCCGGCGTGGGCTCCTCGCGGCGTCCGATTCTGGCGGAGATGGCCGGGCAGTTTTTTGTCGCGCCGGATAACGGAGTCCTGTCCATGGTATTTGCTCGCGAGAAAGCCAAGGTGCGGCACATTACCAATGAGAAATTCATGCGGCATCCGGTGAGCCGCACCTTTCACGGACGCGA
>Ga0075015_100000321_pt1 | contig 16201 bp, 14 predicted proteins | sample AleBraG_ABR_2013_FD_71476 | JGI IMG/M metagenome (GOLD analysis project Ga0075015, IMG submission 71476) | Freshwater sediment microbial communities in response to fracking from Pennsylvania, USA - Alex Branch Run_MetaG_ABR_2013 | ecosystem: Environmental > Aquatic > Freshwater > Creek >...
CATGGCGAGGTCGCTGGGGAAGGTCAGCTCGTACTTGTGCAGGATCGCGTTGCCGGCGTCGATCGCGGCGTTGAGGTCGCGGTCGGCGCTGTCGGCGCCCTCGGGCAGGTACGAGGAGAGCCATTCATCGATGTCGGACTCCAGTCCGACGACGTCGATGGTCCGTGGTGGTGCGGCGATGTCGAGGATCACATCGGTCACCGCGGCCGCGTCATGGCCCGTGACGGCGATGAGAAGTCGCGCGACGTCCTGACGTCGCCGGCCGGACAGGAAGCCCGTGTCGCCGAAGTCCAGGAGCACCAGGTGCTCCGCATCGCTGATCAGGAAGTTCCCCGGGTGGGGGTCAGCGTGGTAGAAGCCGTTCTCGAAGATCATGGTGAGCCACGCGTTGGTGACCTGAGCGCTCATGTCGTCGACGGACCACCCTGTCGCGGCGATCTCCTCGGACGTGTGAACCGGTGCCCCGGGCATGAACTGCTGCGTGAGGACGGCAGCGGTGCTCACCTCGGGGAAGGCTCGCGGCACGATGAGCCAGTGCAGGTCAGCCAAGGCCTGGCCGAGCCGCTGCATGCTCTGCAGCTCGGTGCGCAGGTCGACCGCCTTCGTCATCATCGCCGCGAACTGGGCCACGACGGCCTCGGGGCGCAGCCGCGCCACATCGGGGTCGGCTCGAGCCGCGAACGCGGCCAGTCGGCGCATGAGGGCGAGGTCCTCCGCTACGCGGGTCTCAGCACCTTCGTGCAGCACCTTGACCACGACGTCTGTGCCGTCCGGCAGCACAGCGCGATGGGCTTGGGCGACGGATCCGGAGGCGAACGGCTCATCCTCGAAGGACGCGAACACGTCCTCCACGGGGCGGCCGAGCTGACTTTCCACGCGCGCCCGCGCAACGCCGGGCGGGTCTGTCGGCACCTCTGCCTGCAGACCTTCGAGCGACTTGGCGATCTCGACTCCGACCAGATCGGGTCGCATGCTCAGTGACTGTCCGAGCTTGATCCAGGTCGTCCCCAGCTCGGTGAGCGCCGCACTCAGGCGCTCACCGGTGGTGAGGGCGGATGCATCGTCCTGGTCCACCGCCGGGCCCGATGTGTCGACGTCGGTGGAGCCCGCGGCTCCCAGGGTGAATCCGTGACGGCGGAAGACAGCGATGATCTCCCGAGCTCGTGCTGCATCGCGACCGAAGTCCTCGCTCAGAGCCGGCATCTGTCTCTCCCACAAGCATCAGGGTCGAACCGGGCAGAGGCGCGCCGGTCGACCGACTCCGGCTTGTCACCGGGAGTCATGTCGTAGCGACCGTTGCCGGGCTGGAGGTAGGGGCGAGCGTAGCGCGGATGAGCCCAATGACGCCCAGGACCAGTAAGGCGATTCCGAGCAGCCACGACAGGAAGCTCGCGGCCCACAGCGGGCTCATGAGGAGCACGAACTCGGCCACGATCGACACGATGGCGAACAGGATGGTGAGGCCAAGAGATCTGCCGGCTTCTCCGAAGGTGAACAAGGAAGAAGAACCCCTCGAGGATCTACAGGAGGCCGACCAGGATCGTGGCGAAGGCCGCCAACCAGGCAGCCGTCTGGTGCAGCTCGGAGAAGGCGAACATAGCCGCCACCAGGTAGAGCAGACCGAGCAGAAGGTGACCGATGCGGGACCCGGTGCTCGTCCCCTGAGCAGTCATCGATACGAGCACGAATGTCACGCCGGCTGCCGCGGCCCAGACGGCGATCAACGCGGCAACGGCGACGGCGGTCTTGGTCGGCCACACCAGGAGGGCGATCCCGAACAGTACGGCTCAGCCGCCGATGCGCCCGACGATGATGCTGGTGACGATGACGGAGGTGATGGTGACGGTGGAGAACCCCGCGACGATCATCTTCGGGAGGATTTCGTGCTCGATGGCGGCGACCTCTTCAGGTGTCTCCCCGGCGCCGCGGGCGGCCTCCTGAGACAGGATCATGGTGCCGGGGAAGCCGTATAGCGAGGTGAGCCCAATCGCGACCGACATCGGGATGCTGTAGCCGAGGAGCTTGCCGACCAGGGCGGAGAACAGCCCGATGCCGATGACGCCGAAGACGAACACGATGACCAGAGGGCCGGCCAACGACGCCACCTCCGAGGGGGTGATGGTCGCGAGCGGGCCGAAGATGAGGATGAGGATGGCGATCATCATCAGGCCCAGCGCGTCGATCCCATTGAGCACGGACGGCTTGAAGAAGCCGAGGGCGCGCAGCGTGATGCCGAGGATGAGCGCGACGACGAAGGTGTTGAGCCAGCCGTTGGTGAGGTTGTTAACCCCGATGCTGACCAGGACGGCGATGCCGACGACGAACAGCGTCCCCGCGGTGGTGTTGAACGCGGGTGGTAGCCGCGACTCAGCGGTCGCCTCGGCCTCCAGCGTCGCGGCGGGCGTCAGGTTGCCCTCGCGGTACTCGACCTTGAGCCGCGCCGCTTCGCGCTTGAGGATGATCGAGGTCAGCGGGAAGCCGACGATTCCTTGCAGCGAGGCGATGAGGATCGGGAAGATCGCCAGGCTGGTCAGGCCGACACCCAGGGCCGCTTCCTGCACCAGAATGACGGAGATCGTCCCGCCGCTGAGCGCACCCGTGCCGGCGATGACGAAGTCGCGGGACTGCGCGTAGCCGTCCTGCGCGGACCCCGAGATGCTGCCGCCGAAGATCAGGCTCGCGACCCAGAGCGAGATGCCGATCCCGAAGACGGTGCTCACGCCGATGAGGAAGGTGCGCCACTGCTTCTTGAAATCGTCGAGGCTGATCATCGTGCCGAGGTGCACGATGATGAACCCGACGACGACCCCGGCGAGGGCGAGCAACGAGGACGCGGTGAGCAGGTCGTGGGGGAACAGGCCGGTGAGGAACCCGATCAGGAAGATGATCGAGGCGACGAACAGCGAGGACAGCAGCGACTTCGTCTTCTTCGCGACGAAGTCGCTGATGGTCCATACCAGCATGACGACGGTGAACGCGAGGACGGGATTCATCGGCTCTCCTCAGGTGACGGGCAGGCAGAGTCAATCAGAGGCCCGATGATCTGGGGACGCGTTCTCACAATGGCCACACTCGCGGGATGACGAGCAGGGCGACCACGAGCCAGGCCGCGAGCAAGGGCAGGCCGAGGCGCCAGTAGTCGCCGAACCGGTACCCGCCGGGGCTCTGCACCATCATGTTGGCCGGGGTTGCCACCGGGGTGAGGAACGATGCGGCTCCGGCCACCGCCACGGTCATCAGGATCGGCAGCGGTGACACCGCAGACTCGTGGGCCGCGGCCAGCGCGATCGGGATGACGATGAGCACGGTGGCGGTGTTGGAGATGAACTGCCCGAGTCCCGCCGTCAGAAGGAACAGTGCGACCAGCACCAGCAGGGGGTGCCCTGACCCGACGACGGCGATCAGGCGTTCGGCGATGCGGTCCGCCGCGCCGCTGGTCTCGATCGCGGTGGACAGCGGGATGAGCCCGCCGATGAGGATCACCACCTGCCAGGAGACCGCGCGGTAGGCCTGGCCGGACGAGATGACTCCGAACAGCACCATCGCTGCGGCCGCACCGAGGCCGGCGACGGCGGGCGGGACGAGGTCGGCGGCGAGCAGGACGATCATGACCGTGAGGATCGCGATCGCGGTGCCTGCCTTGGCGCCCAGCGGTACGGTCTGGCGTCGGATCAGGTCGGGGGAGTTGACGACGAGGACGTCGCGGTGCTCGACGAGCGCGTCCACCGCGTCCCACGACCCGTGCACGAGGAGCGAGTCGCCTTCCTCGACGACGGTCGGTTCGGCCCCGCGTTCGCGCCCGCGGCGACGGATGCCCAGGATGACGAGGTCGGCGCTGCGCGCCATGCCCGGGAACATCGTCTCCCCGACCAGCGGCGAGCGCGGTGGCACGATGAGCTCGGCGACCCCGACCTCGCGCGAGATCAGTTCTCCCGTCGTGGCGGTCACCGGGCGCATCGTGACGGCGAGCACGAGGTCGACGACGGCCTGGCTGATCTCGCTCGCAGCTCCGGTGAGGACCAGCACGTCGTCGACCAGCAACATGGTGTCGCCCAGGACGGGTTCCAGGCCGCGCTGCATCGCGATGAGCGCGACGCCGTCGTACGCCGACAGGTCCACGGCGTTGTGCGGCGTCCCGACCAACGGCGACTGGTCCCGGATCCGCAGCCGGAAGAACCCGTCCACGAGCTCGTAGTGCTCGGCCATGGTCGCGCCGTAGTTGCTCAGATCCGGTGGCTGCGACGCGGAGACCCGTACGGGCAGCAGGCGCGGGGCGAGGAACGCCGCGAGGGCGATCGTGACGATGACGAGGGGAACGCCGACGATGGTGAAGGAGAAGAACGAGAAGCCTGTGGTGCCCGCGTGCGCCGCAGCATCGGCGATGAGTACGTTGACCGGTGACCCGGTGAGGACCAGCAGCGACCCGGCACTGCCCGCGAACGCCATCGGCAGGAGCATCTGCCCGGGGGCCAGGCCCAGGCGCATCGCGATGACCACGACGACCGGGATCAGCGCCGCGGCGGCGCCGTTGAGCGTGATCAGCGCGGTCATCACCGCTGCCATCGCCATCACCGCGACCAGAGCGACTTTGGGCCGGTCACCGATCACTGAGAGCAGCCACTGCCCGGCCCAGGTGGTGACTCCGGCCGAGTCGATGCCTTCGCTGACCACGAACAACGACGCGATGAACACCACGACCAGGTCACCGAAACCAGACAAGGCCTGATCGACGGACAGCACCCCGGTCGCATACAGGCTCAGCGAGGCCCCGATTGCGACGACGCCGACGGGCAGCCGGTTCCAGATGAACAGGACGATCACCGTGGCGAGGATGAGCAGGCTGGTCGTTGCGTGGTCCACGGCTGTCCGTCCTGAATGGGTCGTCGCCGACGGCGCCCCCGATTCCGATGTCTGCGAGCAGAGTAGGTCAGGCTCTGATAAACACAGCCAAGTCGCAGAACTTCGACCGGGGAGTCCCAGTGAGCCGTGCCATTGCCGTCGCATCCGACTTCGATTCCGTCCCCTCGGCGTCGAGCCAACCCGATGTCACGGTCGCGGCGGTGGCGGGCGTCGGGGCTGTCGTTGGCGTTCTGGTGCCTGCGTCCGGATCGATCCCCGACGGGTTGCCGACCCGTGCGGAGCTCGCCGCTGCGGGCTTCACTGGCGCGCGCGGGAAGACCCTGCTCCTGCCGGGCACGCCACTGCAGGTCGCTGTCGGCATCGGTGACCCGGCGACGCTGTCGAGTGACGCGGTCCGCGACGTGGCGGCGGCGCTCGCGCTCGCCGCGGCCGGCCACGCACGGCTCGCACTGCGTCTCGACACGCTCTCGGAGCACGCTCTGCGGGTCGAGTGGTTCGGGGCTGCGGTCGAGGGGATCGTGCTCGCGAGGTACGAGTTCACCGCGCTTCGCCCACCTGTGGGGACCCCGCTCGAGCAGGTCACCCTAGTCGCCGCGCCTGACCAGCAGAGCGAGGCAGCGGCTGCCGCGCGGCGTGGCGCGACACTGGCTCGGGCCACCTGCATCTCCCGCGACTTAGCGAACTGCCCACCCGCGCACCTGTCCGCCGAGCGGATGGGCGACGTGGCACTCAGGCTCGGCGCGGAGGCGGGGCTGGTGGTGGAGACGTTCGACCGCGACCAGCTCCTCGAGCTGCGCTGCGGCGGCCTGCTCGGGATCAACGGCGGCAGCCACGACGAGCCACGGATGGTCAAGCTCACCTACGCGCCCGACTCCCCCGTCGGCTCGATGGTGTGGGTCGGCAAGGGGATCATGTACGACTCCGGTGGCATCAGCCTCAAGCCTGCCGACGGCACCCATGCCACCATGAAGAACGACATGGCCGGAGCCGGCTCCCTGCTCGCCGCCATGCTCACGCTGCGCGACCTCGGGTGCCGCACCAGCGTGACCGGATACCTCATGTGCACCGACAACATGCCCTCGGGCTCCGCGCTCAAGATGGGCGACGTCATCACCGCACGCAACGGCACCACGGTCGAGGTCGCCAACACCGACGCCGAGGGACGCCTGGTCATGATGGACGCCCTCGTGATGGCCGCCGAGCAGAAGCCCGACGCCATCATCGATATCGCGACGCTCACCGGGGCCAGCATGCGCGCGCTCGGCACCCTCGTCGCCGGCGTGATGGGCAACGACCAAGGGGTCATCGACCAGGTCCTCGCCGCAGCCCGGGCCACTGACGAGCGGGCTTGGCAGCTGCCCCTGGAGCGGGCCTACCGACGCCAGCTCGACAGCGACGTCGCCCACATCTCCAACCTCGGCGGACCTAACGCTGGGGCGATCACCGCGGCATTGTTCCTCGAGGAGTTCGTCGACGGCACGCCCTGGGCCCACGTTGATATCGCCGGCACCGCGCTGGCCGATCCGCCCGGTGGCTGGCGACCGCGCGGGTGCACCGGCTTCGGTGCGAGGCTGCTCGCGGAACTGGCCCTGTCCTTCCACAAGTAGCCCCGCCCACGACCGTGATTCCTGGGACTCCGTCTGGCGCCACGGCGCTCAGCTCCTGCGTGCGCGGGAGCACGCACGTGCTCCCGGCCGGGCTCAGCGGCTGGAGTTGAGGATCGAGAGCAGGCGAAGGATCTCCGTGTAGAGCCACACGATCGAGGACGCCAGCGCCATGCCGAGCGACCACGACCACGCGCGCGGAGCACCTGCCTGAATGGCGCGGTCGGCGGAGCCGACATCGACGAGCAGTGACCACGCGGCGAACGCGACACCGATCGCGCACAGCACGAGCCCGATGGTGCTGACGCCGTAAAAGCCCCAGCCACCACCGACGCCGAGGATCACCGCAACGACGTTGGCCAGCGAGATGAGCGCGTACCCGATCATGAGCGACACGAACAGCTTGCCGGGCTTGGAGGCCTTGCGACCGAACGGTGTCGCGTAGACCGCGAGGACGCCGACGACTCCGGCGAGGGTGCCGAGGATGGCCTGGGTGATAAGCGCGGTGTTGCCGCCCTGGCCGACAGCCGCGTGAGAGAACGCGCCGACCATCAGGCCGAGCAGCACCATGTAGCCCAACGCGAGCGGCGCCGTGACCGGAGACCGCCGCGCAATCGCGATGCCCGCGATCATCAGTACGACGATCAGACCCAGATAGAGCACGAAGTTGTTGGCGAGGTATCTCCAGCCTGGGAAGGCGGCGATGACCGCGACGGCGAGGCAGGCGGTTGTCGTGACGATGACATCGGGGAGCGCGAGGGACTGCTCGTGAGGCGCGGTCTCGAGCGCCTTCTCGACCTCGGCGAGGATCTGGTTGGCCACGGGGACTCCACGGGTCAGCACAGCCAAGGCCCCCATCGCGTGCGGGTGGAGCCGTGGGACGGGTGGCCACGCGCCATGTGCGGCGCCGGGACCGGCAGGCGCCCACAGTACCGGGACGATGGCGGGCAGGACATGGGTACGCATCGGCACCACGCGTGAGGCTAGGGCAGCAGGCTGATCGCCCGGGCGATGATCAGGACGCCGAGCAGCAGCGACACCGCCGCCTCGAATGTCATCATCGCCTTCGACCACAGCTTGATCGCGGACACGTCGGAGGGCCCAAGCGAGGTCGCCGTGCCCCATGACATGTGGAGGTAGTCCGGCAGTGCGGGCGCCCAGCCGTCCCGCACGACCTCCGGGTTACCCATCTCCGGGAAAAGCAGGGCGGGCAGCCGGGTCGAGCCCGCCGCGCGCTCCGCAGCGCCTCCCTGGTCGAGGTCCCAGAACCACAGGCCGAAGGCCAGGATGTTGATGATCCAGATGGCTACACCGGCGCTGAGCAGACGGACCGGCCCCAGTGGCTTGTCGGCGTCCAGCAGGATCAGTCGGACGAGGTAGTCGACGCTGACGGCGTTGACCACGGTGATGAAGGCGATCAGCAGCCCGGTCACGACCCGCAGCCACGTGTCGGTCCTGTCGATGCGACCTGGGTCCCCGACGACCAGGACCAACAGCAGCACGCCGACGACGAAGGGGTAGACCCAGAGCTGTCCGATGAACTGGACGTCGTCGGGCAGCGTCGCGTGCAGTCCTGCAGCGGCAAGCACCGTGCCCGCCATCGCCCATCGCGGCTCGCCCCGATGCGCCCCCACCAGGATCGCCCCCGTGATCGCGCGCCTACGCTCCTCACCGTTCGCCATCCGGTCATCCTGTCCGAGCCGACCCGCGTTGTCCCGACCCTGGGCCCCGTGTCGGGCCGGACGCCAGGTGGGCCGCCCCCGTACAGTGCAGTGCCATCGCACGAACGCCGGTCGCCTAGGTGTCCGGCGGCCGTGCGAGCAGGTTGGTCGCGACGTTGTGAGGCAGAGTTGTCGGAATGACCGTGCAGGAATCCACCGGCAGCCGTGCCGAACGACGTCGTGCCCGGCTCGATGCCGCTCAGCGCGACCACCGCGTCCTGGGGTTCCCCTACGCCGTGATCAGGAAGTACAGCGACGATGACGGTGCGCGCCTGGCAGCACTGATCACCTACTACGGGTTCCTCAGCCTGTTCCCCCTGCTGATACTCGCGGCCGTGACCGTGAGCGCCGTGCTGCGCGACGATGCCGAGCGTCGCAGCCAGCTCATCGACGCCATCGTGCCGACACAGTTCCAGGACACCGTCAACAACGCGCTCGCAGCCCTGCCGAGCAACGGCGTCGCTCTGACGGTGGGAATCCTCGGCCTCGTCTTCTCCAGCCTGGGGCTGGTGACGTCGACCTACCACGCGCTGAATCACCTAGCGGCCGTGCCGCATCGCGCACGCCTCGAAAGTGCCCCGCGCTACGTGAGAACCGTGCTGGTCCTGCTGCTCCTCGTCGTGGGTGTCGCCGGCATGGGCGTTCTCACCCTCGCCGCAGGGGCGCAGGGCGACAGGGGCGCTACCGCTCGGATCGCGGCGTTCGCTGGCTCGACGTTGATCGTGTTCCTACTGCTGTGGGCCGCCATCGCCCTGCTCCTGCCGCGCCGACCCCGCCTCACCTTGATCTGGCCAGGGGCCGTCATCGGCTCGCTCGCGATCGCCGGGGAGTTGACCTTCGGCGCCGCCCTGCTCCCGAGGTTGGTCGCGAAGTCCGGGCCCGTGTATGGGTCGTTCGCAGCGATCGTGGGCCTGTTCACCCTCATGTATCTCGTGAGTCAGGTGCTGGTGTTCGCGGGAGAGGTCGCGATCGTGCGCGCCCGAGATCTGTGGCCGCGGTCACTGGATCTCACCAAGCCGACCGACGCCGACGAACGTGCGCTGGGGGCGCTGGCACGCATGCAGGAGCGGATGCCGGTGGAGCGGGTGCAAGCACGATTCGATGCCCCGCCCGAGCGAGGCCGCGACGCCTGACCATGCGGTGAACCAGCGTCTTGCAGCACCGATGTAACAGAACGCGGGGGGTTGTCTCATGAAGGGAGGGCGAACAGTCCCCGTCCGTCGATGGATTTACGAGAATCCTGGGACGGGCGGATCAGGGTCACCTAAGATCGCCGCAGGGCCGAGGGTCCGTGATCAGGTCTGCCTCCGTCCGGGGGCGGCGAGACGAAGGGTGCAATTCATGAGCGCGTCGGAGCAGCTGGACAAGGCGTCCGCACAGTTGAAGGGCTTGGCCGAGCGAGCCAGCAAGGCCGAGGCAGACGCACAGGCTGCCAAGACCCAGAACCAGGAAGAGATCCAGCAGAAGGTCGATGCGGCCAAGGCGTCGGCGAAGGTGTCTGCGGACAACCTGAAGGCAGACGCCGCCGGTGCGCAGGACGAGGCGTCGAACTGGTGGGGCGAGGTTCAGACCAACTGGAAGTCGCACATCGACAAGATCCGCGCGGACGCTGACGCGGCGAAGGCAGACGTGAACGCTGACGTGCTGGAGGCGCGTGCCGAGCGCGCCGAAGACTACGCGATCTCCGCGATCGATTTCGCCCTTGCCGCGATCGATGAAGCCGAGTACCAGGTGCTCAACGCGGCGTTGGCCCGCATCGACGCCGACGCGGCAGCCACCAGCTGATAAGTGGGCTCGTTAGTCGCAGACGAGTGGCATGGCGGCCCCGTCGATGATCTGGTCGGGGGCCGCCATGTTCCGCCTCGGAGCGGACGTTGGCGTGTGCATCGTCCCAGGCACGGCACCGCACGGCAGGGCAGTTAGGTGTCGTCTGGTTGCCGCATGACGAGTCTGGTAGGAGGGGCTTCGGCCCCCCGAGGCAAGCGGCCCCCACCGGGACGTCATGAGCCCCAGCCTGGTATTGCCTGAGTCCGTGCGAATCGGAGTTTCCGACGTGCTTTGCCATCAGCCTTGACCACAGGGGTCTCAAGGCTGTCCAACATCTGAGGGGTACTGAAATGTCTGAATCGAAGTTCGTGCGGATGGGTCTACTCGTGGCAGCTGCCGTGGCGCTGGCGTTGGCCGCCTCCCAGTTCCGCGAGAAGCGGTCGCTAGCGATTGGCACGGTCGACGACATCGAGGCACAGCTGTCGGCGCTCGACCCGGCCACCAAGGCTGCGGTGTACGCGCGGCTGTCCGTCGACGCCGCGAAGACCGTCCACGACAAGCGCAACGCGTAGCCACGGCACCGGGGCCAGGTCGTACACCTCGAATCGGTCCCTCCCGGAGCGACGACGGGGCGTGCCAGCAGCCGACCTCATCAAGCCATGGGAGCCGGAGGTGGCGGGGATTCAGGCCTCGGTGTGGCTGATTGGGACAGGTTCAACTCGCAGTCAGGGACGGCCAGGCTTTTGGACTTGTGAGGCCTGGCCACGCTGGCGTCCCGGGTTGGGATTCCTTCGAACCTGGGAGGCACCCTCGAGTTGGTGATCGGGGTGCAGAGGGTCGTCCTCGGTGGTCACGGTGCCGGTCACCCGAGACCGAGGTCATCGGGTCGGCTGGCGAGTCGCACGAACTCTGGGTCGTCTCCCCGCTGCTCGACCTCCCGAAGCAGCCATGCCCGGAGTGACAACACAGCTACCTCGCGGCCCGGCGGGGCCTGACGCTCCAGGTCGTCAAACGCAGTCAGGAGCCGACGCGACACCTGTGGCGCACCGGATCCGTAGCGGATGATCTCGACGAATGACAACTGCACGAGCTGCTCCCAGTCCGGGACCGTGCGTAGGAGGCGAACCGTTCCAGTGATGTCGACGTAGGCCGACGGGGGGTCTGGGCGGTCGATGATGTGGGCCAGCAGCCCGTGCAGACGCTCGATGACCTGCACCGCGGTGGTCGGGTCGTTGACGGCGGGCGAGAGGGCCCGAGCCGCGATGTCGACCAGTTGTCGCACTCCGTACCGTGCCTCCTGGTAGAGGGCCCGCACCGTCCCGAGCTCGAGGCAGCGCCGAATCTCGTCCCATTCAGGAACGCGTCCTCCGTGGACTTCGAGGAACGGTCGGCCCTCGACGAGGTACGCCCCGATCCGCGGCTGGAGCCGGAGCACGCAGTCGTGGCGCTGCGCCACCGCGACGAGTGCGGCGACGTCGACGCCGGCCAGCACACGACTGCCGTCCTGGAACCGGAGCAGCACGGGATCGCTCACGAGCATGGGTTGGGCGGCATCGACGATCCCGCTGGATCGGGGCACGGCGCGGTCCAGTGATCGACGAGTCTCGCTCGCCAGGTCGTCGATCACGTAGGACACCCGCATCGACCGGACCATGGAGTGGACGAAGAACGTGAACACGACGACGCTGGCCAGGCTCAGCACGTAGGCCACCCCGACCGCGGCGGCCGGGGGTCGTCCGCCTGCCAGCGTCGTGCCGATTCCGGCGAGGACGGTGACCGAGTAGACGAAGGTGGCAAGGAAGACAGAGAGCGCGATCTTCGACGCTGGCTTGCGGACGAAACTGCGCACGAGCCGTGGCGAGTACTGCGAGCTCGCCACCTGCAGCGCCACCAGGGAGATAGAGAAGACGACGCCGGTGAACGTGAGGATCGCGGTCGCGACCGTGCTAAGCACCGCTTGCTCGCTGGAGACGTCGCTGGACACGAGGTGGTCCTGGACCACGAAAGAGGGGCCGCGGGCGACGAGCACCTCGCCGGTGACCCAGGCCGCCGCGATCGCGACGCAGGGCCAGAACCACAGCGACTCTCGTCGCCACTCCCGGAAGCGGACGCGTCTGGCCCGCTCGCCGTGGGGCACGCGAGCTGCCCATTGTCCATCCGCAGATCGGGTCGGCACGTCGGCGCCCGACCCTGCCGGTCCCGGCTCGCCGTCGGGCGGATTCACTCGGACTCCCCGTCCGCGGCCAGCGCCGTCGGTTCGTCCATCTGCTTGCCGAGGAGGCGAAGTCCGGTCGCTGGGAGCAGCAAGACGGACAGCAGCCCGGCGCACACCAGCGCCGCCGCGTTCGCCGGGAGCAGGTGCCCCTCGGCGACGCCGATGGAGGCGATCACCACGATGAGAGGAAGGCCGGTCGCTGCCAGCAGGGCCAACGCGGAGCGCTCCCGGGAGTCCAGGACGCGCCGGTAGAGCAGGAGCACCGGGAGTCCGCGAGCGAGGAGCATCAGCCCGAAGAACGCGGGGATCAACAGCAGCGCGCGCGGCGTGGCGACAACCGCACGGATGTCGAGGTTGGCGCCACTGACGATGAAGAACACCGGGACGAAGAACCCGAAGGCGATCCCGTCGATGCGCGCCATCGTTCCTTCCGTCGAGGACCCCTCGGCGAACAGGCGCAGCACCATGCCGGCGGCGAAAGAACCCAGGAGCACATCGAGTCCGAGCTGGGAGGCGATGTAGACGAGGAGGATGACGAGGAACATCGCCAAGCGGACCGGAAGGAGCGAGGTCGTGTCGAGCTGGGACCGGAGGAAGTCGATGGTGCGAGGCGTCCGCGCTCGAACGGCCACGAGGGCGGCCAGGACGGCCACGACGACGAACGCGGCCAGCAGGAGGAGGGTGATGAGCGGGTTCTTCGTGGTCAGGAACAGCGCCACCGCGACGATCGGTCCGAACTCGCCGACCGCGCCGACGGCCAGTACCTGGGTGCCGAAGGGCGTCGGCATCACTCCCGCGTCGTCGAGGATGGGTAGCAGCGTGCCGAGCGCCGTCGTGGTCAGGGCAAGCCCGACGACCAACGGGTCTCGGATCACGCCTGCCGCGAAGAGGACCGAGGCGGCGGCGAGTCCGATGGCTACTGACGTTCCCCATCCAGCGGATGCCAGGCGGAGTGGTCGTCCGCGTACCCGGTGCAGGTCGAGCTCGAACCCTGCCAGGAACATCAGCAGCGCGAGGCCGATGGCTGCCAGGCCGCTGATGAAGCCGCTCACGTGGATCACGCCGAGCGCTGCCGGGCCGAGAAGGATCCCGAGCACAAGTTCGATGGCCACCTCGGGAACACCGAACCCACGCAATCGGTAGGCGATGAGCGGGGACACGAGCGCCACGGCCGCAATGACGACAAGGGAGATGGACGACGCTTCGTCGCTCATGACCAGCCACCGCCCTCACTCTCGATGTTCACGCCCAGGCACCTAGGCACGCTTGTTCAGCGGATGTTGAACTGCTCCCAGCGGATCCGGTTCGCGGGGATCCGCCGTTGGTGGAATCCGTCAGCAAGCGCTGAGGTCATCCCAGGGGGGCCGCACATGTAGACCCACGGATCGGCACCCGCAGGTAGGCCGGCGAGGGCGGTGTCCGCGGTGAGGTAGCCGTCCCGCGTCGAGTCGACGAGCTGCGGGTGCAGGGTCGGGTGCGCAGCCGCGGCCGTCCGGATCTCGTCGAGGTAGAGGGCTTCGGCCTCCTGGTTCACGGTGTAGAAGAACCAGACCTCCCGGTCGAAGGAGGCGTCCATCGCGCGGATCCAGCTCATGAACGGGGTGATGCCCATCCCGCCGGCGACCCAGACCTGGTGGTGGCCGCCGTGGGTGTAGTCGAAGCCGCCGAACGGGCCGGCCGCCTTCGCGGGCGTCCCGGGCTGCAGCTGGTCGTGCAGGTCGCGGGTGTAGTCGCCGACCGCCTTGATCGAGACCTCGAGGCGCTGGTCGGTGGGGGCGCTGGCGACGGAGAAGGGGTGGCGCTGCCAGCCGTTGTCACCGCCGAAGGCGAGGAACACGAACTGCCCAGGGGAGAAGGCCAGGGGACGTCCGACGGGCTCGAGGAAGACGTCGACGGTGGTCTCGTTGGGACGCTGCACATCGGTCACCGTGTAGTCGTAGACCGGGATCACGAACCGGGCCACCAGCTCCCGGTAGGCGTAGGCGGCGATGCCGACCGCGCCGATGACCAGGTACGTCACCTTGAGCACGGTCGACGCCGCGAGCACCGGGTCGATGAGCAGGCCGTGGACGACCGCGGCGGCCACGAACAGCCCGGTGAGTCGGTGTCCGGTGAGCCAGCGCTCGTAGCTGATCCGGGCCAGGCGCTGGATCGGACCGGGCCACCGGGCGGCACGCAGGCTCGGCGCAACCGCCCACAGCGCGAGCAGGACGAGGCCGATCATCGCGACGTGTCCCAGGTTCAACGCCAACGAGGACGGGTCTGTGGTCGGGGTCGTGCCGGCGACGGTCGGGTGCACGACCATCAGCAGAACCCCGGCGATCGCGACTCCCCGGTGCCAGAGCGCTACCCGGTCCAGTCCGCCGAAGGCGCGCTCGATGAACGTCAGCAGCGTCGCCAGCACGAGCGATATCGAGAACAGCAACACCGCCTCCGCCCCGAGGAACTCACCGACGTAGCGGGCCGTGGGCTGGCCGGGGGGACGCGCAACCGCCCACAGGACGGCGTTGCCGAGCGTGACGACGACGATCATGACCACGCCGACCGTCGACGATCGCTGATGAACCACCAAGACACCCCCAACCCTGCGTCCGCTCAGATGCGTATCGCTCGGGGGACACAATGGCTCATCCCACGCTTCCGGACCGGCATCTTCCAAACTCCCGGCACGGTCGCCGTTGATGGGCGTGCCCGGAGCGAGACAGGCCACCACATTGCACATGCCTGAACTCACCGAGGCTGGGGTCCCGGTCCCAGGCCGAGTGCCCCGCCGGACTCCCTGCTGGGAGACGCCGTGTCACAAGGCGGAGAGGCCTTTGATGATGAGGACGACACCGATGACCGCGGCGACAGCTGCGACGGCTTGGATCCGGTGCGAGCCCAGCCAGCTCGAGAAGGCTTCGACGCGCGCGGCGGTGCCTTCCGGTGCCACCACGTAGCCGATGACCGGCACTTCGACGACGAGGTAGGTGATGAGCGCGAACATAACGATCAGCAGCAGCTGGGTGGGAAGGGAGTATCCGTTGCGCACCATGATCCCGACGGCAGCCAGGGAGAACGGCGACGGGGCACCCAGGAAGACCCCGACGAGGATGGCCATCCAGACCGATCCTCGCTTGAGCGACTCGTCAGCCTTGGCCTTGAGGTCCTGGGCCTTGGCGCGCGCCCGGTCACCGACCGAGCCGGGCGAACCGGGTTCGTCCTTCTCGCCTCGCTCGGCCTCGCGACCGATCAGTTCCCGGCCGCGCGTGGTCGAGGCGAACAGGGCGACCGCCAGCGCGATGACCCCGGCGATCAGGTAGACGACCGGACTCACCGAAGTCGACGTGGTGCCCAAGAACGTGCCCTTGGTCCGGAAGATCGCAAGCACGATGCACGAGACTGCACAGCTGACGACCACGGCGCTGAGCCAGAACGCCCACAGCAGCGGCTTGGGGCGCGGCCGGGTCAGGATGACGAGGACCACCGCCAGGAGCTGAATGCTCAGCGATCCGGCGTTGGCCAGCGCCAACAGAATGATCTCCTGCATATCGTCTCCCGACTGCCTGGCGTCTCGACGGTCCTGACGCACGCGGACCAAGGTGGGAGCACTCTCTCACCCACGTCGAGGGCCGCGGACATCCCGTTGCCGCCCGTTAGCTTCTGGTTGGATGCGGGGATGAGTGCTGACGAGCGAGCCGACACCGGTGGGCGACGCGTTGTCGCTCCGTCGATGGCCGGATACCAGCGTGAGTGGCTGGGCCGCGATGTTCGGGCGGGGCTCGTCCTCACCGCGCTCCTCGTGCCGCAGGGAATGGCCTACGCCGAGCTCGCCGGGCTCCCGCCTGTGACCGGTCTGTACACGTCGATCCTGTGCCTGCTCGGTTACGCCCTCGTGGGCCCGTCGCGGGTTCTCGTGCTCGGACCTGACTCCGCGCTGGGCCCGATGATCGCGGCCACGGTACTTCCGCTGGTGGGGGCGCAGGGCGACCCCGAGCGGGCGGTCCTGCTCGCGTCCGCGTTGGCGATCGTCACGGGGCTGCTGATGCTCGGGG
>Ga0075015_100000322_pt1 | contig 16170 bp, 15 predicted proteins | sample AleBraG_ABR_2013_FD_71476 | JGI IMG/M metagenome (GOLD analysis project Ga0075015, IMG submission 71476) | Freshwater sediment microbial communities in response to fracking from Pennsylvania, USA - Alex Branch Run_MetaG_ABR_2013 | ecosystem: Environmental > Aquatic > Freshwater > Creek >...
CTCGATGTGCAGATCGATGCGGTCCAACAGCGGACCGCTCACCTTGCCCAGGTAGCGTGAAATGATCGCGCCCGTGCAGCGGCACTCGCGGGTTGGATCGGAAAAGAAGCCGCAGGGGCAGGGGTTCATGGCGGCCACCAGCAAGAAATCCGATGGAAAAGACAGCGTCATGTTGGCTCGGGCCAAGGTCACGGAATGCTCTTCCAAGGGCTGCCGCAGCATCTCCAGTACGTTCCGCGGAAACTCCGGCAACTCGTCCAAGAAGAGCACGCCATGATGCGCCAGGCTGGCTTCGCCCGGCCGGGGCGTGCCCGGGCCGCCCCCAATCAGGCCAGCGTCGGATACCGTATGGTGCGGTGCTCGAAACGGCCGATGCGACAGCAGCCCCAAACCTTTTGGCAGGAGCCCGGCCACGCTGTGAATTTGCGTGGTTTCGAGCGACTCCGCAAACGTCAGCGGCGGCAGAATGCCGGCGAAGCGCTTGGCCAGCATCGTTTTTCCCGATCCGGGCGGTCCGATCATGAGCACGTTGTGATTCCCAGCCGCCGCCACCAGCAGCGCCCGCTTGGCGGCGGTCTGGCCGCGCACATCGCGAAAATCGGGAATCAGGCAGGGACCCTCCAACTGTTCCGCGGAGGCGCCTGCTTTCTTGGGCCGAAATCGGTCCGGTTGATTGAGATATTGCACAACTTCCGATAGGTGCCGGAGCCCGAAGACGTTCACGCCCTCAGCCACGGCAGCCTCGGCGGCGTTGTCGGCGGGTACCAACAGATTCGGAATTCCGCCTTTTTGCGCGCAAACGGCCATGGAGAGCACGCCGCGCACCGGCCGCAGCGATCCGTCCAAGGACAACTCGCCCACCAGCAGATGCTCCTCCATCCGGCCCACGGTGCCCATCGCGCCTAAAATGCCCAACGCCATCGGCAGATCGAATCCAGCCCCCTCTTTGCGGACATTGGCCGGCGCAAGGTTGATGGTCACACATTTGTTGGGGTACCCGAAGCCGGAGTTCATCAACGCCGATTTGATCCGCTCCCGGCTTTCCCGCACGGCTGTATCCGGCATGCCGACCGTGACAAAGTCTCGGGCGGAGCCGCTGGCGTACATGTCCACCTCCACGTCAATCACGTGGGCTTCAATACCAAAAACGGCCGCACTGCGGGTTCGAAATAGGGCCATGCCGCCTAGGTAGTGGCCGGTTGCGGGCTTTTATCTCGTTTGGAGTCTGTTCGTGGAGCGGACTCAGCTTTTAAATCTCCCGACACCAATTCCGCGGTAGAGCGCCGCCAAAGCCGCGATGCCCACCGCCAACAGCCCATTGGTCGCCGGCTCCGGAGTCGCGAGAAGCGGAGAAGCAAACAAGGGAGCAATCGTAGGCGCTGGCGCCGGCGCCGTCTCGTTCAGCAGGAACATGGCGCTCTGTCCGTCGTACAGTCCGCTGCCCACAATCTGTCCACCGTCGTTAATTGCGTAGGCAGCCAGCAGTTGCCACCCGGAGTTGGCTGGAATCAGCGAGTTCAGGTCGATCATGACGCCGCCGGCGTAAACGAACGCATGTGGATTCGCGCTCCCCGCGACGTCGCTATAACCGACCACGACACCGCTGTCATTGATCGAGTAACCGTAGCTGTTGGTCCCACTCAAGGAGCCCAGATCCAGCGCCTGCCCGTTGCTGTAAAGCACGGCGTGCTGATAACCGCTGCTCAGCGCCGCCGCGCCCGTCGCCTGGCCCAGCTCATTCACTGAAGTTGCGTGGCTATCCATCCCTCCGAGATTGCCAAGCGCAAGCATGCCGGTTTGCGCGGTCCAGGTGAAGGCTTCAAAGTGTCCGTTGGCGAGCATGGCCGATCCCACCACTTCGCCCGCATCGTTTAATCCGTAGGCCGCGCTCCAACTCCCGCCGCCCATCGTCCCCAGTTCCTGGGTCGTGCCGGCGCCGATCAGGATTGCCTGCCCATTGCCCCCGGCAATTTGACCGGAATTGTTGATCGCCATGGCGGTCGTATTGGCGCCCAAATCGGTCATCCCCGTGGACGTCCACAAAGCCCCATGGGTGCCCTGCGTGCCAACCACCTGCCCCGCATCATTTATGCCATAGGCTTGCGACCCCAGCCCGAGGGATTGGAACACTCCCCCCACGGCTACAAGCCCTTCAGTATTCCCAACCGGTGTGGTGGCCCATCCCGCGGTGGCGCCGGTTTTATTGATGGAATACGCCGCCGCTGACGTTCCTCCCAAATTACCCAGATCCGTAACTGAGTAAATCGTGCCCGCAAAGCACGTGCCAGCCACCGTCAGCGATACCATCCACAGTTTCATCGGAACTGACCCAGTATGTCCGCAATAGAGGATATATCAGAATAACCCAAAGGTTCATATTCGGATCACATTTTTTACGGGACCGGTGTTCTATACCTGAATAAAAATGGGAGTATTCCCCAAGGGGGTATGAGATTTCAGGCCTCTCCTAGCGTCGGGCTCTGCTCCCGGAGCAGAGGCGTCAGACCCCAGGGGCAGAGGCGTCAGACCCCCGGAGCAGAGGCGTCAGACCCCCGGAGCAGAGGCGTCAGACCAGGAGTCAGACCCCGATTGGGGCGATTGCGGGCCCGATTGGGGATGGCGGGCGGTACTTGCGCCGCGAACCAACGGCTGGCAACCCGGCAAAGAATTGCAGTGGCAAATGGATGCGCTCACGCCAGGCTGGCTCGGAATGCTCGGCTAAAGGGAAGGCGTAGTGCATCAGATCGCGGCCATACTCATAGCCGCGCTCAATCAGCGCTACGGCCATGGCCAGGCTCACCTCGTAGTTGTCGCCGGGCCAGCCGCTATCGATGTAGATCTGGATGTCGCGCTTGGGTTCCCGGAGCACTCGCTCCATCAGGTTGTCCTGCGTGCTGAAGGTGCTGGACAAACAAATTGCTGTACCGAAGACCCGCGGCCATTCCCAGGCCATGTAGAACGATACGACCCCGCCCAGAGACGACCCCATCACGGCGGTGCTGGCCGCGTCCCGTTTGGTGTGAAACATCTCGTCAATCCGAGGCTTCACCTCTTCCACCACAGAACGGCCGTATCGTTCATAGCCGGGCAGCGTGTACTCATTCTCGCGGTCCACGGAATAAATCGCCACCACGACGATCTGGTCCGCGGCATTCATCTGGTCGAGCAGCGCCAAGGTCGCGTCCACGCCCCACTCGCGCCCTAAAAAAGCCTCTTTGGGGAAGAAGAGATTCTTACCGTCATGCATGTACAGCACCGGATAGGTGCGCATTGGATTCTCGCCATAGCCCGGTGGCAAGTATACGCGCAGTTTGTGCTGCCGTCCCAACAGGGCAGAGGCAAACTCGATCGGCTCGGTGATGTCGCCGCGACGGGCTCCAAAGAAAAACGGGTAGATATCGCGGGTCCCGGCAGCCGTCATTAACACCAGAGAGTGCGCGCCGCCTGCCCAGATCGAATCGGCTTGGGTGTTCAGACAGGGCGTGACGTACAGGTAGGGTCGATTGGTAGCTACTTCGAATTCCGTGAAGGAATCCCCCCGATCCACAGCAGGGACGTCCAACTCCCAATCCAGTTCCGTGCGGAGAACCACTTCACCCCGCTCCGGAGGATAGTAGACGCGAATGCGCCGGGTGCGCGATTTCTCGAGAAGATATTCGGTCACCGATTGGCAGTACCGCCCACTTGGACTCTCATTATAGGCGCATGTATACTTGTCCTGATCCTGCAGTCTATTTTAAAAGATGAAAGGTTAGTGTTATGCCGGAAACCAAGCACGACTATGCGGCGGATGTAAAGAAGTACGTGTCCAATGTGGATGCGGGAGCGGTAGCTGGAATTGTGAAGCATCTGGGCATTGCGCTCCGGAGCAAGGATGCATCCCTGGTCGCCGCGACGGACCCCGAGGAATTGAAGCGTGTTCGTGAGGGCTTCATGAAGAAAAAACTCGCGTTGACGCAGAGCGACGCCGAACTGGATGCTGCGCTCGCCGATGTGATGAAGAGGATGAAAGGCGTACACGACAAGCACCGCGTGACAGTCTGTTATTTGATTGCCGAAAAGTTTGGAAAGCTCGGACTTTTCGCGCCGAAGGCCTGATGCGGAAATCAGCGCACCCGGCGTAGCATTCCGTGTTTGGTGGACTGGGCCTCCGGCCTCGCCGTCGCGAGCGGCGGGCTGACGCAGGAGTTCCCACTGGGCGCCCCGGTCCATCAATACGGCAGTACTGGTTGGCGCTCCACAACCAGTAACTATTTCTCGTCCGCCGAGGGTCCATACATTCCCCCGCCACATCCAGTAATCGCAGATAGACGCTCAGTTGGCCGCGGTGATGGATCATGTGGTTCATCACCCTGCCGCGCAGAACGGCGACTCTCGTCATATTGAGAGCTACAATCGTCGCGGTGAGATGATCGTCGCTCGCGCCGGCCATTGCTGAGCGGCCCGTCGCAAGGTTCTTGTCGAACGCTTCCAGCAGCTCAGCCTCAGAAGACGTCTCGGGCATTCTCTTCGCGACACCATGGATTATGGCCGCCGCCAAACTCGGCATGGCCGCTAAATGGTTGGCCAGCTTGCCTAGGCTGGACGATCTTTCATGGGGTGTGAACGCGAACTTGTCGGCCGGCACGCACTGTAGTTACCAGCGCCAGCGCCGATCGTCTAAATATGGGCTGAATTGCGATCAAGAGCTGCTTAAGTTGGACTGCGGCATAATGGGGCCGACATGCATCCCAAGACTGAGGGAATCCTTGAGTCCTCCCTATACGTGAAGGACGTGAACCGTGCTGCGCGGTTTTACAAGAAGATCTTCGGGTTTCCGGTCATCAGCGACTTCGGGGAGCGCGGTTGCGCGATGCGGGCTGGTGACCGCCAGGTCTTGTTGCTGTTCAAGAAAGCTGGCTCACGCGACATGGTGTCGCCGCACGATGGCGACGGAGAGCTTCATTTGGCGTTCGCGATTGCCGCCGCCGACTTGGCGAGATGGGAAGCTTGGCTGGCGGAAAACGGAATTGCGGTGGAAGAGAAGCGCGCGTGGGAGCTCGGCGGCCACAGCCTCTACTTCCGGGATCTCGACCGGCATCTGATCGAGGTAGTTACACCGGGTGTCTGGCGGATTTATTGATGGGCGGCGGATCTCCCTGCGCCGCTTTCGGCAAGGTGGCCAAACGACTCGCATGCTAAAATTGCTTTGCAACCCCTCCTCATGGATTTCCTTGAAGGCCTCAATCCGCAGCAGAGAGAGGCTGTTTCTCACGTCGAAGGACCGCTGTTGTTGCTGGCTGGAGCCGGCAGCGGTAAGACGCGGGTGATCACTCACCGCATCGCGCATCTGGTGGAACATCACCGGATTCCCGGCCCTTGCGTTTTGGCGGTGACTTTTACCAACAAGGCTGCGGACGAGATGCGGCAGCGCGTCAACTCGCTCCTTGGCGATCCGGGAAGGGGGAATTCGCCGCTGGTCTCCACGTTTCACTCGTTCTGCGTGCGGATGCTGCGGCGCGACGGCGCGCACCTGGCCGATATCCGCGACGGATTCACCACCAAGTTCACGATCTACGATGCCGACGATCAGGTCTCACTTCTGCGATCGGTCTATCGCCAACTGGGACTGGACGACAAGTTCATGCCCTATCGCAGCATGGTGTCCTGGATCAGCCATAACAAAAGCAAGAAGAATTCGCCCACGGATATCGCGCGCGATTCAAAAGACCAGAAGACCAGCCGCTTGGCGAAGATCTACGACGACTACGAGACGCGGCTGCGCACGGCCAACGCCTTCGACTTTGACGATCTGTTGCTCGAGTCGGTCCGGCTGCTGGAACACGACACCCACTTGCGGGAGCAGTTGGGGCGGCGATTTGAATTCGTCATGATTGATGAATATCAGGACACCAACCGCAGCCAGTACGAGTTGGTGCGGCTGCTGACCGGTTCGCATCACAACGTGGCCGTGGTGGGCGATGAAGATCAGTCCATCTACGGCTGGCGCGGCGCCGATATCCGCAACATTTTGGATTTTGAGCGCGACTATCCCAACGCGGCGGTCATCCGGCTGGAGCAGAACTACCGGTCGACCAAGAACATTCTGGAAGCCGCCAGCGCGGTGGTGGCCAACAACACCGAACGCAAGGGCAAATGGCTCTGGACCGATGCCGGCGAGGGCGCCAAGATCGGCATGTATGAGGCCATTGACGGCGAGAACGAGGCGCTGTTCATCGGCGAGACCATCGAGAAGGTGCTGGCGAGAAACCCGGATTACCGGATTGCCGTGCTGTATCGAACCAACTTTCAATCGCGCCAGATTGAAGAAGCGCTACGCCGCTACGGACGGAAGTATCTGGTGGTGGGCGGGTTCAGCTTCTACCAGCGGGCGGAAGTGAAAGACATTCTGTGTTATCTGAAGGTGCTGCAGAGCCCGCACGATTCCATCGCGCTGCTGCGGGTGATCAACACGCCGGCGCGCGGCATCGGCAAGAGCACGATCGAACACGTGGAACAGTATGCGCTGGAAAACGGGCTGAGCCTGTGGTCGGCGATCGGGAAGATGCTGGAAGAGCGGGCGTTCCCCGGACGCGCGGAGTCGGCGCTGAGCAGCTTCAAAACGCTGATTGAAGAGTTGGCCGCGGAACTTCCCCACAAGGAAGTTCACGAGTTGCTGGAAGACATTCTAGAGCGCACCGGCTACCGGAAAATGCTGGAGACGGACAAGGATCCGGAAGCGGAATCGCGGCTGGGCAACTTAAACGAGCTGGTGAACGCGGCGGCCGAAGCCTCCGAGCGCGGCGAAGGGCTCACCGAATTTCTGGATCACGCCGCGTTGGTGGCCGACAGCGACGACCTCGACTTGCAATCGCAGGTTTCGCTGCTCACCATGCACAATGCCAAGGGGCTGGAGTTTCCGGTGGTGTTCATTGCCGGGATGGAAGAGGGGCTGTTCCCGCATACGCGATCGTTTGATTCGACCGCGGGCATGGAAGAAGAGCGCCGCCTGTGCTACGTCGGCATGACTCGCGCCGAGAAGTTGCTCTATCTGAGTTGGGCGCGGTTCCGTCGGCGGTTTGGCGGGGGTTCGCCGGAGCGAGCCACGCCTTCGCGTTTTCTGAAAGAAGTTCCTCGCGGCCTGACTGAGAATTTGCGCGAGGACGACCAGTTTCATCAGGTGGACCTGTTCTCAGAGCGGCATGAAGTGCGCGAAGTGGTGAAGAAGAATCTCTACACCGGCAAGACCTACAACTCGGTCGAGAACATCCACCAGTTCTTCGCGGAAAAGGGCGTTGCCATGCCGGCCATGACGCCGAAGCCGCAACCGGCGGTACCCCCTGCAAAGCCGCCCGCCGCCCCGCTCAGACCGCCGGCCAAGAAGAAGCCGTTTGGCGCGGGATCGTCCATTGTGCATCCCAAGTATGGCCGCGGCATGGTGCTGCGGCGCGAGGGCGAAGGAGAAGATGCTAAGCTGACCGTTAGTTTCCCGGGCTACGGTCTCAAGAAGCTGATAGAGAAATACGCCGGGATCAAAACCGATTAGAACGCAAAGAATGAACACAAAACACGTAGACAAGACAGAGCGCAAGAAGCTGAAACGGACGGCGCGGAAGAAGGCAGCCCCGGCGCAAAAGCGCGCCTCGGGCGTAGCCCGTGGCTCGATGAAGAAGAAAGTGGCAAAGATGTCGAAGGGACAGAGAAAGCGATAAGTTCCTCTCTCTTTCGCACCAAGTCGATCGACGCCTTGATCGCTTCCTCGGAAGCGGGCGGCAAACAGTTGCGCAAGTCGCTGGGTCCCTGGAGTCTGATGGCTCTGGGGATCGGAGCGGTGATCGGTTCGGGAATATTTACCGTTACGGGCACCGCGGCTGCGGGCAAGGTTGTCGCCGTCAAGTCGATTCTGGATGCGACGGTACTCGACATTCTGTTGCACGGCGTAAAGACTGGCGCGCAGATGGGCCGGCCGGGCGCCGGCCCCGCGCTGACGGTCTCCTTTATTTTGGTAGCGGTTGCGTGCGCCTTTGCGGGATTATGTTATGCCGAGCTGGCGTCCATGATCCCGATCGCCGGCAGCGCTTATACCTACTCGTACGCCATTCTGGGCGAGATCGTGGCCTGGATCATCGGATGGGATTTGATTCTGGAGTACGCCGTTTCCAACATGTCCGTGGCGGTGGGTTTTTCGGCCTATCTGCAGGACCTGTTTGATAACCTGTTCGGATTCCATTTGCCGCCGCAATGGGCGTTTCCACCCGTGCCCGCGCCGGGCCAACCCGCGGGCTGGTTCGATTTGCCGGCGCTGATCATCACCATGGGCGTGACGGTGCTGCTGGTGCGCGGCGTGAAAGAAAGCGCCGGCGCCAACACCATCATGGTCCTGATCAAAATCACGGCCATCTTGTTTTTCTGCTTCGGCGCCGCCAAGTACGTACACTCATCCAACTGGCACCCTTTTGCACCCAACGGATTTTCTGGCGTGCTCACGGGTGCCTCGATCATTTTCTTCAGTTATATCGGGTTCGATTCGGTTTCGACGGCTGCGGAAGAGTGCAAGAAGCCACAGCGCGATCTCCCGTTCGGCATCATGGGAACGCTACTCGTGTGCACCATCCTCTATGCTTCGGTGTCGCTTATTCTCACGGGCATCGTGCCGTGGACCAAGCTCGGGACCGATTCGCCGGTAGCGGACGCGCTCAAGGCGCTGGGCCTGAATAATCTCCGTACCATCGTCACGGCCGGCGCGTTGATGGGAATGTTGTCATCCCTGCTGGTTTATCAATACGGCCAAGCGCGCGTGTGGTTTGCGATGTCACGCGACCGTTTATTGCCGGACATATTTTCGCGCGTACACAAACGCTATCAGACCCCGCACATCAGCACCTGGATCGCCGGATTTGCGGTGGGCATTCCGGCGGGAATCTGGGATATCGACACGTTCGCGGAGTTATCGAACATTGGGACGCTGTTCGCATTTATCCTGGTCGCCGTCGGCGTCATCGTTCTTCGCAAAAAGCAGCCGGAGCGGCCGCGGCACTTTCGCGTGCCCTTTGTGCCGTTCACGCCGATTTTTTCCATCGTCTGCTGCCTGGTGTTGATGATCGGGCTGCCGCTGGAGACGTGGATCCGATTTGTGGTGTGGCTGATCATCGGGCTGTTTATTTACTTTCTGTATAGCCGGAAGCGCACGGCGACCGCGTAGATCGACCATATCGGGGCGGGCCGCAAGAGGGTTCTTGCGGATCTATACTAAAAGCCATCCAGCGAAAAGGTGTGTCTTGAGCCAAAGAACGAGTCTTCTGCATCTGTCTGCCCATTTCGGTCTGTGCTTAGCGAGCTTCGTACTGCACGCTGCCCCACAACAGACTTCGCCCGCCAGGCCAACCTCTGCTCCGGAAAGCCACTCTGATGTACCGATAGCCATATCGCCGAGCTTTTCCGCCCAGGATCTCGCGGCACTCCCGACGAGGAATTGGTTGAAGATCGGAGGTGACCTTTCCAACCGGAACTACTACCCCTTGAAGCAGGTCAATCGTGAGAACGTGGCCAGACTCAAAGCGGTCTGGCAAACGCATCTGGACGGATCCGGGCTGGCAATCAAATACTCCGGCGAAGCGCAGGTCATGGTCTATGAAGGTGTCCTTTACGTCGTGACCGGGGCCGACGATGTGTTTGCCTTGAGCGTGAAGACCGGCGAGATTTTGTGGAAATACCAGGCGAATCTAGACCGGACCATCTCGACAGTGTGCTGCGGCTGGACCAATCGCGGCGTCGCCCTCGGAGATGGCAAGGTCTATCTAGGTCAGTTAGACGGCCGACTGGTGGCGCTCGATCAAGCATCCGGGAAGCCAGTCTGGACGATTCAGGCTGAGCGCTGGCAGGAGGGATTTACGATCACTGCCGCCCCGCTCTATTACGACGGAATGCTGATCGCCGGTTTCGCGGGTGGCGAACGCGCCGTTCGGGGCCGCGTCAAAGCCTACGACGCCAAAGATGGGCGCCTGATTTGGACCTTCTACACCATTCCAGGCCCGGGCGAAATCGGGCATGACACTTGGCCCAAAGACACCGATGCCTGGAAGTACGGCGGGGCGACGGTGTGGCAGACTCCGGCCGTCGATCCTGAACTGGGGCTCCTTTATTTCACCACCGGAAACCCGGGACCCGATTTCAATGGAAAGATCCGCTGCGGGGATAACTTGTTCGCGACCTCCATGGTCGCGATCGAAGCGAAGACCGGAAAGTATCGTTGGCACTACCAGCAGATTCATCATGATCTGTGGGATTACGATGGCCCGAGTCCGGTGATTCTTTTCGACGTGAAGGTGGGCGGCCGCATGCGCAAAGCTGCAGCCGAAGCAAACAAGGCCGGTTGGGTCTACATCCTGGATCGGACGAACGGCAAGCCACTCATTGGAATCGATGAGAAGCCGGTGGCGCAGGAACCGCGGCAGTTCACTTCGCCCACTCAGCCGTTTCCTCGCGGGGATGCCTTTGTGCCTCAGTCCATTGACATCGCTCCGGAAGGCTTCACGCTCGTCAACCAGGGGCGGATCTTCACGCCGTTCTGGTCGGAGGGAGTGGTTGCCAAGCCTGCTCTTCGAGGCGGGGCGAATTGGCCGTCCAGTTCCTACGATCCGGACACGAATTACTTCTATGTTTGCGCAACCGACACTCCGGGTGTATTCAAAGGTGGCGAGGAGGATCAAAAATTTCCGCAGCCCGGCCAAGGCTATATGGGAGGCGTTTCTGGTGGAACGCCCCTGCCCCCGGCAGGAGTTTTTGCTGCGCTGGACATGAAGACCAACCGGCTGGTGTGGCAGCAAAGATGGAAGGACCCCTGCTACAGCGGGTCGGTGACCACGGCGGGCGGCCTGGTGTTCGTGGGCCGAAACGACGGGCGCCTGACGGCCTTGAACTCCTCCAATGGGCAGCGACTGTGGGAGTTCCGGACCGGCGCCGGTGTGAACGCGCCGGCCAGTGTTTTCGAGTACGAAGGTGAGCAATACATCGCGGTCTATTCCGGCGGTAGTCTGTTTGCGGGCGCCCCACGAGGGGACAGTGTATTCCTTTTCTCGCTCAAGGGAACGCTGACCTCGGGTTCGCAGAGCGCGACACCGGCTCCGGCTGCTCCTCCGGGGGAACATCACTAAGTGATCTTGCGTAACACCCGTGGAGGTCTTGTAAAGATCTGGGATTTCGCTTTAACATAAAGCAGACTCATGCTGTTCATGGTGATTGAGCGATTTCAAGATAACGACATGCTCCCCGCTTACAGGCGCATGCGAGACGAGGGCCGGATGGTGCCGGAAGGGTTGAAATACGTGGATAGCTGGGTTGAACCGAACTTCCACCGTTGCTTTCAACTGATGGAATGCAGCGATCTTCGCAAATTCCAGGAGTGGATTCTCCACTGGCGGGGCTGCGGGGCAATGCTCGAGATCATTCCTGTTGTGCCTAGTCAGCAGACCCGTGAGGTTGTGCAACCGTGGCTGGAAAAAGGCTAGCCAGTTTCGGGTGAACCACCGCGCCATCGCGCGCTACCAGTGTCTCCCGGGTAATCTCGTCATTCAGGTCTATGTTGAGTTGACCGTCCTTCACCAGATGCTTCAGCAGGGCCGCCACGTTCCGGGCGTACATCTGGCTGGCGTGATAGGGCGCCGTGCTGGGCAGGTTCATGGGGCCAATCACGGTAACGCCATCGACCACCACCGTCTCGCCGGGTTGCGTGGCTTCGCAGTTGCCTCCACGCTCGGCGGCGAGATCGACGATCACCGAACCCGGCGCCATTCCAGCTAGCATCTGGCGCGTAATCAAGATCGGCGCTTTGCGGCCTGGTATCGCGGCTGTTGTAATCACCACGTCCTGATCCTTGAGCACGGAGGCGGTGAGTTCGCGCTGGCGGCGGTAGAAGTCCTCGTCCGCCGCTTGCGCGTAGCCGCCCGCGCCTTCGGCTTTTCCGGTGTCCAGGTCCATGCTCACAAACTTCGCTCCCAGGCTCTCAATCTGCTCCTTCACTGCCGGACGCACGTCGTAGGCGCACACCACGGCGCCCAAACGGCGCGCGGTGGAGATCGCCTGCAGACCGGCGACTCCGGCACCCATCACAAACACCCGTGCCGGCGGGATGGTGCCGGCAGCGGTCATGAGCATGGGAAAGAGGCGAGGCAGTGCGTTGGCGGCCATCAGTACGGCCTTGTATCCGGCAACGGTCGCCATGGAGGAAAGCGCATCCATGGATTGGGCGCGGGTGATGCGGGGAATGAACTCCATGGAGAACAACGTGGCGCCGCGCTCGGCGATTTCGGCGGAGATTTGCGGCTCATTCAAGGGATCGCAAAACGCGATGATCGTGTGTTGCGAGGTAAGTCCTTCCGGCGCGGGAGCGCGCACTTGCAGCAGAATTGCGGATTTCTCCCGCAGTTCGTCCGCCGAGGCGGCGATGTGTGCGCCCCGAGCCAAATACTCCGCATCCGGAAACCCGGCTTCCGCGCCGGCCCCGGATTCGATCCATAATTCGACGCCGGCTTTTTGCAGCAGTTCGATGACGCGCGGAACCATCGCCACGCGACGTTCACCCACGGCCGTCTCTTTGAGAACACCTACTATCAAATTCCAAGCCCTCCCTGCCCGTACGAATCTCAGGTTAGCAACTGGCGCGCTACGATAAATGCATATGGCCTCGCCCGATCCGCTTGGGGATCCCACCAGGCTGCGCCTTACCGCACTCCGTAACGGACTGCTCCAGCTTCACAAGACATTACTCGATTCGGAACGCCTCATTTATGAAAACGACGTTGAACGGGTAACCTCCAGCAATCATATGCTATCGCTGCTGCTACACGACCCGTTTTTTGCATGGCTGCACGAACTCTCCGAGTTGGTGGTCGTGATTGACGAAGCAATGGACGACAAGGAGCCGGTCACGATCGAGGATGCCAATCACATGGTAAATCAATCGCGCAAGCTGATCTCGCCGGACGAGAGCGGCAACGGGTTTGCGCGGCGCTACTTTGAAGCGCTCCAGCGCGATCCAGACGTGATTCTGGCTCACGCGCGCATGCGCAAGATCTTGGTCACTTTGGGGTGAGTATGAAAAAAGCCGTCCTGTCGCCACAAAAGCAACTTCAGCCGAAAGCAAAATGGCCGTCGATGAACTCAGTGCAGTTTCCGCAAGCGTTACGCGACGCCATACCCGGGCCGGAACTGCCGGGTTGCGACCGCGTTCTTTTTCTGTCTTCCATCGATGGCAGTTGCATCGGCTCCCCGCTCTATGGCAAGCGCGTGCAGTTGACGATGCGCGTTGAGGAGAGCGGCAAGCTGAAAGGAGCGTTCGACCTGAACGTACATCTGACGATGGAAGCGGCGCGGGCGCTAGCGGTAACGTTGCAGAAACTCGTGGAACGGGAAGTGAGTTGAGTGCGCTGAATTGCACCCGCAGGCGCGCGATCGCCATGTTGGCGGCGGCGCCGCTCACACGGCCGCAGGTTGCCATCACCCTGGACGACGTCGATTGGGCCGCGATTCCCGAGCCCTATCGCGAGCCAGCCAATGAACGCATTCTTCAAGCACTGAAGAAAACAGCCATGCTGTTCGTGGCGGGTAAAAACGTGGATTCCGATCGCGGCCACGCTATCGTGCAGAGCTGGAGCGATCGCGGGCACCAGATCGGCAATCACACCTGGTCGCATCGCATGTTTAACAATTCGATAGCGCCGTCGGAATTCAGTGAAGACCTGCTGCGTTGCGATCGATACGTCAGAGAGTTCAGCGGCTTTCGTCCTTTCTTTCGCTTCCCGGCACTCAAAGAAGGCGGCACGCGCGAGCGGCGCGATTGGCTGCGCGCGTTCCTGCTTGATCACGGTTATCGCAACGGAGCAGTTACGATAGACACGTCCGACTGGTACTACGATCGATGTTTACGCGCGCACTTGAACCAGGATCCGCGCTTCGACGTGAACCGCTTCCGCCAGCCGTACCTGGACCACATCCGGAACCGAGCCCAGTATTACGAAGATCTGGCGCGCAAAGTGACCGGCGGCACGGTTCCCCACACGCTTTTGATTCACTTCAATCTGCTGAACGCCTTGTTTCTTGGCGATCTGCTGGAAGCCTTTGGACGCCTTGGCTGGCAGGTGATCGATGCTGACGTGGCCTATCGGAGCAAAATATTTGAGCGTCAGCCGGACACCGTGCCCGCCGGTGAAAGTTTGATCTGGGCTCTTGCCAAAGAGACCGGCCGGTTGGAGAGCCAATTGCGTTATCCCGGCGAAGACGACGTTTATGAAGCGCCCATCCTGAAAAGGTTAGGCCTGTAAATTTTTTCGATTCGGCCTTGACCAACCCTGTCCGGAGAGTGATAATGAAATTCCCCCAAGTCATCCGAATAGAAGGGTCCGACCAAAATGGCTGCGAGCGTTACATGTTTGATGGAAGACCACGGCTTGTCTCCGGAACCGTTCGTCCACGTGGAGGATGCGATCCGAAACCTGGTGCACGATCTGCGCCAGCCCCTCAGCACGATTGAAGCCATCGCCTATTATCTGGAGATGACTCTGCCCGCCGAGCAATTAGAGGCCCGCCGCTACCTCTCTCGTTTGCAGGCGGTGGTGCAGGAGTCTAACTTGCTGATGATGAAATCGATTCGCGACAGTCAGGCGCGCGAAGCGATCTTTACTCGCCGTTAGGCTCGATTTTTTTTTCCAACGCGATCAGCCGCTTCTTCAAGGCAGGCAACTGCGCCAGATGAGCCAACTGCTGCAGGTACTCCTTGAGCGGCCTAGCCGGCGTCCCCCAGACCACCTGCCCGCTGCGCACAATTTTGGAAGTAAGAATGCCTGCGCCGGAGCCGATTACCGCGCGGCTCTCTATTCGCGCCTTGTCCCCGATGCCGACTTGGCCGCCAATGACCGCATAGTCTTCCACCACCACACCGCCCGACAGCCCGGTTTGCGCCACGATCAAGACGTGGCGGCCAATTTGGCAATTGTGCCCGATGTGCACCAGGTTGTCGAGCTTGGTGCCATCGCCGATTTCGGTGGTTCCCAGCGCGGCCCGATCTACGCACGCGTTGGCGCCGATCTCGACATCGTTACCTAGCACAACGCGACCGATCTGCGGAAACTTTTTATAGTGATCTCCGCTGAGAACGAAACCGAAGCCATCCGCGCCGATCACGCAACCGGAGTGCAGAATCACGCGGTCGCCGATGGTGACGCCGTCATAGATGACTACGCGTGGATGCAAAGTGGCCCCCTTGCCAATCGACACACCGGCTCCGATGGCGCAGCCGGGCCCAACGCGCGATCCGGCGCCGAGCTTCGAACCCGCGCCGATGGAAACATGGGCAGCGATGGAGACGTTGGCGCCGACTATGGCATCGGCAGCCACCACCGCCGAGGAGTGAATGCCCACTTGGATGGGTGGCGGCGGATAGAGCTTTGCTACGACCTGGGCGAAAGCGGTTCGGGGTTCGCCCACGCGAATGAGAGTGCGGCCGCCGGGGTGGTCCGCGTTGACGATCAGGCATCCGGCACGGGAGTAGGAGCCGTTCTTACCTTTGGCAACGAAGGCGATGTCCGCGGCTTCGGCTGATTCGAGCGAGGCTGCGGAGGTGATTTCGCGAGTGCCGTCGCCCTCGATGGTTCCGTGAATCAGCTCGGCTATGTCTTGAACGCGCACGCTACCTCTGCCCTGTATCATACAAAGCCGGGCGGGCGCTTTCTCTCGCGGGGACGGACGAGACGTTCCCCGGTTCTTCCGCAAACCGAAACCCGGACGAAAACCGGGGAACGTCTCGTCCGTCCCCAGGTTATTGCAGACTGGGGGGAGCGTCTTCTTTCAGGTTGACGCCGGTGAGTTTGCGGTGGCGGGCTTCGGTCATCAGGTAGAGCAGCTTGTGCGCGGCCAGATCGTAGGAGAGTCCCTCCGGACGGATATTGGAGAGGCAGTTGCGTTCCGCTTCCGTCCGGCCGGGCTGGGGTGACCAAGTGAGATAAACCCCCAGGCTGTCGGGCGAACTCAAGCCGGGGCGCTCGCCGATCAGCACTGCCACCAGGTCCGCGCCCAGCAGTTCGCCGATCTCGTCACCCAGCGCGACGCGGGCCTGCTGCGCAATCACCACCGGCGTGACGGTCCATTCCTCGCCGGACAGCCGTTCCAGCAGGGCGTCGACCAGCGGCAGGGCGTGGG